>Ga0193726_1001119_pt1 | contig 22744 bp, 29 predicted proteins | sample H2c1metaG_FD_144928 | JGI IMG/M metagenome (GOLD analysis project Ga0193726, IMG submission 144928) | Soil microbial communities from a riparian zone of the East river system, Colorado, United States - H2c1 | ecosystem: Environmental > Terrestrial > Soil > Riparian zone | place: USA: East River...
TGTCCGAATGCGTTAAGTATCATCAAGACCTGGATAGCTTTGTCCGGCGGGCCGGCGTTACTGCCGCCCGGATCGCGGCTGCTCGGCAGCGTGCGGATGTTCGCCACAAGCAGTCTCAGAGCACTTATCCTCGCGCACCGAAGCGATTTGTCGTCCAGGAACTGTTGGAGGATCTGACGGTCGATGGCGTCGATAATGACCGGTTGGCGGCTGAACTCATTACCTCGCTTTGTAATGGTACATTTCCGACCGCCTCGGCCGTTGGGCTTGCCGCCGTGGAAGACCTCAAAACTCAGAGGGTGGTGGAAGCCCGAGAGGCCGCGGCGCGCAGGGATGACGAAGCTCGCAAGAGACGTGACGGTGAACGTAAAGCCGAAGTTACATTCTCGCAGTTGGCGGAGAAACGTGCAGCGTTTCGAGAGTCGTTCCTGCAGCTTTGCCAGCACAATGATGCGCAGCAGCGTGGTTATTCGCAGGATGCAATTAAGGGATTACGCATGAAAGGCGAACTGCGTTTCGTCTGTATCGATGGTACGCATTTGTTACGGTCGCTGGAATATGGCTGGACCTTTATGCGTCTTCTGGATGTGCTGTGGCGTCACGCCAGCGAAACTGGGGAGGCGTATTTGCCGGTGTCGGCTACGGCGTTCGTGACTCGGAGTGGGTGGGGGAGGGGGCGGCCGCCTCTACAATCCAAATATGCTGCGAAGGAGCGGCTCCGCTGCGTTCCAAGCCGTGCTCACCGACGTGACGGCACCCGTCGCGTCGTTGAGTGCAGCGAAGGCAGCACGGATCATCCCTGGCTTACGTTGAGGAGCGGCGGCAGCAGCCTGGTCGCTGAGAAATCCTACTTGGTCGAGCATGTCGGCTCTAGGTAGCTCGGGAAGAGCGCGATCGTTCATAATCGCTTCGGTCAGCCCCTTGAGGGCGTTGCTGAGATCGGCACTTCCGGCTTGCGACAAAACGCTAATGTTTACGTCGATCGCCTGCGCTTTGCCGGTGTTGATCACTCCGACGGTGCTGTTGTCGATCTTGATGTGGTTCAAAATGGGAGGCCCACTTGGTATGTCCGGCACCTGCATCCGCGGCGTGAAGTTGGGAATTCCGGTGGCGAAGTCCATCTGAGCTGCGGCGTGGTTCATACCGATGGCCGCCATTCGGAGTCCAAGGGTGCGCGCGACTTCGAAAGTGTAGAAGCAGGGGACACAAACGGGTTGGCCGCCGGATAGGGCCACTACAGCCGGTTTGCCACATTGGCCGCATGGATGGGGCTGGCTTGACGGGACGGCGGGACCAAAGTTCGGGGTCCTCGAAAAGGGGAGGGGGGTCAACTCTGCGTTCGGCTGCTTCGGTGATCAGAGAAGTTGGGCGACTATCGTTCGGGAAGTTGCAGAGGCGCAGTTGCCGTTTCGACCGTTCCCTTGAGCCGCGCCATGCGACCGATCTTCGAGCGGTTACGCTCCTTCACGGCGTCGTCCATCTCGTCCAGCGTCTTCTTCCACCAAACGACCATGACGGCGTTTATCGGCGCGCGGGCGTGTTTTCTCTGAACCTCGGCTTTGACATTCATATCTGACAGCCCGTTCACCTCCAGCACGGCCGGATCGATCACGAATCTCTGAAAGTCGGTTCCGATTTTGTAGGTGTCGGCCTTTACGGACATCATCTCTCTGAACCGCTCGATGCTGAACGTCTCGATGCACCGGTCCATATTCCTCCGGAGCGCCAGGGCCTCGTACAGGGCAATTGCGTAGCGGGAGCGCATCGCACAGAACACCTCGGCCTTGATCCGGCCCCAGCGAGCCGAGCGGTCGATCACAGCAACTAGCTTGCTATTGAGCCCGTAGCGGAGGGTGGTCCCGGGCGCCATGTCGTGCTTGGCGATATCGAAAAACTCGAACAGGCCGCCAATTACGACCCTTTGCTGGCTGCCCTTACCGTCTTTGTCCTGCTCGACATAGCTTACGCTTGCCACGATGCGGGCGAGGGCCACGAGACTGGCCCTCAGACGGTCGCCGCTTTCATGTTTCGAGAGCCCTGTTCTTACTTGCGCCATCGGGATTTCGAAGACGGCCCCCGGCTCTGTCATCCTTCCACTGTCATGAGCATGTTGATACAAAAGATTGCTGATCGCCCGCTGTGAGGCTTCGAGGTCCTCTAAACCAGCCATCTCAATAAGCTCGCCGGCCTTCGGGAAGCCGTCTGAGTTCGACCTCTGGGCAACTGTTCTGCTCATAAGCCCCTCTAATCAGAGAAGGAAAGCTTTGCAACTCTATTCATATTTAGATCAGAGGGGTGCCCAAGTCCTCTGATCTGCTTGCGGGTCTTCGCGTAAGTTCTAGATTCTCTCAACTTCATAAATTAGGCGGAGTTTTTATCAACTATTTCAACGTCGTAGGGGCACCGAATCAGAGGAGAGTCCGAGTCGGTTCAGAGGACTTACAGCTGTGATCTGAGCAGATGGGCAATTCACCCCGAGGAAATGGGCGGATTCGCCTTCGCCTCCCTATTCAGAGAACTTGGGCGGCGACTCGGGACGCCCAACTCCTCGGATTTGTAGCGACTCGGGCATTCTTCCGGTGTTAGATAGCAAAAATGGCAACGTCGCTCTGGTCGTCGTCGGCTGTCCGGACGCTCCGAGGGGATCAATGTCTGTCAGCGTCCGGCCTGAGGCTCAAAAACAATTGGCGGGTCTGCCTAAGGTCGACCGGGATAGGCTTGTGGAGCGGCTGGAGAGGATCGGAGCCGACCCTTATGGCAACCACCCGGACGCCAAGAGACTTAAAGGAACGCCCGGCTTCCGGGTTCGGCACGGAGACTGGCGGGCGATCTATCGCATCGACGGGGCCGGCGACGTGATTGTCATCGAGGTGAAGCATCGGCGGGAGGCCTATTGAGCATGAACGCGATCAAGCCAATTAACGAGACCCAGGAAACCGTGACCCTGAGCCGGGCCGATTTTGACGCGTTGCTCGAAGAGGTGGAAGACGCCGAAGATCGGGTCACTGTCCTGGAGGATTGCCTACTCGACATGAAGCCGGAGCAGAATCGCTACCTGCTTACGTTGGCCGAGACCATGCGGATTATTGATGGGGAACACCCCATCAAGGTCTGGAGGGAAAAGCGGGGACTGTCCGTAACGCAGGCCGCCGATTTGCTCGGATTGCATGACGCCGATTTCGCAGCAATCGAAGCCGGTGGCCCGGTGACGCAATCGCAACTCTATAAGCTGTCCGATGTCCTGGATGTGCTCTCCGACCAGCTGCGGCCGGTGAAGGCTGCGCCCTAGGAAATAGACGCACCAAATTTCCCGCGTGGGGAGGGTAGGGTGTCTATCGCCCTTACTGTGATCGTGGTGTTGACCGCAAAAATCGCCATGACCGAGCAACCGCATGAGACTGGTTCGTCGGACCTTAGGGCCAGCGCTGAACAACGCCCCGTTGGCCCGATCGAATGTATACCCACCGCCGGAATAGCCGGTTGTCTCGCGATGGCGGCGACCGGAAGCGCGCAATGGCGATTGGCATGGGTACTTGGGGCGCTTGTGTTTGGTGTTGCTGATTTGGTCGCGCGCAAGTGTCGATGCCGCTCCAAATCCGTCGTTATTTGCTGAAGCGTTGTCAGATAACAGTCCCACGCTTCGGCGCTCCGGATTGTCCAGGTAGTCCATAGGAGGGACCCGCCCCGAAGCGGAGCGCCCTTTTGCGCGCAGCGCAGCGGAGGGGCGGGGGGTTCCTGTGGACCCACCTGGGCAATCCGGGATGGTGCTCCGGCCGAGTGTCTGGCCTCGGGATATTTGACGGCGATGCGATAGACCTGCCGGGATTGGGAAGGCAGGCACGGCGCCGATCCATCACGTGGCAGTTTTGCTTCGGCGCCGTGCCCCACACCGTGCAGAGGCACGATTGCAGGGGCAGCATCGCAGTCGCGACGGCGCGCGTCCACGCCATCGGCGGGCGCATGACGAGAGTGGCGGTTGCGACCACGCTCGTCTGCCGCGAGCCCGGCTGTTTCTGTGCGCGGACCCAGACTGTCGTGCCCAGGCGGTCATCTGCAGCCATTGCGATCGGGGCCAAATCTACTGCGCTGATTGTCGGCCGCACGCGCGCCGGCGGTCGCTGCATGCAGCGGGGCGGCGCTACCAGGCGAGCCATCGTGGCCGGGTTAAACATGCGGAGCGATCGCGCCGCTACCGGGCGCGGCAAAATAAAGTGACGCATCACGGTTCACCCCCGCATCGATCGGATGCTGTGCTGGTCACGGATCCGGTGGTGGTGGTCGAGGAGCGATCGCCGCTGGACAGTCGGCCGCCCGCACGCCGGCGGCGATGGTGCTGCCTGAGTTGTGGCCGGTGCTGTTCAGACCATGTGCGGCAGGGTTTTTTGCCACGCCGGATCCATCGAAACCGACGAAGAGGATCCGATCATGACTATTCCACCTGAGCTCGAGGCGCAGATCCTGCGCTATTACCACGCTGAAAAATGGCGCGTCGGAACGATCGCCCGGCAGTTGCGGGTGCATCCCGAAACCGTCGCCCGCGTATTGGCCCAGGCCGGCCTGCCGCGCATCGGGCCGCCGCGGCGAGCGTTGAAAACCGACCCTTATCTGCCGTTCATCCGCGAGATGCTGGCCAGGTTCCCGACGCTGACCGCCAGCCGGCTGCACGCGATGGTCTGGGAACGCGGCTATCGCGGCGGGCCCAGCCGCTTCCGCGCCATCATCGCCTGCCATCGGCCACGCCCGCATGCGGAGGCCTATTTGCGCCTGCGCACGCTGCCCGGGGAGCAGGCCCAATGTGACTGGGCTCATTTTGGTTACATCATAATTGGTCGCGCGCGGCGCCCCTTGATGGCCTTTGTCCTGGTGCTCAGCTTCTCGCGCCAGATCTTTCTGCGCTTCTTTCTCGACGCTCGCATGGAGAATTTTCTGCGCGGCCATCTCGGCGCGTTCGCCGCATGGAACGGCGTTCCAAGAATTGTTTTGTACGACAATCTGCGGAGCGCGGTGCTGGAGCGGCAAGGCGAGGCGATCCGCTTCAATCCGGCGTTGCTCGACTTCGCCGGGCACTATCGTTACGAACCTCGTCCCGTCGCGGTGGCGCGGGGTAACGAAAAAGGTCGCGTGGAAAGAGCCATACGGTTCGTCCGCGACTCGTTCTTCGCGGCGCGTGAGTTCGCCGATCTGGATGATCTCAACGCGCAGGCCGACGCCTGGTGCCGCGGCATGGCCGCCGACCGACGTTGCCCCGAAGACCACACCCGTAGCGTCGCCGAGGTCTTCGCCGAGGAAGCACCCATGCTGCTGAGGCAGCCGGACAACCCGTATCCGGTCGTCGAGCGAGTCGCCGTCAAGGTCGGCAAGACGCCTTATGTCCGCTTCGACCTGAACGATTACACGGTACCACACACCCATGTGCGGCGAACTCTGACCGTGCTGGCCGACCCCGGCCGGCTGCGTATCGTCGAGGGTCCGGCGATCGTCGCCAGCCATCCACGTAGCTACGACAAAGGCCAGCAGATCGAAGACCCGGCGCATGTCCAGGCGCTCGTCGCGTGGAAACGTCAGGGCCGCCGCCATCGGGCGACTGATCGCCTGGCCCAGGCCGCGCCGGCCAGCCGGACCTTGCTCGTCCGCGCCGCCGAGCGTGGCGATAACCTCGGCAGCATCACCGCAAGCCTGGTCCAGCTGTTGGAGCGGTATGGCGCGAGCCAACTCGATGTCGCCATCATCGAGGCGCTCGAACGTGATGTGCCGCATCCCAATGCGGTTCGCCTGGCGCTCGAACGCCGCCGTGACGGTCGTCGGCAGGATCCGCCTGTCGCCCTCACCCTGCCGGCGCATGTCCAGGCGCGAGACAAGGCCGTGCGTGCGCACTCCCTCGAGACCTATGACCAGTTGAAGGCGGTGGATCATGAAAAGCCCTGACGCGTTGCAAGCCCGCGCCCAGGTCCTGCATTTGCACGGGCTTCTGGCGCATTGGTCCGAAGCCGCCGCCGCCGGCTGGCCGGAAGCCCTCATCGGCTGGGAAGAGGATGAACGCGCCCGCCGCAGCCTCGAGCGCCGCCTTCAGAGCGCCCATATCGGCCGCTTCAAACCCCTGTGCGACTTCGATTGGAGCTGGCCCACGGCGATCGACCGGGGAACCTTCGAGGCGTTGATGAGCCTCGACTTCCTCAAGGACGCAACCAACGCCGTGCTGGTTGGCCCGAACGGCGTGGGCAAATCCACCCTGGCGCGCAATCTCGCTCATGAGGCGGTCATCCACGGTCATACCGTTCTGTTCACGACCGCCGGCCAGTTGCTCGGTGAGCTGGCCGCGCTGGACAGTGATGCCGCTTTACGCCGCCGCCTGCGACATTACGTTGCACCAACGTTGCTGGTCGTCGACGAGGTCGGTTACCTGTCCTACTCCAATCGCCACGCCGACCTGATGTTCGAACTGATCAGCCGCCGCTACGAGCAAAAAAGCACCGTCGTCACGACCAATCGCGCCTTCGCCGAATGGCGCGAGGTCTTCCCCAACGCCGCCTGTGTCGTGTCCATGGTCGATCGGCTGATGCACAACGCCGAGATCGTCTCCATCGAGGGTGACTCCTATCGCGCGAAAGAAGCCAAGGAACGCGCGGAACGAAAGGTCAAACAGCGTCGCGGAGGCAAGTCATGACCAGGCATAAGCGACGCAAACAACCCCGGTACCATTGCCCACTCTGTGCCGGGCCGCGACCCAACACCGGTCTGCCGATCGCCATCCCATTCGGCATACCGACATACTGGTCTCCCGAAACAGCGCTCGCCGTTTTCGAGTTCATCGACGAAATGCGCGACATCATTCTGGGCGTCTATGGAACCCACATCCACGATGCGGCGCGCCAGCGATGCCAATCGACGCTGACCGAGCGGGTGGTCATCCCGGACGACGAGCTGCCGTTTTGATCCGCGATGCCGACTGACGACGGGGCCTTCGGCCCCGTTCTCTTCTTGCGCCGCCAAACCAGATCGCAACGCCCGTTCCGGTTACGCCGACCTCGGACTGCGCCGTGACATCAGCAAATAACTACGGATTCAGACAGGCGCTAACAGCACGATAAAACCAATGGGAAACGCCCATGAGCGCGCGCGTAATCCTGGTACATGATGATCCCGCGTCGTACATGATGATCCCGCGTCCCTCGAGCTTCTGACCGCGGCGCTCAAGGAAGCGGGCTACGACGTCGAGGCTTTCTCCGATCCTGGCATCGCGGTCCCCCCGCCCAGGGGCATGGACAGGCCGGAGATCACTGTCTCACGCGCGAGGTCACCTTATCCCGGCTTACACATTAGGGTAACTGGTTTTGGGGCCGGGAGCCCATACGCCGGGCCTCTGGGGCAATTTCTCGCCGACCCCGTCAGCCCTCGGGAGCTGGTCGAGGCCCTCCGGCAATTCGTCGAGGACTGAACTCGGCGGCCGCCAAACTCAATCAGAGGGGTTCAAGGGACAAAGGCCTGAACGTCTATCGCTGAGCGCCGATGAACGAACCTGGGCGAGTCGCCAGATTGCCAAGACGGATGCTCATAGCGTGGGTACTAACCTTGAACCGCACTGGCGCGCCGTCCCTGAGTCAGTTGATCAAAAAGCGTTAACCTCACTGGGGAGCATCGCGAGGGTCCTGAAGGAGTCGAGGTGCTCCATTATTTTAACGGCAGGCGAATCGGGTGAAAAAATCACGCCGTGACGAGGCTCACGAGGAACTCATCATCCCACCCTGCGACCTTGCGGCGAAGGCGGAATGAATCCTTCCGGGAAGGCCTGCGGATCAGGTTATGCGCCATGTGTTTGATGGTCGTGAAGTTAGCCGGGGCATGGTTGGTTCTGACCCTGCACTCATCGTCACGGAGACCATGTCCATGACCCAGTGCAGGCTATTCTCGATCGCCCAGTGGCTGCGTACCACCGGTCCGAGGAGGTGCGCCAGCATCACCAGTGAGGTGATATAAAACCGTGTCTCCTGCTCGGTCTTGTCTCCGGTCTCACGCGTGCTTTCAACCATCACGACGGCTTTCCATCGCCGAGGCCTGCAACCGCCTCATCAAGAATGCCATCGTTTGCTGGAATTACCTGCTCCTCGAGCATTGCGTCAACCAAGCCTCCACCGATGAGCTCAGAGCGGAGATCCGGGCCGCCGTCGCCAACCACTCCGTCATCTCATGAGGGCACATCAACCTGCTCGGGAGTACGATAAATGACGGAGTTCAGCGCTTTTCCGGTCATCGCCGTGTCGCTTTACGTACCTTTGCGTCAGGGAACCCGAAGGTGCGCACCCGGTTGACCGTCCTGGCCTTCAGTTCCGGTGGGTCGCGCAACGGGAACACCGTGATTTCGGCGTTGGGTGCCAGAGATGCGACATCGATCGAGGTTTGCAGTGGATGAGACGGTATATCATCCGGCAGCACCAGGATCGGCGTTTCGCAGTTTCTGACAAAGTCGCGCGACCCGCTGTAAAGGAAATCAGGCTGCACCGCGTATAGGTCGTGCATATATTTTTCAATTGTGTCCGCCGACACATCGGGCCGCCGCTTCATGAAGTCGGGTGCCCAGTTTTCCATGCTATGCCGATACATGACGTGCGGATCCTCGGGCCGATAGCCGACGCTCTGGCAAAAAACGGCACCGACGACGCGGTCGGACGCCCGCTGCATTAGCTTTCCAGCAAAGCAGCCGCCGATGCAGTAGCCGATGAAGAGGAACTGGTTGATCCCAGGGTGGTCCATCAGGCGCATGGGCAGAGGGTAGAAGGGGGGGGGCAGAATCGGGGGACGCCTAGTCGGCGTCGCGCGGCGGCACTTGTACTTGCGGCCTTTATGGCGTATAATGCACTTGAGGTAGTAAGTTCAGTGCCCGCACTGTTCGTAGGGCGCTCAAGTGAGCGTTGGCTTCCGGGGACAAGGCGAACCTGTTAAGGACGGCTCGAGTTGATCATCGGCGAATGCGTCCCACGGGTCAGAAGCAGGAACAGGCCCGGTGGACTCGCCACCGTTCGCATTGCGCTGGCCCATCGTGACGCAGTGGAACTCGTTACTGAAGATCTCGAACGAGTTGAACACGGCGTTGGGCCAATTGCTGATGCGCGAGTTCAGGCCGCCGCCGGGGACGCAGAGCAGAGGAAAACCGCTCCTAGCTTCCTCATAACGAATCCGGGCATCACCCTTCTCGTAAAACGGCATGGCGCACTCTTTCTTGGCGAAGGTTTCAGCAGCCCGCTGCCCCGATCGCAGTCTGGTTCACGCGCGAGGTTGCGTAAACAGGGACGGCGACACACCAACTGTCACCGTCGCATGTTGCTCACTGACTCGCGCCGCTCGTGCGCTCTGTGCTCCTCGATTGTCTCTGGCTCTTGTTCGTCCACCCGGGATAGTTCGCTGCGAGCGTTCCCGTCGGCCCGCAGCAATTCGTCCAGCTTGGCGTGGATCGCCTGAGTGTCCCGGTGCTCGGCGCGCTGAATGATGAGGGTCATGAACCAGGTCGCGACCGTCGCCACGGCATGCCAGTCGAATGTCTCTGGACTAAGCACAAGCCATCCGGCGACGTAACAGAACACGATGACGAATGCGACCGGGTGTGACGCGAACACGCCGAGTTTCGTTAACACCATTCGGAATTGCTGAAGCACAGCGACGGGGCCGTCACCCGCCCGGCACGTCCTTTGTCAAAATGGCGGGAATGTTCGCGTCGGCTCGACCCTCCAGGACCTTTTCCTCCTCGCTCATTGCCGTGCCACCAGACCGGTCTTTGGGTTGTCCATCCGTCTCCCGTTGCTGAGGTATGGTTTCGCCGGCCGTTGGAATGTTTTTGCCAACGCGATCCTCCATAGCGAGGCCCTCCGAAATGAATCCTTGAGGAGAAGTTCTGCAGGGGCAGTGGGTTCCCGGTTCAGCTTTTCCGATCGTCCGGCAGAGGAAATCCTTTCGCTTTGGCGATAAAAAAGAGCCAACTCCCCGATAAATGCCCACAACTGCGACCGGTAGCCGCCGCCCTCGGCAAGCAGCACGGCATCTTTACAGCGGCGTCGGCATTGGCGGCTCGCCAGGGTTCGGCAGCGGCATGGGTGCTGGTCGTCCGGCAAGGGCGGACCTTTGTCCGGGGTCGGCTCCCACGCAGAGTTGTGACGGTAACGACGGATTTATCCGGTTGGTTCCGGTTCCACCGAGGAGCCTTCCGGTAGGTCGCGCGTTAGGTCTCCATGATCGGGAGACGAGTGATGCCTAAACGGGCTGCGAATTCAAGCAAGGAACTCAAGCGAAAGCTGGAAAAAGCGGAAGGTGGCGATGTCAAGAGTGCCGAAGACCTGAAGCAGGCCGAAAGTTCCGATTGGGAAACAACAGAGGCAGTCGAACAGGAAGCATCGGACGGGCCGCTCGGCCGAGGATTGTCCCGATAGTTAACGCTGCGGCGACATCGAAGCCAGCCTTTCGTTGCCGGTCGATAGATACCATCATTCGAACGCAGTGAACGGGAACCATGGATCGGCAAGGCAGTTTAGTGCGATGGCAGGGCCACCGCGTCCTCGCGCCCGGCTTGTTCGCCATTCAACCAAAAGCGAGGTTTTCCATGGAATCCGAAGTTCGCGAGCTTCTCACGGAAGAGTTGAAAGACGCATACAGCGCCGAGAGGCAGGCACTCCGCTGCATGCAAAAGGCGTTGAGGAAGGCGACGGCGCCCGCCCTCCGCGAGGGCATCCAACTCCATATCGACCAAACGCAAGTGCAGATCGAGCGAATCGAGCAAGCGATGGAGAAGATGGAAGTAAAGCCGGGCCGCAAAGTCTGCGAGGCGATGCGTGGGCTCGTCGAAGAAGCCCAGCATTCCATCGAAGAACACGAGAAAGGCCCGATCATGGACCTGGTGATCGTCGCCGGCATGCAGCGCATCGAGCATTACGAAATCTCTGCCTACGGCACCAACATCGCCCTGGCGAACGCGCTCGGCGAGAAGGAAGTGTCCGCCCTGCTCGCCGAAACCCTCGAGGAGGAAAAGCAAACCGACCTCAGCCTGACCAAAGTCACTCAGGAAGGCCTGATGGCGGCGGCCATGGGTGACGAAAGCAAAGGTGGCGGCGCGAAATCCGGGGCTCCAAAGGCACGCCAGGCCGCGTAATTCCACGAAACGACCCATGAGCCCGGATGAGGGGAGCCTTTCATCCGGGCTCCGCGTTTGGAGTATTTTCCCATGTACCATCACATGAAAACGCTCATTATTCGGTGAATGTCGGTGAGCCCGGTCCGCGATTCGGTAAAATGCTGGTCGAACAATTCGGCGGCGCCAACGGCGAACTCGCCGAGCTAGGCCCGCTTCTGGCGTGAGGCGGACCGGGCAGCACTCTTTCCCAATTTCATCCAGGTGGGGGCATGATCACTCGCCCCCTCGTGGCCCCGTGTTCCTTTATCAACGCCCGCGGCGAACAACGTTTGTGCCAGGTCTGGGGTCAGCAACAGGTGGTCCAACCTCAGGCCAGCATCTCGTGGCCAGCGATTCCTTTTGTAATCCCAGAATGTGTAGATCCTGTCCGTGGGATGGAGCGCACGGATCGCATCGGTCCAACCCTGGTCGATAAGCCGCCGAAAGGCCGCACGGCTCTGTGGTTGTATCAGAGCGTCCTTCGTCCATGACGTGGTGGGATATATATCGAAGTCGGTCGGTGCGACGTTATAGTCGCCAGCCAGTACGACAGGGATTCCCGCGCTCAGGAGTTCGGTGGCATGCGCGCTCAATCGCTCGAACCATGAAAGTTTGTAATCGAATTTGGGTCCCGGCTGCGGGTTTCCGTTGGGCAGGTAGATGCATCCGATCAGCACCCCCGCAACCGCGCCTTCAATATAGCGGGTTTGTTTATCTGCCGCATCGCCCGGTAATTCCTGTCTCGTCACCACAGGCTTGGTGCCTTTCGCCAAAATGGCCACACCGTTCCAGGTCTTTTGGCCGTGCCAAATTGCGCCATACCCAGCTTCTTCGATCGCTCGTTCCGGAAACGCGCGCTCGTCCGCTTTCAGTTCCTGCAGGCAGACAACATCGGGTTGGGCGGATGCCAACCATTCAAGCAGGTTGGCGAGCCGTCGATTGATATTGTTAATGTTGAACGTTGCAATCTTCACCTGTGCCCTGCGCCGCTGCCGCCACTTTCTCTTGAGCCTGCTCTATCTCGTCGCTGGCGACCGCGAGGTCCCCAGCCGCTTCTTTAAGAAGCTCATTTCCAGCCCTGCTCGCGAGATTCGTAAAACTGCCTTTGAGACGCTCGAGTTCCTCCTCCGTCATATCCTCCAAGGTAAGCAGCTTGTTGCGGGCGCCTTCGTTGACGCGGATCAATTCGTCCAGCTTGAGGTGAAGGGCCGTCATATCGCGGTTCTGTGTATTTTGAATCAAAAACACCATCAGGAATGTAATGATCGTCGTACCCGTGTTTATAATGAGCTGCCAAGTGTCGGAGTAGTTGAACACCGGCCCGGTCACTGCCCAAACGACAATAACCGCGCATGCGAGTATGAACGAGGATGGGCGCCCGCACTGCTGAGAGGTCCATTGAGCCGCCTGGCTAAACAATGTGGGATTCGACTTCTGTTGTGGACTATCGGTTTCGGCAACTGTCGCCGATGGGTTCGCGCTCATGTGCTGTCTCCCACGTAGCGGCGGCAATGTTGCAGGTAGGCCGCTTCATGAGCGGCAACCAAATCAACGACGCTGTTCCAAAGCCAGGACGGCGCATCAAGGGACCTGGAACGGTTCCGCTGTAGCTCCGCCAGCCAGTTCGCTCGATCCGAGGTGTTCAACTGTCGCGCATGCGCCCGGCCGACGATGTGAGCAAGAAACTCAGCTATGCCCATAGCCTAATCTTGCGCAACCTGTTCGATTTCAAGCTTCAGATCCTGAGGGAGCAGTTCCCGAACGAAGACGGATTTTTTGAGCAACCTCGCTTGTATCATTCGGCCGCCCAGGAGCGGGGAGAGATTTCGGGCGCCGGTGACAACCCTCTCACCGTTATTTTTCGGCATGTCTGCCGAACTGCTTCGAGGCGCCGTGGGCGCGATGGTCTCTTTGATATCCATCAGGCAATGGCGTTCCGCTTTACCTTTGTCGATGGCGACCAGGACCGCGATGCGCAACCGGCCAAGCGAACTGCATCCCTTCTGCCAGTACGCCGCATCCATCACACGCAGGCGGGATTTGTCCCCGCGCGACCTGAGTGACGTGATCAACCGATGGAGACCGTCCTCCGCGAATAGCTCGTTGACGCCTTCCCGCTCCTCTTTGGTGAGAGGCCAGAACCGTTTGCCTAACGGAATGGTGGGCTCAACGCCTTCGATGCGCTCATCGGCGAGGTGTTTCCACGACCGGCCCGCAGCCAGCCTCATCGCGGACTTAACAATCTTCGGCATGTCCGCGACCGCGTCTGTCGTTTCTCCCTGAGCCTCAGGCGCGAAGGCGGCTTCATAGCCCTCGATCATGCGCTCCAGGATGCGCACGGTCGTGATGCCAGGAAGATCCGACCCACGGGCAGCCATGGCGAGGAAAAGCCCCAGGCGAATGAGATCATGCGCGGGATTGCCGATCACGGTTTGATCGAAATCGCGGATTTGGATCGCGAGGGCCCCCGCCGTATTGGCGACGGGTCCCAGATTGCCCGCGTGGCAGTCACCGCAGATCCAAATCTCAGGACCCTCCGGCAGGACGATACGGTCGGATGCTTCCAACCACTCGTAGAATCTGGCGGTGCTGCCCCGGACATACGCGTGCGCTGACGCCGCCATCTTGCGGTTTCGCTCGATGATAAGCCGCTGCATTCGCTGATCGGGGTTGGCCGTCTCTTCGTCCATTTTAGCTCCAGACGGCACAACCGAGGATCCATTCGCACGGGTGTCTAATGGACCGGATAAGTTGATGAGGTGAAATTACCACTGGGCAAACGGCTGCGTGCCCCATCCGTTCCTTGCCGCCAAGCGCAGCAGTGGCGCTCGCGATAAACGCGCCGGTCGGTCTCGACAGCGCGATGATCTGACACCGCCAAGATAGTCTCCCCTGCAGTCCGTCGCGGCATTGGTGGATGAGGCGTTTTGAAACACATGCACTTGGCGGCTCGGATTGGCGGAGGGCTGGGCGTGAAGGTGCCTTCTCGGACTGGCGGATTGGACGGGAGATTCGTGCGTCTAGCGAGCACGCCAAGAATTGCCGAGAGTGTGAAAGTGGACATTTGTAGCAGATGTGCCGTTATAGCGCAAAAATACACTAAAATTTATTGAGCAACTCCCCCGTACGCTCAATTAGCTCATCGCCGCGAACAGGTTTTCGCAATAACAGGGTGTTGCTTTCTTGAACGGCTCGCTCAATGGCGGTGTCCGCATAGCCGGTCAGCAACAACGCGGGCAGTGTACTTCCCCGTCGGCGAAGTTCCTTGATGAGCGCCAAACCATTCATTCCCGGCATGGCGAAATCCGTCACCATGAGGTCAACGGTTCCTCCCTTCTCCAGCCAGGCGAGCGCCGCGAGTCCGTCCGAAGCCTGGTTCGTCTCGTATCCCTGATCCTCCAATTGGCTGACCAACACCTCGCGAACCAACGCGTCATCGTCCACGACCAGCACGCGTACGGTTTTGGCGATCTTTCGCGCGCTTTCTTCGTGCTCCGGCACATCCGCCGCAGGTGCTACGCCGGTCACTTCAGGGAACCAGAGCGTGACTGTGGTACCGTGGCCACGGGCACTGGTGATCGCGAAGCCACCGTCCGATTGCCTCGTGAACCCCCGTGCCATGGCGAGACCGAGGCCTGTTCCACGTCCAACCGGCTTCGTGGTGAAGAAGGGCTCGGAAGCGCGCGCCAACGTCGCCGTGTCCATACCGATTCCCGTGTCAATGATGTCCAGCCGGACATAGTCGCCGGGGGTCAGGACACCCGGATGCGACAGGGTGTCGGCGACTGCCTCCAACGTGGCCCTGACAAGCACGCTGCCCCCGGTCGGCATCGCGTCCCGTGCATTGATGACCAGATTGACCAGGGCGGTCTCCAGCTGTCCACGGTCGGCATACAGCCATGGCGAAGGATCGGGAAATTCAATGCGCATGTCGATTGTGACACCCAGCACGGGGGTCAGCATTTCGTGGATGGTTGTTAGCAGTCGGCCGACACTGGTCGCTTCAGCCCGTAATTCACCCTGGCGCGCGAAAGACAGCAGCCGGCCGGTGATCGTCGCTCCCCGGTCGGCGGCATCCATTGCCATCCGGCTGAACTCCTGCACCGACATAGGATCGCTCGCTCGGTTTTTGATCATTGCCAGGCCGCCGGAGATCGCTTGCAGGACGTTATTGAAATCGTGCGCGATACCTGCCGCCAGCTGACCGAGGGCTTCCAACCGCTGCGCCTGCGCGAGGCGTTCCTGGGCCAGCTCCCTGGCCACGATTTCGTGCCGAACCCTGGCTTCGAGTTCCTGGTTGAGCCCCTGAAGCTGCGCTTCGGTATGCCGCCGGCTCGCATTTTCTCTCGTTAGCTCTTCGAGCCGTCGGTTCAGTTGGAGGAACGGGGAAGCGGCTTTTGAACGCTCCTGGCACCGAAGCAGGAGAATTGCGGGCGAGCCGCCCTGACCTGTCCGCAGGAGATTTCCACGACACCGGAAATCCAGGTCACTCCTGTCCGCACGCCGGAGGATGAGGGCCCCCACCATGGCCTGGCGGCTGCCGGAAATCCGATGCAGATACGTAGCCGCGTTATCCCATGACGACAGCAGGAAGCTACTTAGTCTTTGCCCGACTATTTGTGACCGTGGCAGTTTCAGCGCACGAGCCATCGCGGGGTTCGCATGGAGAACGACCCCGTCAGATTGGATCAGCAGAACCGGCTCTTCCATCACATCCAGCGGGAGCGTGGCGGGCAGGGACTCGCTCATGAGCGAAGTGAGCGAGTCAGCTCGACCGGAAGTACTCCCGGCCGGGAGCCGCCTCCGCCTCGGGCGATGGCGCGATGTAAACGACGACCTGACATTCGGGATGACCTTCGGCAATCGTGCGTCGTAGCTCCACTTTGCCATAACCCAGATTTTCGGCGGCGATGTGCCCGAAGACGTTGGAGGTCATCATGCACATGGACGGACGATTGAGAACCTTGTCGGCGAATGGACAACGGCGATTGCCGAGGACGATCTTTTCGTCGGACTCCTCGATCACGTAGAAATCACCTTCGATCCGACGCTTCAGGTCCACCAGGACCTCGGCCACCTGCGACCGGGAGAGCCGGTCCACCCGGAGGGCCTGACGATAGCCCTGATCGATTTGCTCACCAATGGCATGGCCCACCACGCTGATATAGCCGGACGCCTCTTCCAGGCCGATGACTTCCTCGAGCGTCCCCGCCAGTTCGCGGACCAAAGAGCGAAGGAAAACGTCCCGATTGAGACCCGTGTTCAACTCGGAAATTTTGGACGACTCATCGGCCATCGTCTACCTCCCAACTGCGATCACGCACCCAATTTTCATAATCCGTTCCGGTTGTCATGCCAATTGTCGCCTGCGGTACAGACCGGCCACACCGACCGCTAATTCCGCGCGACGCTGTCAACGGGCTGGAACGAACCTTCTTCAATACCGTTAATCGGGCATCATTTATTGGGAGGTCAAAATGAAGCTCGCTATGGCGGCCGCTATACTGATGTTCGCCGCGGGAGGCGCCTTCGCGCAGACAACCCCGGCCAATCCCGACGCCAAGACGCCCGCCGTTGCCACACCATCGACCGTGAACCCTGGTGCGCCGGTGGCTGGCGCGAACAGTTTCACCGAAGCGCAGGCGAAGTCCCGCATCGAAGCCGCCGGTTACACTGGCGTAGCTGGCCTGACGAAGGACCAGGCCGGGGTATGGCATGGCCAGGCGTCCAAGGCCGGCGCGAGCACCAGGGTGAGCCTCGATTATCAGGGCAACATCACTGCCAACTGATCACAGGAGCGTTGAATGACAAAAACCGTATCGGCTCTTTACGATACCTACGACGCCGCACGAGGAGCTGTGAACGCTCTCGAAGCCGCGGGCATCGCCCATTCCGATATCAGCATCGTCGCCAACAATTCCGACAACTGGCACCGTGATGATCGCGCGACCGATGCTGCCGAAGGCGCTGGCACCGGAGCTGGTGTGGGAGCGGCGGTTGGCGGCGTGGGCGGTCTCCTGACCGGCCTCGGGATCATGGCGATTCCGGGCGTTGGTCCCGTTGTGGCCGCCGGCTGGCTTATCGCGACCGCGGTCGGTGCGGCGGCCGGGGCGGCCGTCGGCGGAGCCGCTGGCGGTCTGGTCGGCTCGCTCACGAGCGCGGGCGTGCCGGAGGATGATGCGAACCTCTACGCCGAGGGCGTTCGGCGGGGCGGAACTCTGGTGACCGCCCGGGTGGACGACGTTCGGGCCTCGGAGGCCCAGGCCATCCTTCAGCGGATGAAGTCGGTGGATCTGAATTCCCGACGTAATCTTTATCGGGAACACGGCTGGTCGCGATTCGATCCCGCGGCGCCTGCATATACCGCCGACCAGGTGGCTAAAGAGCGCTCGCTCTATCGCTAAACGTCTTCGTTACGAGCAAAAGGGGAAGCACGGAGCTGCCCCTTTTTCGTTATACCCCTTCGTGTTGGATTGATTTTTGCCGCTATCGCGTCGACGGCCTGAGCCACTGCCTGGGCGCGAAGTAGTGCGCCATGCGGCTTGAACCCTCAGTCGCAGGTCGTTCCGGCTTTCTGCAGGACGGTGCGGACGGCATCAAGAATCTGACGCGGCTGAAACGGCTTGGTGATCAGCAAGCTGTCCGAAACCCGTTCCGCTCGCCATTGGTGAGCGCTGGCTCCGGTCACGTAGACCACGGGCAGCTTGCGGTTCAATTCCCGCGCGCGCTTGGCGACCGCCCACCCATCCGGACCGTCGCCGAGGTTGATATCCGTCACGATTGCACAGAATGGCTCGCCGTTGTCGTCGAGGGCCTCGAATGCGGCAACCCCATCCTCGACGGTCACCACTTCGAAGCCCGCATCTTCCAGAATCACCGCAGCCAACTCCCGTAGGAGCGGTTCGTCTTCAACGTACAGCACGGCTTTCTCGGCTTTATGATGCGCCATCGTCATATCCTGGTAGTTCGCTAAGATTTTTTTGGAGCGTGGAATATGTTCGCCCGCGTCGTCCAATGGTAAGGGCCGGAAACATCGATGGTTCCCGATGGACCGGTGGTCGCCCGTTGGGCTTCCCTGACCGGCCACACGCCCATGCCTTGGTACGGGTGCGTGAAAGGGTATCCCCCGTGAATCTGACCGAATTCAAGGCGGCCCTCCGCGCTCAGGGCTACGCGCACTTCTTATGAGGAATACAGCAGGACGCCTGCTGTGACATTTGGGACAAAACTGCGCGCAGAAAAATCTTCAAAGACTATTTTCTTGCGCGCAGCGGCGATCCGTCATACCGCGCCAGAATGTCTGAGGGATCCTGATATATCGCAATGCATCCGGCCGAGAGGAGTTCGGCTTCGGGAAATCCTCCACAGAGGACGCCCACCGTCTGCAACCCCGCCTTACTTGCGGCCTCGGCATCGTAGGGCGTGTCCCCAACGACGATCACGTCAGCGGGGTCTGTTCCCGTCAATCTGGACAGCGCGGCTTCAAAGATGTCGGGATGCGGCTTTGATTTCTCAGCGTCGTCCGATGAGGTTTCCACATCGACCAGGTCCTCGATTCTGGCGACCTTTTTATAGAATGCGAGTTCGTCTTGCTTGGCGGACGATGCCAGGGCGATCCTCAATCCGTCGCGCCGCAAGCGCTGGAAAAGGTCACGGACACCGGGAAACGTTTTGATCTTCGGGAAATAGCGTTCCCTCAGGATTTTCCCCCGGTGCTTCTCGATCGCCTCCCCCTTGGCTTCGATTTCCTGCCGGGACAGGAAGACCGGCATGAGTTGGTCTCCACCTTTGCCGATTTGGCTCCGGATATCGTCGAACGGGATCGCATCACCAAAATCCCTGAACGCATCCTGCCACGCCTGAGCATGAACATCGACTGAATCAATCAGCGTCCCATCGACATCGAAAATCACAGATCTGACCATTTTTCTCACCAACTTTTGGAGCATGGGCTACGTGAGATGCGTTCGGGAGTTCCCCTCTGCGATGGATACTTTCAGCTATCAGCAGCCAACTATCGCCATTGGAAGTTCTGTGGAATCAGTCATTATGGCCGTGCCATCTCCTTTCTGTGCCGGATGACGATTCAGAAAAGGACTATCGTTGCCTCGACAACATGATTAAGGGCGGGCTCCTCGGGAGTGGTGAGCACCATGCGCAGCCTGAGTTCGCCGCTCCGCGTCGCTTGATCTCGCACGATTTTTTCGACTTCGCGTTGCGATGTGACGCCGACCTCCTTGAGGAAGCCTCGCAGGGCAAGATTGAAGCGATCTTCGTCCATTACCGCGCCTCCCCTTCTGAATCGGGGCCACTGCCGTTAGATTGATACGGTCGGCGACCATCTTCGGTTCCCCGCGTTGAGGCTATCACTGGCCATTAACTGCTGAGATACTCACGTCCGGCACCCCGCTGAAGCCGTTTTGGACGCGGAATCGCTCATGCTCATGAAGCCGTTTTCGATGAAGCAATGGGGAATACGGTCTCATCACCGCTGTAAAAGTTTCCGGCCTGAGCGTCGCACCTTCTGACTCGAACGAGAGTTATCGGAACTCGGTCAACAGCATTACTTCGCCGCGATGAGATCGTTAATCCTGTTCGCCAGCGCCGCTACCGTGAATGGTTTGATCATGAGTTGCGTCCCTGAGGTTGGGCCCTCACGGAGCGCAACGTTCGCCTCGTAGCCCGAGATGAACAATACCTTGAGGTCAGACCGGAGGTCGCGCGCGGCCTGTGCCAGTTGCCGGCCGTTCATGGTTCCGGGCAAGCCGATGTCGGTGATCAAAAGATCGATGCGGCCGTTTGCCTGCAATACCCTCATGCCGGCGGCGGCGTCGCTCGTCTCGATGGCGATATGGCCCAGTTCCTCGAGCACGTCGGTCACCAACATGCGCACGAGCGGCTCGTCATCAACCACCAGTACTGTCGCGCTGTCTTCGACCCGCTGTGTCTCCCTCGACTCTGTCGGCACTTCCGCGTGATCCTCGATGCCCGAATGGCGTGGCAAGTGCAGATACACCCGCGTACCCATGCCCGGCTCGGAACAAATACGTACCTGTCCGCCGGATTGACGTGCGAATCCATATACCATGGACAAGCCCAGCCCCGTGCCCGCGCCCGGCGGTTTGGTGGTATAAAATGGGTCGAAGGCCCGGGCAGCCACTTCCGGCGGCATCCCAATGCCGGTGTCCCTCACGCAAAGTGACACGTACTGTCCGGGCGTCAGGTCAAGCTCGGCAGCCATCGGCTCATCGAAGGACTGGTTGGTGGTTTCCACCGTCAACTGTCCCCCCTCAGGCATGGCATCTCGGGCGTTGATACAGAGATTCAGGAGCGCGTTTTCTAATTGATTAGGGTCAATCAGGGTGTTCCAAAGCCCATCTGAAACGACGAACTCAACTGCGATTTCCGGTCCGACAGTGCCTCGGACAAGGTCCCGAAGGCCAGCGATCAGGCGACTGATCTCGGTTACCTTGGCCTCAAGGGGCTGTCGCCGCGAGAACGCCAACAGGCGGTGTGTCAACGCCGCGGCGCGCATCGACGCACTTTGGGCCGCGGTGATATAGCGTTTCAGGTTGTCGAAGCGACCTTGGCTGATGCGGCGCTGCATCAACTCCAGGCTACCTGAAATACCGGTCAGGAGATTGTTGAAATCATGGGCCAGTCCGCCCGTGAGCTGACCTACCGCCTCCATCTTCTGTGCCTGATGCAATTCCTCCCGCAACTGCTCGCGCTCCCTCTCGGAATGTTTTTGCGCGCTCAGATCCTGGAAGCAGTTGACGGCGCCAATCTGTTTCCCGTCGTCATCAAAAATCGGGGCGATATTGACGAGTACGGTTACGCGCGAGCCGTCTGGGCGCTCAATGATCACTTCCTGATCGCGAGCGGTCTGGCCGGTGCGAAGCACCCACTCCATCGGCGTTTCCGGATGAGGCAAATAGCTTCCATCTGGACGAAATAACCTGTGCGCACCGCAGAATTTTTCGTCCGTGTTGCCGATCTCCGGGCTTCGCCCCCAAAGCTCGGTTGCACGCTGATTGAAGGCGACGATGACCGCATCAATATCGCAAACATAAACGGCAGCGGGAAGAATCTCGATAAGATGTTTCGAAAACCAGTTCAGTCCGTCGGGACCTGACATCGCAGTCTCCTTCTTGGATCTCCTCAACGGAGAAAGCCGTGGCCGGCTCGCGCAGAGGCATAGGAAACGCGAACCGCCTCAACCTCGAGCCGCCGCCGACGCGCAGGCGCGATGTGTATATTCCACAAACCCAGGACCGGCCAGTCGTTGTTCAATGGATGTCATATGTACGGTGAACGACATAACTCAATCGGCGCGAGCGCGCACCGTTTTCAGCGCCCGACGCCCAGTGTCGCGTCCACCGCACTCACTGCTAGCCGCATAGCCCGGAACGATTACCTGTGGCCGGTTGCACGTGCTCCGGTCGCATGATGAAAGGAGCCGCAGGAAATCCCGGACTCACCAATCACGCGCCGTCGGACCGCTGTCTTTCGCTTTGTTCGATTACGCACTTGGACCGCCGCGAAAGGCAGGAACTCGCCTGTGCTTATCCCGTTGGTAACCGGGACAACGCGGGACACTCTCGATGAAAGCTCTCCCCTTCCACGGCAAAGGCGACATGCGATGCGAGAACGTACCCGATCCTAAAATCGAGCATCCGCGCGATGCCATCATCAAAATTACAGCTTGCGCTATTTGCGGGTCCGACCTTCATATTTCTGATGGTGTCATTTCGGATATACAACATGGTGACGTGCTCGGACATGAGAATATGGGAGAGGTGGTCGAAGTCGGTACCGAGAATAACGCCTTGAAGGTCGGCGACCGGGTCGTCGTTCCATTCACCATATCTTGCGGCGAATGCTTTTTTTGCAAATGTGGCTTTTTTCTGGCTACGAACGGTCCAACCACGATCACAAAAAGGCTGAGATACTGTGGGGGCATTCACCCGCCGGACTCTTTGGATACTCGCATTTGTTGGGTGGACAGGCGGAGTATCTCCGCGTTCCCTTCGCTGACGTCGGCCCCATCAAAGTACCCGCGGGACTGAGCGACGGACAGGTGTTGTTCCTGACGGACATTTTCCCGACGGGTTATATGGCCGCTGATTTCTGTGACATTCAGCCAGGTGATGCGCGGAGATGGCGACGTTGTGAGCGGGTGGATGAACAAGCTGCGTGCCGCGATCGCCAATGTAACGCCGGCGCCGATTCTGGCGGCAATGCATCGCAATATGGCGGGGCCGGGGTCTGCCAAGAACTAAAGTACGGCGGATGGAATTTGTTCGGCTACTGATTGGACCAGATGAAGGCGACGCGAACGCGCTGCAATTATCTGTTCGCGCCGTCATTTTACTGTTGTTCGGCATTATTTGCATTCGTATTTCGGGGCGCCGTACTTTCTCTTCGCGATCGCCGCTCGATATTATTGTCGCGACTGTCGTGGGCTCGAATTTGAGCCGGGCGATGACGGGAAAGGCCCCCTTCTTCGCCGGATTGGCGGCGACCTTCGTCTTGGTGGTTCTTCACCGACTTCTCGCCTGGGTCAGTCTGCGGTCGACATTGATCGCGCAA
>Ga0193726_1001120_pt1 | contig 22736 bp, 12 predicted proteins | sample H2c1metaG_FD_144928 | JGI IMG/M metagenome (GOLD analysis project Ga0193726, IMG submission 144928) | Soil microbial communities from a riparian zone of the East river system, Colorado, United States - H2c1 | ecosystem: Environmental > Terrestrial > Soil > Riparian zone | place: USA: East River...
TGCAGAGCCGCATGCTTTTCGACGAACTCTCCGTTATTGATCAGCGAAGGATCCTTGCGGAGCTGCTCCGCAATTTCCGGATGGCTGTCCAGGAACCGGTCCATGCCGGCCAGTTCCCCACGGGTCGTGTCTCCGTTCTGAGTCGTCGTTGTCTGTCCACTTGCCGGCGTGCCGATCCAGAACAGCAGTGCCAAAGCAAACAGCGGCGCCAACACGACACGCACTTGCAGTCGTCTCATTTTGGTTACCATATCCACAGAACCTCCGTAATGATCTAGCTCAGAGGAAGAGGTGCAAATGCTCTGCCAAACGAGTTCCGGCCGGCGACATCTTGGGCGGGCTCAGCGGCTTGCGATAAACGCCGGGGATTCCCGAGATTGCGGCTGTGCGCAAGTTCTACATTCCAGCGGAAGATTTGCCGTACAGGATAAGCCCTAGAAAATTCCTAAGGGACAAGCACTCACGTGAGCACAACCTGGTGGGACAGCTGAGAACCCGGTGAGTAATGGGAAGTCGGTTTGGGCTCCGGTCAACTTCCTGTTCCTGGCGTTCCTGTGCTTGGGGGCAATCGCCACTGCAATCCGACGAACCAGAAGATGCGGCGCGCTGCAAGCGGAGCGCCGGTACCGATTGCTATCCCCAGCGCAGATGCAAGCGATAGAGGACGCCCGAACTCCCACATGGAACCGGTGTGCAACGCGCCGCTGAACACGCGTTCGATGGTGAGCTGATGAGAACCAAGGTCAAGCTGGGGCAGGTCCAGGTCGAGAGCGTAAGTTTCGTCGGTACGAAGGTCGCGGACGAAGAGAGCGGAGCCGTCCGGAGTAGTGTTGCTCCACCCAAAGGCGGGCGCGTTCGAGTGTCGCGGGAGTCCCTTCAGATCGACGAGGAACTCCGAAGTCGAAACCCACTCCAGTTTTGACTAAGGCCGGGAGATCCATATCGGGCTGGCCCAAGCCATTTCGAAATCCTCCTGGATCACCCGCACATAGTAATAGTCGGTTTCTTTGGGGGGAGCGGTCTCCCCATATTCGAATTCCATCTCGCGGCGTCCCCTACCGTCCATGCGAACGTAGTCCTGGTTGTTTTTCACGATGGTGACGGATGCGAGGGGTGCAGTTCCGAGAACCTTCACGGATAGGTGGGGAGCGTTCGCACTCTTGTATTCCTCTCCCATCCAGTGCTCGCCTGCCTTGAATTGGACAACGATGCGTTGCCCCGTAGTCGCGAAGCAACGACGGCTACGGATGGCGTCAAAGACCGCTTCGCGCGACAACTCGTCTGCATAGACGCCCGTCGTGCCTCCGGGATGGAGTTCGGGTTCCCAGTGCACGTAGTCGGTGTCATGGTAATGACTCGAGTGGGCTGGATATCCCGGGCGTCCGGAATGCGAATCACTTCCGCCCACAAAACCCAGACGCTGTCCGGCGGCCAGGCCGTCTTGCACGAAATGGCCGCGAGCAGGCCCTTCCTCCCATCTGATTTGCCGCGGTCCGTCGGGTGATTCGGAGTTTCCCCACGTAGAGTAAATCTCGACACAGCGTTGAAAGTCGCTGTCGTAGTGCTCCCATGGCACAGGAAAAGTCTTGGACGCGGGGTGGTGTGGGATGGTCAAAGCTGTCTTCCCGGTAACCCCAGCTTTTCGCAGCTTTGACCAAAGGTCTGCGGCGCTGGTGGTTCCCGCCCGGTCCGGAAAAAAGTTGGATCGAAGGATCGGCCCTTCACAGTCTCGGTAGTAGACATTCTTGTGGCCTTCGTGCAGGTTATGCGCCGTCCACTCGTAAGCTGACATCGTGGCAAAGCGGCCCGGCTCGTAGAGTTCCTTTGCTTTGGCTTTGACCCTGTCCCACACGTAGTCACTCGGATCGTGCTCGGTCAGGCAGGCGAAGTCCAAGTTCATGGCATCGCGGGCATAGATGTAACTGTAGTCAGGCTCTCGCCGTCCATCGACGCTCCACTGCGAATGGATGTGAACGTCCCCAAAATAGAGTTTAAATTTGGGTTCCCGACTCGAGGCCATGATTACATTACTGGTGAATTCAGTACCTAATTCCTCTTCACAGACCGTAATCACGTGTTGTCCTTCGCTGTGCAGAGTCATTTCAAAAAGGTGACTCTCATAGAGGTCATCCTTGGCCGAGAATTCGTATGGGCCGGGGAGGGTCGCGCGCGGATCGGAACAGCGGAAGGTGACCGGGCCGCGGTAGCGGTCCCGCCGTCCCAGTCGCAAGACGGCGGCGCTCAGACGAAAGGGCACTCCCAGGCGCTGATTGGTCGATGCGTTGACCAATAACCGGTAGGTGCCGGTTTCGGTGTCGGAGGTGTCTCGCGCTTGCTCCGAGCGAGCTGCCAGGTCCGAAGCCAAACCTCCATGTGGATCCGGAGCAATGAGTCCGTGAGCTCGTGCAGCCGCCTTCAGCGAGTGAAATCCACTTGCGGCAGCCATATTCAAAAGCATTTGCCTTCTGGTGAAACTCATTCCTCACCCCTCCGAAAGTTTCCAATGCGAGGCAACGCTTCTTCCCGCAGAACGAATGTGCTTGGTCGGCCCCTAAAAAGGGATTTGCCCCTTTCTGACCAGGTCAGAGGCCCGAACCGGGCTAAAGTGATCGATCAATGATCAGTAACTAGCGAATTTATCGTTTCGCTCTTGGTCGTGTCAAGGCAGTGGCTCTTAGGAAGCATGTAGCAGAAACCTCACAGATATTCGCCATAAAGTGGAATGAGGATCGATTAAAATCTCAAATTTTCATCTTGACAATTCAATCCTTGCATTGCTAAATGTTCTCCACATGATAATCGTTCATCAATAGTCGTTCAGCCTGCAGAAATGCAGCGCTTTGGAACGGAGAACCCATGAAGAGCCTTAGGGTGAGAGCGTTGGTCGTGGCCTACAGCTTACTTCTATTCGGCCTGGTTGCCTCGGCCCAGGAGCGAGGAAGCATTACCGGAACCATCACAGACCCGAGCGGTGCGACCCTTCCGAGCGCGGTAGTAAAGGTCACCAACATTGCTCGTGGTGAAACCATTCGTTTAGAAAGCACCGCTTCCGGGCAGTACTCGGCTGTGAACTTGATTCCCGGAATCTATGAGGTCCGAGTAGAAGTAGCTGGCTTCGGGCCGAGTGTGCTCACTGGAATTGAAGTCAAGGTCGCCGAAGTCGCTCGCGTGGATGTGCAGCTCAAGGTTGGGAACGTTGCCGAAGTTGTGACGGTCGCCGCGGACGCTCAACTCCTCAAGACGGAATCGAGCGACGTTGGCACTTCGGTAGAAAGCAAGATGATTTCCAATTTGCCCCTGCAAGTCGGCGGCGCGGTACGCGATCCACTGGCGTTTGCAAAGCTGACCCCCGGGTTTAATGGTCAAACCGCGAATTCTGCGCGCGAATTCCGCTCCTACTACACAGTCAACGGCGGACAAAGCGGGGGAACACAAATTCTCGTGGACGGCGCCGACATTGAACTCACCTCTGTCCAGAGCCAATTCAACACCGGTGTTTCGGTCGACGCCGTGGATGAATTCAAGGTAATGTCCTCTAACTTCTCGGCCGAGTATGGCCGATCGACTGGGGGAATCATCAACCTAAGCCTCAAGTCAGGAACCAACCAGTTTCATGGCTCGGCCTACGACTTCCTTCGCAACGATGTCCTCGATGCGAAAGGGTACTTCAACCCAGTCCGGCAGATCACCCGGCAAAACGACTTTGGCGCTACCTTCTCCGGGCCGGTATGGATCCCCAAGGTATACAACGGGCATGACAAAACGTTCTTCTTCTTTGCTTACGAAGGATTCCGCTATCGCGACGGGGCCCTCAATCAATTTACGACCGTCCCGATTGCCGACTTTCGCACCGGCGATTTCAGCCGTCTGGTCGACGCCAATGGAAACCAGATCCCGATTTATGATCCGGCCACAACCGTAGTGCTCGGATCATAAATCGGGCAAAGGCAGCAATTTCCCGGCAACATTATCCCCACTGAGCGTATCGATTCAATTGCACAGCAGATCATCAACGGAATGCCTGCACCGTCATTCGATCGACTGAATAACAACGCGTTTGACAATATCCTGAATGCCTTCGGCACCGGGATTAAGACCTACAAAGTGGATCATTCCCTGACATCACGGCAGAAAATTACCGGGACTTTCAGTCAAGCTGACGAAAATGATGTAACCCACTACTGGGGCGGCCTACAAGACTATGGCATCCTGCAACACACCAAATATGCCCGCCTCGCTCACGACTTCGTGATCACCCCGACGGTTATCAACCACTTTCAAGTTGCATTCTCACGCCGCTGGCGGCGGGAGGGAGGTTTGACCAACGCGCTGGACGAAGTAAAAATCCCGAGCGGCGATTGCCATCCGATCGCGGGAGCGACGGGCTATGACTTAGGACCGGTTTCCCTCTCGGGCGGAGGCTGTGCCGGCTTCACGGGAGTCGATTCATCAATTCAGTTGACTGAAGCTCTTTCCGTCGCCAAAGGAAGGCACTCTTTCAAATTCGGCGGAGAGATCCGCAAGCAGCATTGGGACGTGACCAACACATTTGACACGGAATACTCGCTCTCCTTCACTCCCGACGAGACCGGCTTGCCCGGATCGAGTACGGTGACCGGCGATGGTTTCGCGAGTTTCCTCCTGGGAGCGGTCTCGAGCGGGAACTGGAGTGATCAAGGAAACCTGAGTCGCCATCGTTTCTCCGGGATGGGTTTGTATGCGCAGGATGACTTCAAAGCTACGCGCAAATTAACCGTTAACCTCGGGCTGCGCTACGATCTGTTCTGGCCTCTCTCGGATGCACAAGGCAGAATTACTGCATTCGATCCCACCGTTCCCAATCCCAGCGCCGACGGTATTCCGGGCGCGCTCATCTTCGGAGGCACGGGCCAGGGGAGAACGGGCTCCAATCGTTTTCAGGATCTCTACAAGCACGCCTTCGGACCCAGGATCGGTGCTGCCTACGCATTGGGAGACCGGACGGCCATTCGCGCGGCCTACGGAATTTATTATCAGGAATTGAAAGAACCGGGCTGGGGTGGCGCGAATGACGGATTTTTCACCCAGCGCAGCTTTGAGTCCACGGATGGTTTTACTCCCGCTTTCAAAATGTCGGACGGTCTGGCTCTGAATTTCCCGATCGGAGCGACGATCGATCCGTCACTCGACAACGGCCTTGCTGTCGATTATGCGGATCCGAATTCGGGCCGTCCGCCGATTGCGCAGAACTGGCAGGTCAGCATTGAGCGGCAGTTGAGTCAGAAATTAGTGTTGGACGTTGCCTATGTCGGGACCAAAGGCGATCACCTGATTGCCAGCAATAGAATCTACAACCAGGTGGACCCGAAGTATCTTTCGTTGGGCTCGTTGCTTGATGCCGACATTGACTCTCCGGCGGCATCGGCGGCGGGAATTATGAAGCCGTATCCGAGTTTTACCGGAACTGTGGCCCAGGCTCTCCGGCCATTCCCTCAGTACCAGGGCATTTCGACCGCGAACCTCTTCGGTTCCGACAAATCTGGCAGCAGTACCTACAACGCCTTGCAGGTGAAGTTGCAGGGACACATCGCCAATGGCCTTAATATGACCGTGGCCTATGCCTTCTCGAAAAACCTGACCAACAACTCCAACAATCGCGACCTGGATACGAACGCGGCAAATTATTATGCGTCGCAGAATGGATTCGATCCACAGGCGGAAAAAACATACGCCAGCATGGATATACCGCACAACCTCACCATCGCTTATCTTTACGAGCTGCCGTTTGGTCGGGGGAAACCATATGTGTCAGACGGGTGGGCTTCGAAAGTTGTCGGGGGATGGTCCTTCGGCGGCGTGCTGACCTATCAAAGTGGTTTGATGATTGCCACCCCGTCGCCGGCATCCTCCCACGTCCCGCTATTTGCCGGGGCCATTCGTCCCGATCGGGTAGTGAGCGTATCCCCTTTGGGAGACGCCGTACGTGGCGGCAATTTCAATCCCAGCCAGGATGTGTATCTCAACGCTGCCGCATGGACTTCTCCGGCTCCATTCAGTTTTGGAACCTCGGGCGGCATGACCGGGGTCCGCGTACCCACGATGTTGAATGAAGACTTTTCGCTCAGCAGAAACATACCGCTTGCCGAGAGACTGCACATGGAGTTCCGCGCGGATGCCTTTAACGTCTTTAACCGGACGGTGTTTGGTTTCCCCAACCTGGATCTGAGTTCATCTGGTTTCGGGACGATCGCGTCGCAGCGAAATAATCCGCGAACCATGCAGGTCGGATTGAAGCTTAGCTTTTGAGGAGGAGATGGGAAAGCTGGCTCGGGGCTCTCCCGTCGACTCTAGTGAGCCTGCTGCTTCAGTGAGACTGCGATCACGGAGATCAGACAGTGATGCATCCATTCCGCATTTTGCGATTCACCGTCTTGGCCCTCCTCTTGTTTCCGGCAATGGCTCTTCGTCCTGTTAACGCTGCTTCGGAAACCGTCTGGCAGCTCGGAACTTTCGACGAGGCTTCGGTTGAATTTGGAAAGCAGATTGACTATGGCAATCCTGCAGACGATCCGCTTTTCGTTGTAGGCAAAAGCATCGCGACAAGGGATTGGCCTGCCTATCAGCCGGGATCCGCCAACGGACAAGCGGGATATCGCGCTCATCCGTTCTCGATTGAGTTTGCCCTCGCGCAAACTCCCCAGGGCCTTTATGTCCTGAAGGTCGCGATTCTTGTGGACACTCCTCGGATCCCACACTTGCAGGTGGAAATCAACGGCCACAGCTCCTGGTCTTATCCGCAGCCGAAACTGAACTACCGGGCCGGTGATCCCACCGGCAACAGTCCTACTTACACGAGTGAAACCATCACACTCGAACTGCCTACGGCGTTCCTGCATCAAGGAACCAACAAGTTGGTCTTAACTGCAATTGACGAGCCGGGCGAGCGGGACGATGCGGTGCCTCCTCCGGGGAGATTGGGTGATTCCGGCTTCTTCTACGATGCGGTCAGCTTAGAGCACGATCCCGATCGGGAATACCGCCCCAGTGAGATTGCCACCGAGATTCTTCCTACTATTTTCTTTAAAGCAAAGGGAGAGAGACTTTTTGAAATAGTTGAAGTCTTTGTCCAGTTTGGGGAGCGGCCTCGTCAAGGCAGTGTCAGCTTCGCGGCGGGAAACTTCACATCCACGCAGGAATTTAAGTCTCTACGCGATTTCGGCCAGGAGAAATTGGAATTTGAAGTGCCAGAATCCCAGATTGCCGAAAAGGGGGCGGTTGTCGTTTCCAGTAACGGCCGATCGGTATCGGTGCCCATCCAGCTTGCGCCTGGCAAGAAATGGAACGTATTTGTCGTACCGCACGAGCATCTGGATATTGGGTACTCCGACTATCAGGCGAAGACTTATGAGGTGCAGACCCGTGCTCTCGATCAGGCGATCGAGACAATCGAAAAGCATCCTTCGTTCCGGTACACTCTCGATGGCAATTTTGTGGCGGAGCAGTTTCTAAAAACTCGCAGCCCGCGGCAGCGCGAAAAGTTTCTCGAACTCGTGCAGCAAAATAAAATCAATGTTCCTGCGAATTATTTCAATCTGTTGACCGGATTCGCGTCGTCAGAGGAGATGATTCGTTCTCTCTATGCTGGCTATCGATTCAATCAGGAGCACGGTGGCGGTTTTGACTATGCCAGCATTACCGATGTTCCTTCCTACAGTTGGTCCTATGCATCGGTGTTGTCTGCGGCGGGGCTGAAATATCTGGTGGCAGCAAGTAACAATGAGCGGGCACCCGTGCTCCGCCTGGGCCATCTCAACGTGCGTTCCCCTTTCTTATGGGAAGGTCCGGACGGCGGCCGGATTCCCATTTGGTATACACAGTCCTACCAACAGCTGCCGCATATTTTCGGAATTCCACCGCAAGTGACCGGCGGACGCGACACGCTACCCATCTTTCTTCAGCACTACAGCGGCAAGGATTACAAGTCTGACGGGGTGATTGTTTACGGCACCCAGTGGGAAAATACCGCACTCTACACCAGCCAGGCGAAGCTCGACGAGGAATGGAATAAGGTCTATGCGTATCCGCGGGTGCGCTTCTCAGGTTTTGCCGAGGCCATGGAATACATTACCGGGCAGGCCGGCGAGATGCCGGTGATTCGTGGAGATGGCGGGCCTTACTGGGAAGACGGAATCGGCTCGGATGCCTACTATGCCGCGATGGATCGCCAGAACCAGCACCGCGCGCTCTCTGCTGAAAAATTCGCGACGATCAGTTCATATGTGAATCCGAAGATTCGCCCCGATCGCGAAACCCTAGACTCGGTCTGGGAAAACTTGCTGCTCTTTGACGAGCACTGCTGGGAGGCAGACCGCAGTATCCAGGATCCGGAGAGTCAACTGAGTATTCAACAACGCGCGGTCAAGGACTCCCGTGCCGTCCAAGGGAAGCGTCTTATTGATGAGACTCTTCAGCGCGGGATGTCGGTGATCGCGGATTCTACCGTCAATCCGAGCGGTACCGTACTTGTTTTTAATTCTTTGAATTGGATGCGAAGTGCGTTGGTCGAAATGGACCTCGACAAGCACCGTGAACTGGTAGACCTATCAACGAGCAAGACTGTGCCATACGAGGTCTTGTTTACTGGAAATGAATTTGTTCATATTCGCTTCTGGGCTGCGGACGTTCCATCCGTAGGCTATAAAAGTTATGCATTGCGATCCAAGCATGCCGAAAATATGGTATTGGCTGGAGTTACCGCGTCCATTCTAGAAAACACCTACTACCGGGTAGCGCTTGATCCAAAGAGCGGGGTGGTCCAAAGCATCTTCGACAAGGAACTGAAGCGGGAGCTAGTGGACACCTCCAGCGCCTTCCGCTTCAATCAGTACGTTTATGTCACCGGCGCGGATAAGGAACCGAACCGGCTGACTCGTTATTCAGAAGTGCTGCCGGTTCCGCAAATGGTGCCGCATGGAGCAGGCCAAGGCCGGCTGATCTCGGTAACCAAAACGGCGTTCGGCGCTGTGGCCCGGCTATCCAGTTCCGCTGTGAATACGCCCTCGATTGAAACCGAAATCGTTTTGCCGAATGGAAAAAAGACAATCCTGTTCATAAACCGAGTACATAAGAAGAAGGTATACACAAAAGAGGGCGTTTATTTTGCGTTTCCCTTTGCCCTGAAGCATCCGCAATTCACGTATGAAACTCAGAATGGGTACATTAACCCGGCCTTAGACATGCTGCCGGGCGCTGGTCAAGAATGGTTTTCCGTACAGCATTGGGTCGCATTGAAGGAAGATGACGCAACCGCTGCTGTCGTGCCGGTTGATGCCCCGTTGGTCGCGCTCGGGGACATTGTGCGTGGAACATTTCCCAAAGCGTTTGGAGACCGCCCGGGCACAGTTTTTTCCTACGCGATGAACAACTATTGGAACACAAACTACGTTGCGGGTCAGGGAGGAGATTTTGTCTTTCGTTATGTGCTGGCCAGCGGGAAGAATATGAGCCCGGCGGCGCTCAGCCGGCTGGGATGGGAAGCGATGTCAGAACTCGAAGTCAATGAAATCTCCCCGCAGGACAAAGTCGATGACGCGGCCCGCCCCCTGCCCGCAGCGCAAAGCAGCTTTCTGCAAGTCGATCAGCCGAATGTCGTGTTGAGCGCATGGAAAGAAGCCGAGGATGGGAAGGGAACGATCTTGCGATTTGCCGAGCTTAACGGCGAGTCGAGTACGGTGAAAGTCACGGTGCCGATTGTTGATGTGCAATCGGCGTGGGCGTGCAATGCAGTTGAAAAGTGCCGGGACTCTTTGCCGATATCATCCCATGGTTTCACTTTTGACATTAAACCATTTCAGATTCTCACGCTTAGGATTCAAGCGAAGTAACGGTGGGAAGCTCTACTATAGTCCATATGGACAGTGGTCGTCCGGGCCCGTTTTGGCAGAAGACAAAGTGTATTTCTGCGGGCCTCGTCTTTAGTGCGATCGCGTTCCTGTGCAACGAAACTTGCGCCGAAGCGCAGAGTCATGCTGGGTTCCCTCACGCTGAGCGCGCCCGGGCGTTGATGGAGGCGCGCCAAAACCCCGAGGCCATCGAAGAATGGGGAGTCGCCCTAAAGGCCGAGCCGGAAAATCCCGTTTATAGAAATTTGTATGGTCTTGCGTTGCAATCCGTGGGAAGAACGGCGGACGCCCGCAAACAATTTCAACAAGCGATTCAGCTCAGCTCTGATTTTGTAGATGCCCATTCGAACCTCGCCTACAATTTTTGGACGGATGGGGACGAGAACGCCGCCATCCTGGAATTCGACCGCGCGTTAAAGTTGCGTCCTGCTGATCCCGCCCTTCATTTGGCTCGTGGCCTGCTTGCAGCTTCCGGCGAAAAAGGCGGTGAGGCTTGTAAGCAGCTTGACCGTGCACGGCCCTGGCCGAACGATCCGGAAACTCTGTGGCGCATTTTTTCTGCTTACCAGGTTTGCCGCCAGCCCAAAGAAGCGGTGGAGGCTGTCAGCTTGTTGCCCGCTGATAACGAAACCCAACTGAATATCGGCAAAACGTTGCTGGCTTTTCATCAGCCCCAATTTGCCATTCCGTTCCTGGAGCGTTCGCAAGCCTCCGGTTCGCAAGCCTCTGTTTCGATATTGCTGTTGGCCGAAGCCCATTTAAGTAGCGGCCAACCAGAGAAGGCCCTTCAGGAGACGTCTCTTTTGCCGGAATCAGAGCGCACCTCCACGGCAGCACTGGAGCTGCGAGCTTCTTGTTTGCTTAAGATGGGCAAGAGGTCGGAAGCGCAAGAGCAATTTGCAGCGTTAGTCGAGAGGTTTCCAGAAAATCCGGAAGCGTATGTTGATGCCACCCAAATTCCATTGGAGGATCAGAACTGGGAGACGTCACTGGACATTCTGAACAGAGGCTTGCAAAAGATTCCCGGAAGCTGGCTTCTGCTTTTCCGCCGGGCCATGACGTTCAAATTAAGTGGACACTCGCCGGAAGCCCTTAGCGATCTGCTGGAGGCTATGCGCCGTGGCGGCGATATTCCCTTGCTGGCAGCGGCGCTTGGAGAAGTTTATGCGTCACAAGCCAATCTTGCCGGCGCGGCGCAGATTTTTCACAGGACATTCGATGAAACCGGTGCCCCCGAATTTCAATTTGCTTATGCGCTGGCACTGGAAAGAGAAGGGAATGATGCTGGAGCCCTTAAAGAAATGAAAAAAGCTGCCGCACTGCTTCCCAGTGATGCCCGCGCGCACTTTGAATATGGAAAATTACTTCGTCAGAACGGAGAAATCAAGGCGGCCCGGCAGGAGCTGGAACGAGCCAAGGCGCTTGCACCCGATTTATCCAGCAACTTGTACGTTTTGACCAGACTCTATCAAAGCCTCGGCGAAACAGATCGCGCCGCCAGAACTCTGAAGGAATTTCTTGCATCGAAACAAAAGTCAGGAGCGAATCAGCAATGAGTACGCTCGCTACTTTGCCACTGGCGTAATCCCCACGCTGGCAAGAAAAGCTTGGATTGTCATCCAGACGTGAAGGTTCTCTTCGGAGTTGAAATCACCATGTCCCTTTCCGGCGATGGTGAGTAGTTGGTTCTTCACTCCGGCTTTGGTTAGCCCTTCATGTAGTCGCACGGCCTGGGGATAAGGGACATAAGGGTCTTTATCTCCGTGAATGGTTAGGATCGGTGGTAGATCGGCACGTACGTATGTGAGAGGAGACATTTTTCTCGCCATCTCCTCTCGGTCCGGCTGGCTACCGAGCCATGTCACTGCGTAAGCTTTGGTGTTGGCGTCGTGCAGCAAGTCGACGACGTCCGTAATACCGAACCAATTGATCACGGCCGCAACTTTCACGCGATAATTGGGCCACAGACCCGCCCCACCTTTGGCATCATCGTCGTTTGCGCACTCTGCCTCGAATCCCGCTGACGTTGGGATCATGGCGGTGGTCAGCGCCAGATGTCCTCCGGCCGAAGCTCCCGCGACGATCACCTTATCGGGATCCAGGTTGTAATCCTTGGCATGCCTGCCCACCCAGTGAAGGACACAAAGACAATCCTCAACCGCCGCCGGCGCGGGAAAAACCTTTGCCAGCCGGTACTCGACGTTGATTAACGCGAAGCCCATCGCCATGAACGGAAGCGTACCCATCAAGACTTCTTCTTTCGTGCCATTCACCCAGCCGCCGCCATGAATGTAGACCACCACCGGCACGGGGCTCTTGCCGACCGGCCGGTAAATATCGAGTTTTGCCTGATAGTTCTGAACAGTGACATAAGTGATATTCGACTCTGAAACAAAAGTGTCGGCGATATGAATCGCCGAGGTCATCTCTGCGGGAAGGACTTGGGTGAGATCGGAACCTTGGGCACGAACTGAAACCCACGAATTGAGCAAGATCAGGGCAATCACCGCCGATCGAAAGATCACAAGAACCCCCAGATTATTAGAAGGATGATCGATCAATTATCTACATATTTCTTGACAATTCAATGAAATAGATGTTTATTACCAATTGATTATCGTTCAACATAGATTTATGAACTCAGCACGCATTCGCCGAAGGCTGCCGCTCCAAAAGGCCGTCATCCTGGCTTTGTCCTTCGTCGCTTTTGTGGTCTGCATACCGATCCCGGCGACCGGGGCAGAGCTTCCCCCGCAGCGTATTTCCTTGGATGGGTCGCTGATTCTGGTGGATCGCAGCGAAGCCACATACGTGCAGTACGCGGCGAAAGACTTGGGCGCTTATCTCACGGAGGTCAGCGGAAAACCAGTTGCCGCCAGTGCATCCGTCGACGCAGCCAAAAAAGCGAAGGCTGTAATCGCGATCGGGGAAAAGATGGCGCTGGCCATGGGCGCTGACTTGAAGCCCGCCAGCGACCTGGGGGATGAGGGTTCCGTGATTCGTTCCTTCGTCCGGGCAGGAACGACGGTGGTGACGGTCGCCGGGGCGACTCCGCATGGCACGAATCTGGGCGTGGCGATGCTGCTGCAAATGATTCGCCTAGAAGGCAACTCGCCTTACCTCGACGGCCCGCTGGATTTGCGTAACAAACCGAGCATTCCAGTCCGTGGCTTCCATATGAACGGCGGATGGCAATTGAACCATCCTTATGGCTTTCGCACCTGGACGGAGGAAGATTGGAAGCGCTTTGTGGACGTCGTGTGGGCGGAGCGCGGGAATCTGATTTTTATATGGCCTTACGTGGAAACCATGACGGTTCCCCTCTCCGCCGCAGACAAGGGCTATCTTGAAGAGTTTCGCAGAATCACGGAATATGCTCAGCAACAACGCGGCATGGAAGTTTGGATCATGCAGTCTGCAAATCGGGTCGCTATCACTGACTGCGATGTTGTGGATCCGATGCTGCGTCCTCACTGGATTAACGGTTGCCAGAAGGACATGGACCCGGCTGATCCGCAGCAGTTCGCGAAGATTGAGAAATCCTTCCAAGCTTTGTACCAGATGGTCGACAATGCGGACGCTTTCTGTCTGATCGATTCCGATCCCGGCGGTTGGCCACAAAGCCCCATCAGCGATCAGGTGAAAATTTTTCGCGCTGCCAGAAAACTCCTGGATCGTTATAACGTCCACGCAGAAAAGACCAAGCTTGTGGACTGGATGTGGGTCGGGTGGGGGCGCCACAAATTCTTCACCTCCACCGACAGGTTGGTTACAGGGTTTGATTTGACCGACAACCTGGAGGAAAATGACGCCGCCTTCATGCGTCGAACCATTCGCAACTTCAAAGACAATCTGCCGGAGCCATGGGAGTTGGTGGCCGGAATGGCTCCGTATCTTGAATCCTCCAAACAGGAGTTGACCCTGAACAAAACGATCTATCTTCCCTACGGCACGATCGAGATGGAGCCGGCGTTTCCTGCGACGAATATGGGATTCGAGTCGGTCCGTGAAGTCCTCGGCATAGCCGACGCCTATCCCGAGCTTCGCGGTTGGATGGGCAACAACGAGCTGATGCTGCTGCAATTTCCGCGCAGCTACTTCTACATGAATAGCTTGTGGGATGCACAATTCAGGAAGCGGAATGAAAGGGAAGTGCTGCAGGAAATTTCCAGGCACCTATACCCGGATTATCAGGACGTCCTCACCGATTCCTTTCTCGGATTGCAGGAAAAGGATCCGGAGAAGATCGCGCTCACGCTTTCTCGCCTGGAAAAAGTAATTCATGCGGAAACTGCTGTACGGCCGGGAGCGGTTGGTCGTTTTCTTTTTCCCGACCGGCTCATCGTTGCCAGAAACTTGCGAATGCAGCTTGAAGTTCGTCGGACACGCCAGCATCTTCTGAAAGCTCTGCACGGCAAGCTGGATGTGAATGAATCCGCCAGGCTCGTGGAAGAATACTTCGACAAACTCCTTGCTTGGAACAAGGAAACCGGTTGGGACAAGACGATCGACATTGCGATCTGGACATTGCCGATCTATCAAGAGGGAAGAGATCTCACCGAAGCGATGTCGCGGCTGAAGGAGATCATAGGGGAAGGCGCGCCATACACCACCTACTCCCAGGTCGATGTCTTTTTTGACCGAATTAGTAAGAATCTTTTGAAGAAGTACGGACAAGACTCCGTGATGATCGGCTGTATCGAACCATTCAAGCTCGCTGTCGCGCAAACTCAATAAAAGGTGCTCGTAGATGAATAGAAAGTTGCGTGTGAACAGCGACAAGACGATTTCTCGAATGGTTTTGATGGTTTCGACGTTCGCGATGATGTGCGCAAGCGAGGTACTTGCCCAGGCGACTCCTCAACGGATTCCTCTCGACAAACCGATGATTCTAATTGATAGCTCAGAGGCTTCCTATGTCCAGTACGCAGCAAGAGATCTTGGCGCCTATCTGGCCGACATAACGGGCGAGCTTGTGACCGTAAGGTCTACCGCGAGCGCGGGGCGAAGAGGCAAATCAATCATCGCAATCGGGGAGAAGGCGGCGCTCTATTTGGGCGCTGATTTGGGAGGTGTGGGCGATTTGGGAGATGAAGGTGCGGTGATTCGCGCGTTCGAAAAAGGTGGTGTGCAAATCGTTGTTGTCGCCGGAGGAAATCCCCACGGTACCAACATGGGCGTGGCCACGTTCACGCAGATGATTCGCTCCGAAGGCAGATCTGCTTTTGTAGAAGGCCCGTTGAACGTGCGGAGCAAGCCGAGCATTGCGATTCGCGGCTTGCAGTCCGGCGCATGGCCCATGAAGTACCCATATGCCGCATGGAAGGAGCAGGACTGGGACCGCTTCATCGATATGGCCTGGACCAACCGAATGAATCGCCTGCTGCTCGCACCTCTCTTTGAAATTCTGCCAGTTCCCCTTTCCCGTGAGGACGAGGCCTATGTGCAGGAGGTTCGGCGTATCGTTGACTACGCTCAGAACAAACGCGGCATGGAAGTATGGGTTGGAATGCCTGCGAATCGCATCGCCATCTCAGACTGCGGCGTTCGTGATCCGCACCTGCGTCCGTATTGGATCAACGGCTGTCAGAAGGACATGAATCCCGCTGACCCGCAGCAGTTTGCAAACATCGGCAAGGCTATCGAACCTTTTTACCGCGTCCTCGACAACGCGGACGGCGTCTTGATGGGCGATGCCGACCCGGGCGGTTGGCCGCAGAGCCCGCTGAGCGAGCAAGCGAAAATCTTTCAATCGGCGCGAAAGTTGCTGGATCGTTACAACGTCCACGGCAAAAAAGCGAAATTGGCCGATTTCATGTGGATCGGGTGGGGGCGGCATAAGTTCTTCACTTCAACAGACAGGCTCGTGACAGGATTCGATTGGACCGAAAAGAATCCGGACGAGAGCGATATCGCGTTCATGGCAGAGACCATACGCAACTTCAAGCAGAACCTGCCGGAACCGTGGGAAGTATTTGCGGGAATGACGCCCTATTTGGAATCTTCGAAGAGGGAGTCGGTACTGCACAAGACGATCTACTTTCCTTACGGCGCCATAGAAGGCGAACCGGCATTCCCAGCGACCAACACTCGACTGGAGCCGGTTCGTGAGGTTCTTGACAAAGAAGCGGAATATCCCGAGCTCAGTTCATTGATGGGTAATAACCAGATCATGCTGCTGCAACTTCCGCTCACGCATTATTTCTTTGCCAGCACATGGGACAGCGCCAACAAGAAAAAGAAACAGGAAGATGTGCTGCTGGAAGCTTCGGAACAGATCTATCCCGAGCACAAAGAACTCCTTGTGGACTCCTTTCTCGCGTTACGGGAAACCGATCCAGAAAAAATCAACCTTACGCGCACCCGTCTTGCAGCTCTGGTGAATGAAGGGAACATGGGGCGACCCGGAGCGATTGGCCGCTACCTTTTTCCTGACCGGCTCATCGTGGCGAGGGATTTAGTGAAGCAATTGGATATCCGCGCTGCCCGCCAATCCCTGCTCAAAGCATTGCGTGGCAAGCCTGGTCTGGAAGAATGCGCGCGGCTCATGGGGGACTACTTCGACAAACTCCTGGAGTGGAACCAGGAAACCGGATGGGAAAAGGTTATCGACACGGGCATCTGGACACAGCCGGTCTATGAGCAGGGCAAAGATCTGACGGAAGTCATATCCCGCCTGAAGGAGATTCTGGGGCAGGGCGCTCCTTACACCAGCTACGCTCAGGTGAACTCTTTCTTTGATGGAATTAAAAAAGACCTGCTCAAGAAGTACGGACAGAATTCAGTGATGGTCGGCTGCATTGACCCGCTTAAGTTCGCTGTGATTCAAGCCCAGTAAGTGCTTACCAGGCTAGCGAAAAGTAAGGTAAAAAACGTGAAAGGCTCCGCGATCGCTGTCGCCCAAAGCCATAAAGGTGCTCGTCCAATGATCAAGAACTTACGGGTAAGCGGTAACGGCGCAACCTTCAGGATGGTTGCGGTAATTGCGCTGTTATCCCTGGGCACCGCACTTGCACAAAATAGTCCTCGCAGGATTGCGCTCGACAAACCGGTGATTCTGATCGACAGCTCAGAGGCTTCCTACGTCCAGTACGCAGCAAAAGATCTTGGCGCCTACCTGGCCGAAATTACCGGCGAGCTTGTGACCGTGAGTTCTACCCCGAGCGCGGGACGGAACGCCAAATCAATCATCGCCATCGGCGAGAAAATGGCGCTTTCTTTAGGCGTTGATTTGGGAAGCATGAGCGATCTGGGAGACGAAGGTTCCGTGATCCGCGCGTTCGACAAGGGTGGGGTGCGGTTTGTCGTTGTCGCGGGTGGCAATCCTCACGGCACCAATATGGGCGCGGCCACGTTCATGCAAATGGTCCGCTCCGAAGGCAAAACTGCGTATGTGGAAGGTCCGCTGAACCTACGGAGCAAGCCGAACACTGCCGTCCGCGGCTTCCACGTGAATGGATGGTCGCTAAATTATCCCTACGCATTCCGCGCGTGGAGAGAAGCGGATTGGAAGCATTTTATTGATTTGGCTTGGGCGCAAAGATCGAATTTGGTTTTCTTCTGGCCATTTGTGGAAATTATGCCCCTGCCGCTGTCGGCAGAGGATGAGGCTTACTTGCAAGAGGTCCACCGCGTCATCGAATACGCTCAGAAACAGCGCGGTCTGGAGGTTTGGATCATGCAATCTGCGAATCGAGTCGCTATGACGGATTGCGGCGTTCGCGATCCGAGGGCCCGTCCTTATTGGGTCAACAACTGCCAGAAGGACATGAATCCTGCCGATCCACGGCAATTTGCCAACATAGAGAAGGAATTTGAAGTCTTTTATCGCAATATTAATAATGCCGATGGCTTTTGCATGATCGATTCTGACCCCGGCGGCTGGCCGCAAAGTCCGCTCAGCGATCAGGCCAAGATTTTCAACGCGGCCCGCAGGCTGCTTGACCAATACAACGTCAAAGGCAAGAACGCAAAACTGGTGGATTGGATGTGGATCGGATGGGGCCGTCACAAATATTTCACTGCCTCGGAAAGACTGGTCACGGGATTCGATTGGACGGAGAAGAATCCGGACGAGGGCGATCTTGAATTCATGGCCGACACCATGCGCAACTTCCAGCAACACCTGGCAGAGCCCTGGGACATGATTGCCGGAATGACTCCGTACCTGGAGTCTTCGAAGAGAGCGTCGACCCTGAACAAGACGATCTATTTGCCCTACGGCGCGGTTGAAATGGAGCCGGCATTTCCCTGGACGAATGTCAGCCTGGGCCCCGTGCGTGAAGCTCTGGACAAGGCCGCCGAATATCCCGCGCTAAAGGGTTTGATGGGAAATAACCAGACCATGCTGCTGCAATTCCCGCGCAACTACTATCTCTTTAACAGCCTGTGGGACAGTGAGTACAAGGAGCGTTCGAAACAAGAAGTGTTGCGGGAAGTATCGGAACGGCTCTATCCGGACCAGAGGGACCTTCTGGTAGAAGCGTTCGAGGCTTTAGGTGAAAAAGATCCGCATAAAATCGACGGCACGATCGCCCGTGTGGAGAGACTCGTGGCCGGCGGGAATGCAGGTCGTTCCGGGGCTTTGGGGCGCTACCTGTTTCCCGACCAGCTCATCCTGGCGCGAGATTTACGCATGCAATTGCAGATTCGTGCGGCCCGCCAAAAGTTATTGCTCGCTTTGCACGGTAGGCCGAGCGTCCAGGAATGCTCGCAGCTTTTGGAAGATTACTTCGACAAACTTTTGGCCTGGAACAAGCAGACTGGATGGGACAAATTGATCGACATCGCGATTTGGACTATCCCAATCTATGACAGCGACAAAGAATTTGCGGAAGCGATGTCGCGTCTGAAGCAGATTTTAGGTGTGGGAGCTCCCTACACGAGATACGCGCAGATCGACGCCTTCTTCGATCCGATCCGCGCGAACTTGCTTAAGAAGTACGGCGAAAATTCGGTCATGCTGGGGTGTGTAGGACCGTTCAAGCTGGCTGTGGCTCAGACTCAATGAAGAGCGAGGCAGTTGTAAAAATTATGATCCGGATGGTGATGCTTCCTCTTCGTCTTGGTTATCTTTATCGTCCGAGTACAAGTGCACCGCCTGGTCCGCCCAATCTTTCATGGCTGCGTGGAATGCCCGCTTTGCCTTTTCGGGCTCTCCCGCCGCGATGGCGTCCAATAGAACCCGGTGGGACTGAAGATCGTTGGCGAGATTGAATCCAGGTTGCATGGCGACACGAATTGCGCTGAATCCAAAAAGAGGAACAACGACCCGGCGCAGGCATTCAACGAGGAAGTCGTTGTGAGTGGTTTCCCACATGGCAATATGCCAACTCAGGTCACAGCGGATATATTTCTGAAAATCGTGCGACCGGGCGGCGGCCTGGGACTGCTGGAAAAGATTCTCCAGTCGTTCGATATCAGCCGACGTAAACTGGCGTGCCGCTTCTTCCGCCGCGAAACCCTCCAGGACCCGGCGGACGGAGATGGTGTTCTCCAGTTCGCGTTGGCTGAAATGAGTGACAAACGTGGCCGAGTTTGGTTTCTTGCTGACGTGGCCTTCCAGTTCAAGCTGAATCAAGGCTTCCCGAATGGCCGACTGGCTCGTTCCCAGCGTGTCGGCGAGCTTGCGTTCGACCAAGCGCTCGCCGGGAATCAACGATCCATCCAGAATCGATTCACGAATCTTGTCGGCAACCTGGTGACGCGCGGGTTGGGTGTTCAGTTTGGTTGCAACCAGTGGCATTTTTGTTTCCTCGCGTGGGGCCCCAAATTCAAAATCCCATCCGGCTTTGGAGGATACCTTCAGTCTGTATCCCGCGCAAACCCACGCAGCGGTGTCCTAGATTCATTGCGACCGCGTGGTAAAGGTACTCTGCTGAGTTCGAATTGATCTCGAATCGAAGCGGCCTGTTTGGGGCAGCGGGCAAACGGTTGCAAGGCAAAGAACGCATTGAATGGAACTCCCGTAAAAGAATAATGATCGATCATTACGAGGATTCCCAGCCCTCTTGAAAACGCCTTCGATGAGTTCGGCCACGAACACAACATGTGGATTTAAATTGCTTATTTACCTATGCTTAGAATCATAGTGGTCGGGCGACACTAGGGACGAAACACAAAGACTTAGCATTTTCAATGCTTGACCAGGCGGCGGAATTGGCATATCTTATGATCGATCATGAATATTTTATGTCGTGATATTCGGCAGGTTTGCCCCCAGAACGTCGGTATACAAGCTGCTGCCTGTAAATTCGTTTTTCGGGAAGAAAATGAAGATAACGCAGATTGACTGTCACGTACTGCTTGATCCGGGTTATGACGTCGGCGCGACGAGCTCTTCGCAGGACGACATTGTGGTTGAGATTCATACAGATGAAGGATTGACCGGTATCGGAGAAACGGACGTAAATCCCTGGATCGCAAGGGCTTGCATTCTGGCTCCGGGTACTCACACCATGGGTCTGGGCCTCGCCGACATGCTGATTGGCCAAGATCCGATGCAGGTCGAAGCATTGTGGGAGAAGCTCTACGTAGGATCGGCCATGAACGGCCGGAGGGGAGCGGTCATTCATGCGATCGGCGCTTTGGATATGGCGCTGCACGATCTTCGCGGCAAAGCTTTGGGAAAACCCTGTTATGAATTGCTCGGCGGCGCGGTCAGAAAAAGCATCACTCCTTATGCGTCGCTCCAGCCTGAGGTGAGTTCGTTCGCGGCGTATCGTCGCTCGATCGTGGATTGGGCGCTGCGCGCAAAAGCCCTGGGATTTCGCGCTGCAAAAGTCGAAGTGACTCCGTGCGGTCCTTACGCGCACAAAGGTTTGAAGGCGTCGCACGAAGAAATGACCGAGGTGATAGGAGAGGTTCGTAATGCGGTTGGACCGGATTTTACTTTGATGGTCGATGTGCAATACGCATTTCCGGATGCGGACACTTGCCTGAAAGTGATTCGTCCGTGGGTAGATTTCAATCTATTCTTTATTGAGACGCCGCTTCCCTCGGATGATCTTGATGGTTATGCTCGCCTGTCCAAGGAACAACCGATCCCCATTGCAGCCGGCGAATGGCTGGCGACTCACTTTGAATTTCTTGACTTGATGGATCGGGGCAAGGTTAGTGTGGTGCAGCCCGACGTGGGCCGTGTGGGCGGATTCACTGAAGCGAAACGGGTGTGTAATTTGGCGGAACAGCGAAAGTTGACAATCGTTCCGCATCTTTGGAAGTCGGGAATTTCGATTGCCGCCGCGGCCCATCTGGCTGCGACCACGGCTAGTTGCGCGTTCATTGAGTTTTTGCCGGATGAATTGTGCGAGTCTTCGCTGCGGCGTGAACTGGTGTCCAACGAGTTGCAGATGGTTGACGGAGAGATTGCGCTTCCCAAACGCCCGGGTCTCGGAGTGGACCTGAATCGTGAAGCCCTCGAGCGTTTCAAGCGAGAAGCGGTCGCTGCGGTTTCAACGCTCTCGATCTGCTAGGAGTCCTCATGACGAAGTCTCGCGTAGCGCTGGTCACCGGCGGTGCTTATGGCATTGGTCGCGGAATTGTGCAGGAGTTTGCGAACAAAGGGGAAACCGTCGTGCTTGCCGATCGCGATGACGAACGGGGTGCCGCACTAGAAGCTTCCCTGCGAAAGTCTGGGACGCAGGCGCTGTTTGTCCATGCCGATATTCGCATCGAGAGTGAAGTGGAAGCGATGATGGTGCGAACCGGCGAAGCTTTTGGACGCCTTGATGTGCTTTGCAACAACGCCGGGATCGAGCGCTACCGTACCGCAGATGAATATACGATTGAGGATTGGAACGCCATCTCGGAAACCAACCTGCGTGGCGCTTTTCTGTGCACCAAGTACGCCTACCCGCTTCTAAAAAAATCTAAGGGATGCATCGTCAATATTTCGTCGGTCCAGGCTTTTGCCAACGAACCGAAAATTTCCGCATACGCTGCGAGTAAGGCGGGATTGCTGGGACTCACACGAGGCATGGCTCTGGATTTTGCCCCTGACGGTGTGCGCGTGAATGCAGTTTGTCCCGGCGCAATCCAGACGGGAATGATGGAGCCATTTATCAAAGATCAGCCCGATTCGGCAGAAGCGGTCAAGGCGATTGGACGGACGATCCCTCTGGGACGTGTTGGCCAGCCCGAAGATATCGCACAAGCTGTCTATTTTCTCGCTTCGTCTGCTGCCGCTTACATCACTGGCGTTTCGCTTGTGGTCGACGGCGGTTTGCTCGGCAGGCTTTCCACATGACGGTGCAGGGAAAGGCAGCGTGGGCTAACTTTGCAGCGCTGATTCTGGTAAATCTCATGTGGGCCGCTCAGTATCCGGCCTACAAAATTGCCGGTGACACCATGGGAGCGGCGGCGCTGAACTTCTGGACGCTGATTTTTGCGTCAGTTCTGCTGGTCCCTCTCTGGTTACGCGAGAGACAGAAAAAGAAATCCGAGCGCAAGACTTTCGAGTGGAAGACTCTGCGTGAATATCTAGTGCTTGGCTTGTTGGGAATTATTCCACCGAGCGTGATGCTCTCCTGGGGCATCGCGCATTCTTCTGCTTCCAATGCAGCGATTCTGTCTTTAACGATTCCGGTTCTCATGACCGCACTCGGCTTCCTCATGTTGGGAGAGAAGTTGACGCTCATCCGTATCTGCTGTCTGGCCCTGGGTTTGGTAGGAACTCTACTGGTCTCGATCAGTGATCTGGCCCAGGCCTCGCTTGGCCGTGGCCTATTGCTGGGAAACTTCGTCATACTTATTGGCGGACTCGGCAGCGCGTTTTACAACACCTACAGCAAGGATCTGCTATCGCGCTATTCGGAATTGGAAGTCCTTACTTACAGCTACGCGATAGCAGATCCT
>Ga0193726_1001121_pt1 | contig 22723 bp, 23 predicted proteins | sample H2c1metaG_FD_144928 | JGI IMG/M metagenome (GOLD analysis project Ga0193726, IMG submission 144928) | Soil microbial communities from a riparian zone of the East river system, Colorado, United States - H2c1 | ecosystem: Environmental > Terrestrial > Soil > Riparian zone | place: USA: East River...
GAAGGTCAATCGGGGCGTGGCGTATCTGGACGGGCGGCTATTCCGCGGCACGGTCGACGGCCGCGTGATCGCGTATACAGCGAAAAACGGCAAGCCTCTTTGGTCCACCGTCATCGCGGATCCGGCGCGCGGCGAGTCGGTGCCGGCGTCGCCCATTGCCTGGAAGGGATTGGTGTTCGTCGGCAATGCCGGCGGCGACAACAAAGGGGTGAAAGGGCGGATGTATGCGCTCGATGCCAAGAGCGGCGCCATCGTGTGGGAATTCTACATGGTGCCGAAGGCGCCGGAGGATGCGGCGCGCGGCCCGGCGCCGCCGCCGGGTGCCGTCAATCCGTCGTCTTCGTGGAAGAACGACAAGGGCACACCGATCACCGGCGGGGCGACTTGGACCTCCTATTCGTTGGATCCGGCCACCGGACTGCTGTACGTGCCCGGCGGCAATCCGGCGCCGGACTTCGCCAAGGAGGTGCGGCCGGGGGAGAATCTGTTCGCCAGCTCCATCGTCGTCCTCGATGCCAAGACCGGTGCCTATCAACGGCACTTTCAGCTGGTGCGGCGGGATTTTCACGATTGGGACATATCCTCGGCACCCGCGCTGTTTCGCAACCGCACGGGCCATCGGATGCTGGCGGAGGCTCCGAAGGATGGCCACTTGTATGTCATCGATCTCAACAGCGGCAGGACGGTGTTCAAAAAGCCGGTCACCACCGTATCCAATATCGACGCGCCCATGGCGGCCAAAGGAACGCGATTTTGTCCCGGCTCGCAGGGCGGAGCCGAGTGGAACGGCGCTGCGTTTGATCCCGCGGACAATCTCATCTTTACCGGCGAAGTCGATTGGTGCACGACGGTGCGCGCGGTTCCCGCGGCGTCGCTGGCCGGTTCCAAGGCGGGTCAACCCTGGAGCGGGGCAACCGAGGGGTTCGGCCAGCAAGATGAGCAAAATCGTTGGAGCGGTTGGATGACGGCCACCGATGCCGCCAGCGGCGAGCGCAAATGGCAGTTCCATGCTCCCTTCCCCTTGCTGGGAGGCGTGACGCCGACCATCGGCCGTCTGGTGTTGTTCGGCGACATGGGCGGCAATCTCTACGCCCTCGACGCGGTGAGCGGCAAGAAATTGTGGTCCATGGATCTAGGCGGGGCGATCGGCGGCGGGGTGATCACCTATGACAGCGGCCAGGGACAGAAAATCGCCGTCGCCGTCGGCATGACGTCGCCGATATGGCCGACTCGCAAAATCAACGGCAAGGTGGTCGTGCTCAGTCTATGAGCGCGGCGCGGCGCATAGTTCGCGCAGCGAACTCATCTGCTCGCCCCACCACAGGCCGATCATTCGGCTGAATTCGGCGCCCTGCAGTCCGTGCCGGGCGGGGTGGTCGGAGCGCAGCGACGCCAATCCACGATGCGTCACCGTCACCAGCGTGCCGGCGGCGGCCGACGAAAACTCAACCTCGACATCGGTTTGCTCGCCCGCGGCGAAATTCGCGTTGCGCCAGGTGAAGGCCAGACGCTGCGGCGGCTCCCAGACTCGCACCCGGCCCACTTCGATCACATGCGGTCCATGGTCGCCGTCGACAGATTCGAACAGGCGGCCGCCCACTTGAGGTTCGATGCGCAGGAAGCCGCGGCGCGCGCCGGCGTGGCGAAATTTCACGCCGCGACGCCACCAACGGTCGATTTCACCGGTGAAGATGTCGAATGCCGCCGGCGGCGGCAACGCCACGGTGACGCTGATGCGTGCGCTGTCGCCCATCATGTCTTGGGTTTGCGGCCGCGGGCCGCGCTCTCGGCGTAGGACTTGAAGGAATGCAGCTGCACGCGCCATAGCTCTTCCACTTGCGCCAACCATTGCTGGACGGGCTGAAAGGCCGGCGGATGCACGCTGTAAACGCGCACGCGCGCGTCGCGCTCGATGCCTTCCTCGCTGACCAAACCCGCCTTGCGCAAGACGCGCAGGTGCCGGCTGAGGGCCTGCGGACTCATGTCGACGCTCTGCGCCAGTTCGCCGGCGCGCCGCGGCTGCTGCAGCAGCAGGCGAATCATTTCGCGGCGCGATGCGTCGGACAACGCGGCGAAGGCGGCATCCAGATTGGGCTTGGAGAGGCGTTGCTCCACGGGCTGGAGTCCGGATCAGCGCGCGGGAGCGTTGCGCACGCGTTGCGTGATCCACCAGAGGTGGCCCTCCGGGTCGAGCGCTCCATAGCTGATATCCGCCCAATAGTCCTCGCCGTAGTCATGCGTCGCCGGCTCCTCGACGATTTGCGCGCCGCGGGCGCGCGCGTGTGCGCAGTGCGCCTGCGCGTCGTCGACGAACAGCATGATGCTTTGAGTGCAAGCGCCTTGCAGAGACTTCGGGCTGCGCATGGATCGCTTCCACGCGCGCTCCGACTGCGGGCTCTCCTGGCCGACCATGATCAGGCCTTCCCCAAAGGTCAGTTCGCTATGTTCGATTCGGCCGTTGTCGCCTTCCACCTTGAGGCGGACCTCGAAGCCGAAGGCGTCGCACAGCCAGTCAATGGCGGACGCCGCGTTCTGGTAGAAAACACTGCTGGAGAGTCGCGGCCAACCGTCGGGAGTGGGCTTCATAGTGGTCTCCATTGGGGTTAAATATTCACGCTGTACGAAAAGATTAACCAATCGGTTAACTAATAGCAAGCGCGATGGGCAACCTGATGTTAGTATTTTCCAATGATTGAAAAGCGCTCCATCGATTACGTGCCCATCGCCGAACGCCACGGCAAGGTGTGGCATCTGTGGCCGGTTTGGTTTTCCGGCGATGCGCATCTGGCGACCGTCGCCACCGGTGTGGTCGGGGTCGCCCTCGGCGGCAACCTGATGTGGATGGCGATCGCCGTGCTGTTGGGCTGCGCATTCGGCACGTTTTTCATGGCTTTTCATTCCACTCAGGGGCCGCAGCTCGGATTGCCGCAGATGATCCAATCGCGTCCGCAATTCGGCTACGTCGGCGCCTTGCTGGTGTGGGGCGTGGCGCTCATTGCCTACATCGGATTCAACGCGTTCAATCAAATTCTCGCCGCGCAAACCGTGCTGTCCTTGTATGGGGGCGATCAGACCCTGACCATCGTGGTGTTCACCCTGCTGTCGGTGTCGCTGGCGGTGATCGGCTACGATTTGATTCATGTCGCGCAGCGCTGGGTGGCGTACATATTGATCGCGGCGCTTCTGGTCTTCACGCTGGCGGTGCTGGCGCGGGGTCATTTGCCGGCGCAGGAATTCACCTTGCGCGAATTTCGCGGCGTGCCGTTCCTGGCGCAATTCTTCGCGGCCGCCTCCTACCAGATCGCCTGGTCCATTTACGTGTCCGACTATTCGCGCTATCTGCCGCGCAACGTCGGCGTCGCGGCATCTTTCTGGTGGACCTACCTGGGCGCCTTCGTGGGCGGCACTTGGATGATGCTGGTCGGAACATTGGCCGCCGCCCTGTACCCGAAGCTCGAGGTGGCTACGGCGCTGCGCGCGGCCGCCGATGCGGTGCTGCCCGGATTCGGCAAGCCGCTGCTGCTGTGCTCGCTGTTCGGCCTCGTGACCATCACCTCGCTCAACTATTACGGGGCGTCGCTCACGCTGCTCAGCGTCATGGACTCGGTCAAGCCCAGCCGCCCGACGCTCACCAAGCGCATCGTGACCTTGCTCGCCTCCACCGTGGTTGCCACGGCCACCAGCCTCGCCCTGGTGTCCTCGCAGAACTTCGTCGCCAAATTCGGCGAGTTTCTCGCGGTGCTCCTGTATTTGTTCACGCCTTGGACCGCCATCAATCTGGTGGACTTTTATTACGTGCGCAAAGGCCATTACTCGGTGCGGGAAATTTTCAATGCCGACGGCATGTATGGCCGCTGGAATTGGCGCGGCCTATGGGCCTACGGCATTGGCTTCGTGGCGATGGTTCCTTTCTTCAGCACCGAGTCATGGAAGGGGCCGGTCGCGCGGGCGCTCGGCGGCGCCGATATCGCGATGCTGGCCGGCCTGCCGGTATCGGCGCTGGTATACATTGCCGCGTGCCGCTCGCTCGATGTGGCCGGCGACCGCCGCCGGGCACATGCCGCCGACCTCGGGCTGGATCCCGACGCCGCCTAGGGCGCGCGGTCCAAGAAGGCGTTGATGGTCTGCGCGACCGCGCGCGGATCCTCCCAGAAAGGGTTGTGGCCGAGGCCCTCGAAAATTTTCACGTCGGCGTGCGGCAATGCGTCGCGCAGAGTTTGGCGGACTTGCGGCTCCATGATGGGGTCCTTGCTGCCCCAGATGAGCAGGGTCGGCGCCTTGAGCCGCGGCAGCGTCCCTTGCAGATCGGCGTAGGCGTCGGCGGGCAGCGCTTGATCGAGCACCGCGAGCCAAACCCGCAAAGGGATGCCCGCGGCATCCTGGCGCTGACGGCGAATGAAATCCGGATCCACCGGCGTGGGTGAATCCCACCACGCAATCATGAAAGGCGAGTCCGCTTCGATGGGTTCTTTGAGCTTGCGAATTTCCGCGGCGAAGTCGAATTGCGGAGGTTTCTTCGGCGCGCCCGGAGGCGAACCCCCGGTCGAGGCAATCAGTACCACGCGCCGTGTCCGCTCGGGCCAGTATTCGGCGAAGGTCTGCGCAATGATGCTGCCCAGTGAATGCCCGACGATGTCCGCCTTGGCCACGCCCAGCGCATCCAGCAAAAGCTTGATGTCATAGGCAAAGTCGAGCCGCGTGTAGCAGCATTCCGGCTTGCCCGACTGACCGTGTCCCCGGATGTCGACCAGAATCAACCGCAGGCGCGTCGACAGAAACGGCAGCATGGGCACCCAATCGCGCGCATTGTCGGTGTAGCCATGGATCAACACCACCACGGGACCCTGCGGGTTGCCGCGATCGATGTAGGCGAATGATTCGCCGTTCGGCAGCGCGACCGATTTTTTGCCGGCGTCGAACGCGTTGAGATCGATCTGCAGAGGCGCCGGTGCGGGCGGCGCCGCGGCCGCGGCCATGGCGGAGCCGCCGGCGAGGAATGCGACAAGACAGGAGCAGCGCAGCAGGGCGGTGATCATCGGCCGCAGTCTACTAGAAGCCAGCCATGCGGTTCCCGTCAATTCTTCAGCCGAAATCCCGTCTTGAAAGTCCAGGCGATCACGCCCAGGCAAATGCCGAGGAATCCAACGGTCATGCTCATGCTGATGCCCACGCTTACATCCGCGGTGCCGTAGAAGCTCCAGCGAAAGCCGCTGATCAGGTACACGATGGGATTGAAGAGGCTGAACGTGCGCCAGGCGGGCGGCAGCATGTCGATGGAATAGAACGCGCCGCCGAGGAACGTGAGGGGGGTGATGATGAGCATGGGAATGAATTGCAGCTGCTCGAATCCCTTCGACCAAATGCCGATGATGAATCCGAACAGACTGAAGGTGAACGTCGTCAACAACAAGAATGTCGCCATCCATGCCGGATGCAGAATCTTGATCGGCACGAACAGCGATGCCGTGGCCAGAATCACCAAACCTAGGACCACGGACTTGGTCGCCGCCGCCCCCACGTAGGCGATCACGATCTCGATATACGACACCGGCGCCGACAACAGTTCATAGATCGTGCCGGTGAACTTGGGGAAATAAATGCCGAACGAGGCGTTGGAAAGACTCTCGGTGAACAGCGCCAGCATGATCAGTCCCGGCACGATGAACGCGCCGTAACTGACTCCTCCTGACATGGCGAGGCGCGAACCGATCGCCGCGCCGAAAACCACGAAGTAGAGCGACGTCGTGAGCACCGGCGTCACCAGGCTTTGCACGAGGGTACGCAGTGCGCGCGCCACCTCGAACCGGTAGATCGCCCAGACCCCGTGCCGGTTGAATGCCACGCGCGGCCGGCTCACGCGGGCTGGCTCACGAGCTCGACGAAGATGTCCTCGAGCGAACTTTGATGCATCTGCAGATCCTTGACCGCGATCGAGAGCTGGCTCATGCGGTTGAGCAGGTCGGAAATATCGATGCTGTTCGAGCCGTCGACGGTGTACACCAGGTCGTGGCCGGCGGATTTGAGCTCGAGACCCCAAGAGGCGAGTTCTGGCGGGACGGTTTGGATCGGGTCCCGTAAATGCAAGGTCAGCTGCTTCTTGCCGAGTTTTTTCATCAAGCGAGTCTTCTCCTCGACCAGAATCAGGGCGCCCTTGTTGATGATGCCGATGCGGTCGGCCATCTCTTCGGCCTCTTCGATGTAGTGCGTGGTCAGGATGACGGTGACCCCCCGGTCGCGAAGACCGCGCACCAGGTTCCACATGTCGCGGCGCAATTCGACATCGACCCCCGCGGTGGGCTCGTCGAGGAAGAGGATTTCCGGTTCATGGGACAGGGCCTTGGCGATCATCACCCGCCGCTTCATGCCGCCGGACAAGGTCATGATTTTGCTGTTGCGCTTGTCCAGCAGCGACAAATCGCGCAGCAGGCCCTCGATGAACGCGGCGTTCGGCGCGCGGCCGAAGAGGCCGCGGCTGAACGTGACGGTGGCCCATACCGTTTCAAAGGCATCGGTGCTCAATTCCTGCGGCACCAAGCCGATCTTGGTGCGGGCCGCGCGGTAGTCGCGCACGATGTCGTGGCCATCGGCCGACACGCTCCCCCCGCTCGGCGTCACGATGCCGCAGATGATATTGATCAGCGTGGTCTTGCCGGCACCGTTGGGGCCGAGCAGGGCGAAGATTTCACCCTTGTCGATATCGAGGTTGATCTGCTTCAGGGCTTGAAATCCGGAAGCATAGGTCTTGACGACATTGCGGATCGAGATGACCGGATTCATGACGGGGCGTCCGATTCAGCCGGGCGTGATGCGTTCAATGACGGCGCGGGTGAAGTCGGCCGTGCGGGCGCTGCCGCCCAGGTCCCCGGTTCTGACATTGTCCGCGTTCAGAGCCTTGTCGATGGCCGAGCGTAAACGCGCGGCCATGTGCGGCAGATGACAGTGTTCCAGCATCATCCCCGCCGCCAGCAGCAACGCGGTCGGGTTCGCCACGCCCTTGCCCGCGATGTCCGGGGCCGAGCCGTGCACGGCTTCGAAGATCGCTGCATCCGCGCCGATGTTGGCGCCCGGCGTCATTCCCAAGCCGCCCACCAATCCCGCAACCAGGTCGGACAGGATGTCGCCGAATAAATTGGTGGTCACCAACACGTCGAACTGCCAGGGATTCAACACCAGCTTCATGGCGCAGGCATCGATGATGACGGTATCCAGGGCGAAGCGGCCCTTGTACTTGCTGTCGTACAGCTCCTGGCCGGCCTCCAGAAATATGCCGGTCAACACCTTCATGATGTTGGCCTTGTGCACGATGGAGACTTTTTTGCGACCGGTCGCGATCGCGTGATCGAAGGCGAATTCCAGCAAGCGGCGGCTGCCCTGACGCGTGTTCACCCCGGTGGCGACCGCCACGGCATGCGGGTCATCGTCCACCGGGACGTAGTACTCGTGGCCGACGTACAGACCCTCGAGGTTCTCGCGCACGACTACCAGATCGATATTGTCGAAGCGGCCGCCCGGGATCAGCGTGCGCGCGGGCCGCAGGTTCGCATACAGTTTGAACTCCTCCCGCAAGCGCACGTTCGAGGATCGGTATCCGCCGCCCGAGGGGGTCTCGAGGGGACCCTTGAGGGCCAGACGGGTGCGCTTGATGCTGTCGAGGGTCTTGCGCGGCAGGGGATCGCCCGCGGTCTTGACCCCCTCGAGTCCTGCGGTCTGCGTATCCCACTCAAACGGCGCCCCGAGCGCCTGCAGAACGGCGAGGACGGCGGCGGTGATTTCCGGACCGATTCCGTCTCCCGGGATCAGCGTGGCGGGGATTGTTTGAGGCATCGTCGGTTTCTCGGGTGGCGGAGGCGAGTGATTAGGATACTCGAACTGAAGTGCGATTAGACTGCGCCTTGAATTGCGGAGAATGCCCATGACTGCCGAGGAAATCATTGCCGCAACGCGTCGCTGGTTGGAAAAGGCGGTGATCGGCCTCAATCTGTGTCCATTTGCCGAAACTGTCTACCGCGGCGGACGCGTGCGCTTTTATGTCAGCGAACAAACAACGGCGTCGGGTCTGGTGCAAGAGCTGATCGCGGAATTGGCCGGCCTGCATGCGGCGGATCCGTCGATGTGCGAGACGGCGCTGTTGATCCACCCCAGGGTATTGGCGGACTTCGTCGAATACAACGACTTCCTCGACGTCTGCGACGCGACGGTCGCCGATCTGGGTTTGGAGGGCGAGCTGCAAGTCGCGAGCTTCCATCCGCAATACCAATTCGCGGGGACGCAATCGGAGGACATCGAGAATTATACCAACCGCTCGCCCTTTCCCATGCTGCATCTCTTGCGCGAAGCCAGCGTCGAGCGCGCCGTCGCCGCCGTGCCCGACACGGATGAGATATACCGCAGCAACATCCGCACCTTGCGCAACTTGGGCCATGCAGGCTGGCAGCGGCTATGGCGCGACTAGCGCCTTGCGCATGGGCATGAATTCGATGGTTTCTCCCTGGCCCACGTCGACCTGCACCATGGCCGCTCCGATGTAGCCGCGGGCGGCATACAGCTTGACGCCGGGGAGCGTCGCCATCAGTTCCGCTTGATGAAAGCCGCGGGCGAGGGCTTGTTGTTCGCAGTGTTCCAGCAGCAGCGACCCGATGCCGCGGCGGGCGTGGCCGGGATCGACGAAGAAGGCGCGAATTTTCGCCGCCTGAGTATGCGGATCGAGAACCGAGGAATCGCGCCCGGCCCGGGCGTCGCTGCCGAACAGCGTGGAGCGGTAGCTCCAGCCGCCGCAGGCGACGACGGCGCCGCGCTCTTCGGCGATGAAGTAGGTGCCGTCGGCCAGCAATTGAGTGTCCACGCCGAAGGCACCGCGCAGCGCGCCTTCGATCTGCGAGGGGCGGTAGTCCGCCGTACTCAGTCCGCGGGCGGAGCGCACGATCAGCGCTTCGATTTGCGGGATGTCGGCGGGAACGGCCGCGCGCAACACGACTGCCATGATTCCCCGCCGGCTACGGAGCGGTTTCGGCGCCGTCGCGCCGGTAGACCTTGCCGCCCTTCATGACGAAGCTGACCTGCTTGAACAGCTGCGGGTCGGCGAGCGGATTGCCCGGCGTTGCCACCAAATCCGCCAAGCGGCCGGCTTGCACGCTGCCGATCCGGTCGGCCGCGCCGATCAAGTCGGCGGCATTGCGGGTGGCGGCGTACAGCGCCTGCAGCGGCGTCATGCCGTTGCCGATCAGCAAGCCGAACTCCATGGTGTGATCGCCCTGACCCAGGTCGGTGCCGTAGGCGATCTTGACGCCGGACTTGACGGCCAGCGGCAAGTTGCGCTTCGGCAGCAAGTCATTGGCCAGCTCCTTGGGCGCGGTACCGGGCGTCAACAATTCGGGCCGGTCGCGCGCGGCGGCATAGAACACATCGTAAACCGAGAGCGTGGGCACGAGATACGTGCCGTGCGCCTTCATCAGCGCGAAGGTCTGTGCGGTGGCGAAGGACCCGTGCTCCACGGAATCCACTCCGGCGCGCACCGCATTCTCGATGGCCTCCGCCGGATAGATATGCGCGGCCACTTTCATGCCGAGCGAGTGCGCGGTCTCGACGGCGACGCGCATTTCCTCGTTCGTCATCAGTTGCTGGCGCGGATCATCGCCGGTGGAGGCGATGCCGCCGGAGGGCATGAGCTTGATCAGGTCGGCGCCGCGGCCGCGATGCTCGCGCACTCGCAGGCGCGCCTGATCGGGAGAATCGACGACGCCGCGGTCCCAGCCCGGATGCGACAGCCCGGGGTCCATGCCGTTCTTGGGATCGCCATGTCCGGCGGTCGGACCGAGCGGCTCCAACGAGACCCACAGGCGCGGCCCCGGGATCTTGCCGTCGTTGACGGCATTGCGCACCGACACGGTGTCGTCGCCGCCACCCACGTCGCGCGCGCTGGTGAAGCCTTGCTGCAGCATTTGACGGACGAATACCGCCGCATCCAACGCCCGATCAATATCGCTGTGCGTCAGCCAGTACTCGGTGGCGTTGGTGCGGCTCGGCAACAAGGATGAAATATGCACGTGACAGTCGATGAATCCCGGCATCACCGTGGCATTCGACAAGTCGATGATCTCGGCGCCCGCCGGCGCAGCGAAGCCCGAGTCGATGGACACAATCTTGTCGTCCCGCACCAGGATGGACACCTGCGTGCGCGGCGAGTCCGTGACGCCGTCGAACAGGGTGCCGGCATGAATGACGACATCGCGGGCCTGACCGGCGCCGGCCGTCATCGTCAACAGCAGGCCAATGGCAACACTGCATACTGCGCTGAATTTCATACAACCTCGTGAGCCGCAAAAAGTCAGTGTATCGTGCCGCGATTTTGGGTGCGCGTGCTAATCTTTCGCCATGGACGCAAGACCGAACGCGCCGCGCAGCATCAGCGGGGTCTTTGAGGATGCGCTGCGGATCTACCGAGGGATCGGGCGCGACACGTGGCTGCTGGCCTTCGCCCTGGAATTCGCGGCGGCGATCCCGTCGATCGCCTGGCAGCGACACCTCATGTCTGCGCTGTCGAGCAGCCTGGAAGACCCCCTGGCGGTGCTCGACGCCCTGAGCAAGCTGCCGAGTTCGCCGCTGGTATGGTTGCTGACCCTGGTCGCGATCCCCGTTTATTTGCTGCTGTACAACGCACTCGTGGCGAACGTCAATTGGACCGCCGTGGGGCAGCCGGCAGCGGCGGGCAGCGCCATCGCAGTGGGACTTCGCACCCTGCCGCGAGCCTTGCTGTTGGGCGCCGTGGTGACCTGCATCGTCGCCGTGGGATTCGTTCTGCTGCTGGTGCCCGGCATCTATTGGGCGGGCACCTTGCAGTTGGCGTTCATTGCGCTGGTGGTCGAGGACACCGGCGTCTCACAGTCGATGGCCGTCAGCCGGGATCTCATCAAAGGCTACTGGTGGCGTGCGGCAACACTGCTGTCCTACGTCGTCATGATCGAGCTGGTCGCGTACTTTGCCGGCACCCTGGTGACCGGCATTGCCGTGGGGTTATTCGGCGTGGATGGATCCGCGGCGTTGACGGTGTCGCAGATGCTCTCGCTGGCGATAGACACGTTGATCGCCCCGTTGACCGCCGCGGTGTACGTTGCCATGTACCACGATCTGAAACTGCGCCGGCAAGTCGCCGGCCCGGCCGGCCGTTCTTAAGGCGGTGCAACGGCGCGGTTGTCCCGAGCGTCGCCCAACGTTATTTCCGCACGCGCCGCCGAACGCAGCATGGCGAATGCGGTGTAGGCAATGACGGCGACCACCAGCCAGCGCAGCCAGACCAGCGGCAACGACTTGACGATGTAGGCGGCGATGAGCACGCCGATCACGCCGCCGAAGGCGAGCCCGAGCGAGGGGCCCCAGGCCAATTTGCCGGTCTGAAAGAACCGCAAACTGGCCACCGGCTGCAGCAGTGCGCACGAGCCCATCATGATGGGATAGGCAGCGATCGGGTGCATGCCGAGCAGCGCGAGAGTGACCATGCACGGCGCATACAGGCCGATGCCGCCGCTCATCAATGCTCCGAGGATGAAATTGATGCCGACGGCAAGCCCGAACTTCCAACCGCTCAAGGCCATGGCGGTGCCGCCGCCCGGGAACGCACCCAAATTCTTGGCGGCAAAGGCGGTGCCGGCGATGAGCAACGCGATCCCCATGGTGACTTGAATCGCCCGGCGCGGTAAGCGCGCCACCACACTGGCTCCGAGCCAGGCGCCCGCCGCCGCGCTGCCGACCATGGCAACCAGCAACAGGGGGTCGACCAGTATGGCCGCCGGCGTGTGGCCGGCGTTGAGAGTTCCCGGTATCAACTCATCCGGAACCATGCGGCGCAATTTGTAGATGGCGGTGGTCGGTGCAAAGGAACCGATCCCCAAGGTGTCGAAGAAATCAGTGACGAACCCGACGATGAGTTCGAGCGGCGTGGGCCAACGCACCGTCGAGCTGCGCCTGGCGGCGCGCAGCGCGCCCATGATGAAGGCCAGCGCGGCCAGGCCGATGGCGACGTACAGGGTGATTTGCGCGGCGTTCATTGCGACAATATACCTGGCAGGGGTGGTGAAAAACTTAGGCCTGGCTAACAAAATGAGGGTCGGCGGCAAGTTGTCATGGACGCCGACGCCGTCGATGGCTATGGTGCACCGATGAGCATCGGACCGTTCAAGATTCCGTCTCTTTGCGTCGATGGCCGTTGAGACTGCGGTCGCCGTCGGCGGCACCCTCGGTGCCGCCAAGCTCAAACGCTCGCTGCGGTATTGGGATCTGGTGCTGTACGGACTCGCGTATATCGCGCCGTTCGCGCCCTTCAGCACCCTGGGCTTCGTGTGGAGCGAGTCGAACGGCCTGATCGTTCTCGCCTACGCTCTGGGGGCGGTGTGCATGTACTTCACCGCGCAAAGCTACGCCACGATGACCGAGACCCTGCCGACCGCGGGGTCGGTGTATGGATTCGCGCGCCAATCCCTCGGCGCCTTCCCCGGATTCATTGCCGGCTGGATGATACTGCTCGACTACCTGTTGATTCCGGCGTTCGTCTACGTGCTGATCGCGGTGGCGCTGGAATCGCTGCTGCCTGGTATCGATCGCGGCATTTGGATCGTGTCCATGGTGGCAATGACCACCGTGGTCAATTGGTTCGGCATCACGGTTACCTCGCGCGCCAATTTCATTGCGGTGGCGCTGCAGGTCATCATCATGGTGGGATTTCTTGCCTTGGGCGTGGCGGCGTTGTACGCCGGCAAGGGCAACGGCGCATTGACGCTGAAGCCGGTATTCGACGCCGCCGCCTTCGATGCCGGCAAAATATTCAGCGCGACCTCGATTTGCATCATGTCGTTCTTGGGGTTCGACGCGGTGTCGACTCTGGCCGAGGAAGTGGAGGGGGGCGACCGTCGCGTGGTGGGCCGGGCAATCATCGCGGTGCTGGTGTTCTCCGCCGTGTTTTTCGTCGCCGTCACCTGGGTGCTCGGCAACCTCTTGCCGGGAATCAAGATCAGGGACCAGGCGGCCGCCGTGTATGAATTGGCGGCCTGGGCCACGGGGCCGTGGACCGCGGTCGTGCTGGCCTGGGCTTATGCGGGCATCGTCGGGTTGTCGAATGCCCTGCCGATGCAAGTCGGCGTGGCGCGGGTGGTGTTCGCCATGGGGCGCGACCGGCAGCTGCCGCGCTTCTTGGCGCGGGTCCATCCGCGGTATCACACGCCGTACATGGGCATGCTGGTCACGGCCACATTGTCGCTGGCCGTGGCGCTGTATATGAAAAACCGGCTGGACGATCTGGCGTCCATCGTGAATTTCGGCGCTCTGAGCGGTTTTCTATTCCTGCACCTGTCGGTGCTGGCCTATTTCGGCGTCAGGCGCCGCTCCGCAGAATGGATCCGGCACTGGTTGGTGCCGCTGTGCGGGATCGTCGTGGTGCTTGCCGTGTTCTCGGGCATGAGCGCGCTCGCCGTCAAGGTCGGTTCGGTGTGGTTGGCCGCGGGGCTGCTGTATGGGCTGGTGCTGAAGGCGAAGCACCGCGAAGAGCTGCACGTTCCGCTGTAGTGCGCGCCGCCGCCTCGAGTCAGAAGCCGTGCTTCGGCGCTTGCACCGGCGCGCGCTTGCGGGCGTCGCGGCCGTAATAGTCCGGGTAGTCTGCGCTCAGGCCTTTGAAGCGGCGGTGCACCCAAAGATACTGTTCGGGGACGCGGCAGATCTGCGCCTCCAGCAGGCGATTGAAGCGCTCCACGTCGCAGACGACATCGGCGCCCGGGAAATCCTCGAGCGCCGGGCCGATGACCACGCGGTAGCCCGCGTTGCCGGGCAGGCGCTCGGGAAAGTAGGTGAGCACGGCGGCACCCGAGATGCGCGCCAGACGCGAGGTGGCGGTCGTGGTTGCCGCCGGTATGCCGAAGAACTTGACCATGGCTGCCCCCTTGTTGCGGTAGCTTTGGTCCGGCGCGTACCACACAGCTTCATTGTTCTTCAGGGCACGGATCATGGCGCGGATGTCGTCGTAGGCGATCGGTTTGCCGTGGCGCGAGAAGCTGGTGAACATGGTGTGCGAGAGCACCGCATTCTTCGTCGGCCGATACAGCACATTGAGCGGCACCACGGTGCCCAAGATGCGGGTGGCGATCTCGATGGTGGTGAAATGACCGCCGATCATGATGGCGCCGCGGCCCTTGGCCAGCGCCGCCTGCAAATTCTCCAGGCCGCACACTTCGGCGAGCTCATGCACCCGTCGATCGCTGCTCCACCAGGTATTGGCGGTCTCGCACAATCCCATCCCCAAGCTGGTGCAGTGCCGGTCCACCAACTCGTCGCGGTCATGCGGCGACAGTGCCGGCATGCAGAGCTCGATGTTGCGGCGGGCGATGCGCACGTAGGCGAGCGGCAGCCGGCGGATCAGCCATCCCAAGGCCGACCCGACCCGCCGCTGCGCCGCGAAGGGCAAAAGTTCGATCACGCGCAACACGCTCAATCCGGCCCAAGTCGCCCAATACCTGGGTACTAGAAGCTCTAACCGCATTGCCGCGGCGCGTTCGCGCTCGACGCCGTCTGGGAAGACGCTTTACATTGGGTGGATGTATTCATTGCTGCAGCGTTTGAAATCTCTGCGACACGGCCTTTGGTATGGCGTCTCCGAGCGTATTCGTTGGTCGCGCGGTGTGTTCGAGGAAACACCCGCCCGCGAACTTTGCATCGTAGACCCTGAACAGGCCGAGAGAATAGCCGCGTTGCGCGACCGTTACCAGGTGCAGTTCGAGCAGCGGATGACCGCCGCCACCAGCGTGCGCAATTATGAGTATCTGGATTTGCTGGATCGCGGTTGGGCGGCGGTTGGATTCGAGCGGCCGGCCGCCGCATCCCTCTGCGACATCGGCTGCGCCAGTTTTTGGTACGCGGCCGCCCTGCAGGCGTTTTTCCACCCCGAACGGTTGGTGGGAGTGGAGGTGGAGGGCCACCGCCTGTTCCGCGACGGGAATACCCGGATCGACTATGCCGGGGGCTATTTAGCGCACCTGCCGAATGCCCGCTTCGTCGTTGCCGACTACGCCGCGCATCAGGAGCCGGCGGATCTGATCACGGCCTGGTTTCCCTTTCTGACCCCCGCGGCCCTATTGGCATGGCGCCTGCCGCTATCACTGCTCGCGCCCGCCGCGTTGTTTCGGCAAATTCAACATAATCTAGGCCCCTCCGGGCTCTTCTTCATGGTGAACCACGGATTGTCCGAGGCGGACCTGGCGGCCGAATACTGCATCGCAGCAAATCTGCGGTTGGCGGGACGCTGGACCGACCCGGGGGTCTTGAGCAGGTACCGGCCCCGCCCCCCGGTACTGTCCTGGTGGACCCAGGGTTGAGGGAATATTCGTACTTATCAGCAAATTGCTGTAGTATTCGGCCCGGTTCGTGAATTTCTACTTGGTCCGTTTCTGGTCACCGCGCCGCTCCGGCGTCACCTTGGCCACAACCCACAAAGCAGGTTTCTTCGACCCAGGTGGCAGGCACTCTGCAGATTGCAACGCAGTACGCACACGTGACCGGCCGATAGCTTCTTTTTAGGTAGGTATTCTTCACATGACGAAAATGTATGTTGGCAATCTCCCGTTCTCAATGGACGAGTCCGCGGTGCGCGCGCTGTTCGAAAAGCATGGCGCCGTACAGTCGGTGGCGCTGATCAATGATCGCGACACCGGTCGGCCCCGCGGGTTCGGCTTCGTAGAAATGGCGAGCGCAGATGCTGCACGCGCCATGCAGGCCTTGAATGGCCACGATGTCGACGGGCGAGCGCTGAAGGTGAACGAGGCTCAAGAGCGCACCGGTGGCGGTGGCGGCGGCGGCGGCGGTGGTGGCGGCGGATCGCGCGGTCCGAAGCGCTGGTAATCGCTTAGCATCGAGTGAGATCTGGGGCCGCAGCGATGCGGCCCCAGTCGTTTAGCGGCGTGGAATGTCGCGATCAGGGTTTACGCCTTAAGTGGCTTTGCCTATAATCGCGCCCCTCGGCAGGGCAGGCCAAGATGTTGGCTGCCTGCGAGAACATTGGCGGGCCCTTCAGGGGGTTTGCATTGAGTGAAGAGGGGGCCGATGGTCCCCTTTTTTGTTTGGAGTGCGCGGGTTTTCAAATGCGTGATGCCTTGATGCGCTTGTTAGAGCCGCCGATCGAGGCGTTGGGATTTGAACTGGTCGATGTCGAGTTTGCGCGAGAAGGCCGGGGCGGTGTTTTGCGGATTTTCATCGATTGCCGCGCCGAGAATTCCGGCGCGGGCGTCACGGTCGATGATTGCGCCCGCGTGAGTCACGCGGTGAGCCAGGTGCTCGAGAGCCAGGATCCGATCAAGGGCCATTACACGCTGGAGGTGTCTTCGCCGGGGTTCGATCGGATCTTGCGCAAACGTGCGCACTTCGAACGGTTCCTGGGCGAGCGCATCTTTGTGGAGTTGAAGCTGCCCATCGATGGCCGGCGGCGATATGTCGGCAGGTTGAAGTTGGTCGAGGGCGACACGATTGTTATGGAAGTCGACGGCAAGGCGCATAGCCTGCCGCTCGAACGTATTCAGAAGGCGCGATTGCGGCCGGAGTGACGAGGAGTCTAAAAGGACCATGAACAAAGAAATTCTGATGGCGGTGGACGCAGTCTCCAACGAGAAGGGTGTCGACAAGGAAATCATTTTCGAGGCGCTCGAGGCCGCGCTCGCATCCGCGACCCGCAAGAAGCACGGCGAGGAATTGGATGTGCGCGTGTCCATCAACCGCAAGACCGGCGGCTACGATACCTTCCGCCGCTGGAAGGTTTTCGCCGACGACTCCAACGAGCTCGAAGTGCCGGAGCGCGAACTGCGCCTGGATGACGCACGCGACATCGACAAGGACGTGGAGCCGGGCGGCTACGTCGAGGAGCCGATGGAATCGGTGCCTTTCGGCCGCATCCTTGCCCAGACCGCCAAACAGGTGATCGTGCAGAAAGTGCGCGAGGCGGAACGCGCCCAGGTGGTCGACGCCTACAAGGACCGGGCGGGCACCCTGGTCAGCGGCATCGTCAAGCGGGTCGACCGCAACGGCGTCTATGTCGATCTCGGCGCGAATGCTGAAGGTTTCATTGCGCGCGAGGAGATGATTCCGCGCGAGCCGGTGCGGTCTCAGGACCGGATCAAGGCGTACCTGAAGGAAGTGCGCACGGAACCGCGCGGTCCGCAGCTGTTCTTGTCGCGCACCGCCCCGGAATTTTTGATCGAGCTGTTCAAGCTCGAAGTACCCGAAGTGGGCCAGGGCCTCATCAACATCCTCGCGGCGGCGCGCGATGCGGGCGTGCGCGCCAAGATTGCGGTGCGCAGCAACGATCCGCGCGTCGATCCGGTGGGCGCCTGCGTCGGCATGCGCGGCTCGCGCGTGCAGGCGGTTTCCAACGAGATCGCCGGCGAGCGCGTCGACATCATTCCGTTCGACGACAACAACGCGCAATTCGTCATCAATGCGATGGCGCCCGCGGAAGTGACCTCGATCGTGGTCGACGAGGATTCGCACTCCATGGACATCGCGGTGTCGGAAGACAAGCTGTCGCAGGCGATCGGCAGAGGCGGGCAGAACATCCGCCTGGCCAGCGAGCTGACCGGCTGGGAATTGAACGTCATGAGCGAGTCGCAGGCCGAGGCGAAGAGCGAGACGGAGTCATTGGCGCTGCGCGAGACCTTCATGAAGCAATTGGATGTCGACGCCGACGTCGCGAGCATCCTGGTGCAGGAGGGATTTTCGACCATCGAGGAGATCGCCTACGTTCCCGCCAGCGAATTGAACGCCATCGAAGAGTTCGACGAGGAGATCGTCAAGGAGCTGCGCACCCGCGCCCGCGACGTGCTGCTGACTCAGGCGATCGCCAGCGAGGAGTCCGTGGACGGCGCCGAGCCGGCGGCCGACCTGATCGAAACCGCCGGCGACGCGTTGGCGAAAGCCCTGGCGCGCAAGGGGGTCCGCACCCGCGATGACCTGGCCGATCTCGCCGTCGACGAACTGGTCGAGATGGGCGGTTTGGATGAGAAGAAAGCCGCTGAACTGATCATGGACGCGCGCAAGCACTGGTTCGCGGAAGAAGCTAAGGTTTAGGAGCAAGTATGGCAGATGTTACCGTCGCGCAATTCGCCGAGGTGCTGAAGGTCCCGGTCGACCGGCTGCTGCAGCAGCTCGATCAGGCAGGGATCAAGGTCGACAGCGCAGAAGACATGATCAGCGAGGACGCGAAGCATGAGCTGTTGACGCATCTGCGGCGCAGCCACGGACACGACGATTTGAAGGCCGACGCGGCTCCGCGCAAGATCACGCTGCGCCGCAAATCGCAGTCGGAGCTGAAGCTCGCAAGCCCTCAAGGGCGCGCACGCACCGTCAATGTCGAGGTGCGCAGCAAGCGCACCTACGTCAAGCGCGAGGTCCTGGAGGATCAGGCGCGTCATCAACAGGAAGAGATCGACCGGCTGCGCGAGAGCGAGGAGCAGGCCAAGGCCGCGCTCGAACGCGCGGAGCACGAGCGGCTGGAGAAGGAGCGCCTGGACCGCGAACGCCTCGAGGAAGAGAGCCGGCGCCGCAGCGATGAGGAAAACCGCAAGCGGACGGCGGAGGAAGAGGCGCGGCGCCAGGCTGAAGTGTTGGCGCGCGAAACGGCCGAGCGGGAACGCAAAGCGGCCGCCGCCAAGCCCGGCAAGGCGACCCGCGAGGCGGTGGACGACAAGGCCACCCGCTACGGGCGGCAGGAATTGCACATCGTCGGCGACGTGAGTTCGCGGCACAAGAAAAAGAAGTCGCGCGACGGGCGCCGCCGCTCGGTCGGCGGCGATTCGGACACCAAGCATGGATTCGAGATGCCGACCGCGCGCGTAGTGCGCGAGGTGGCGATCGGCGAGGCGATGACGGTCGGCGAGCTGGCGCAGAAGATGGCGGTCAAGGCCACCGAAGTCATCAAAGTCATGATGAACATGGGCGTCATGGCCACGATCAACCAGATGATCGAGCAGGACACGGCCGTGCTGGTGGTCGAGGAAATGGGCCACACCGCGGTGCTGCGCAAGGAAAATATCATCGAGGACGACCTGCAGGGCGAAACCGACTCCTCGCTCGAGGTGTTGCCGCGCCCGCCGGTCGTGACCGTGATGGGACACGTCGATCACGGCAAGACGTCGCTGCTCGACTACATACGCCGCACCAAGGTGGCGGCAGGCGAGGCCGGCGGCATTACCCAGCACATCGGCGCCTATCATGTGGAAACGGCCAAAGGCATGGTGACCTTTCTGGACACCCCCGGCCACGCAGCCTTCACCTCCATGCGAGCCCGCGGCGCGCAGGTTACCGATATCGTGATCCTGGTGGTGGGCGCCGACGACGGCGTGATGCCGCAGACCATCGAGGCGATCCAGCACGCGCAGGCCGCCAAGGTGCCCATCGTGGTGGCGCTCAACAAGATGGACAAGCCGGAAGCGGATGCGGAAAAGGTCAAGCAGGAACTCACGAAGTACGGCGTGATTCCCGAAGAGTGGGGCGGCGAGAATATTTTCGTGCCCGTGTCGGCAAGGACCGGGCAGGGCGTCGATCAGCTGCTCGACAGCATCCTGCTGCAGGCTGAAGTGCTCGAATTGAAGGCGCCGACCACCGGGCTCGCCGCCGGCTACGTGATCGAATCGAGCCTGGAGAAGGGCCGCGGCGCGGTCGCCACGGTGCTGGTGCTGCGCGGCACACTGAAGCTCGGCGACCCCTTGCTCATCGGCCAGGAATTCGGCCGGGTGCGCGCGCTGTTCGACGAGGCGGGGCAGCCGGTCGATGCCGCGGGACCGTCGATTCCGGTGGTGGTGCTGGGGCTGTCCGGCGCACCGAATGCGGGCGACGAATTGCTGGTGGTGGAGAGCGAGCGCAAGGCGCGCGAAGTCGCCATGCACCGTCAATCCAAGTCGCGGGACGTCAAGCTGGCGCAGAAGAGCGCGAACATGCAGGACGTGTTCTCGACCATGGGCGAGAGCAAGGCCAATCTCGTGCAGCTGCTGATCAAGGCCGACGTGCAGGGCAGTGTCGAGGCCTTGCGCGACGCGCTGAACGGATTGTCGACCACCGAAGTGGCCGTGAACATCGTCTCGTCCGGGGTCGGCGGCTTGACCGAATCCGACGTCACCCTGGCCGCCGCTTCCAAGGCACGCATCATTGCATTCAATGTGCGCGGCGATGCCGCCGCGCGCACCGCCATCAAGGATCACGGCGTCGATGTGCGCTACTACAGCATCATTTACGAAGCCATCGACGACATCAAGGCGGTGCTCACGGGCATGCTGTCGCCCGAGGTCAAGGAGGCCATCGTGGGCCTGGCCGCGGTCCGCAGCGTGTTCCGCTCCAGCAAGTTCGGCACGGTTGCGGGGTGCATGGTGATCGACGGCTATGTGCGGCGCAATTTTCCGATTCGCGTGCTGCGCAACAACGTGGTCATTTTCGAGGGCGCGCTCGAGTCTTTGAAGCGCTTCAAGGACGACGTCAACGAAGTGCGTGCCGGCACCGAATGCGGCATCGGGGTCAAAAACTACAACGATGTGCAGGAAGGCGACCAGATCGAGTGCTATTCGCGGGTGGAAGTGGCGCGAACGTTGGCGTCGCCGCCGGTATCTTAATGGCCAAGGACAATCCGCGCGCGCGGCGGCTGGGTGAGCAGATCCAGCGCGAGTTGGGCGAGTTGCTGCGGCGCGACGTCAAGGATGAGCGCATCGGCAACGTCACCGTCACGTCGGTGGATGTCACCGGCGATTTGCGCACGGCGCGCGTGTACTACCTGATTTTCGGCAAGGACGGGCCCGACCCCAAGGTTCAGCGAGGGTTGGAGAGCGCCGCCGGATTTCTGCGCAATGCGTTGTCGCGCGCGCTGATGATCCGCTACACGCCGACATTGAGTTTCGAACTCGACACCTCGATCGAACACGGGGTGCGCCTGACCCAGTTGATCGACTCGGTCACCAAGTCGGAGAAAAATGCCGCGAACGACACGCCCTCCTCAGAGTCGCCCGAGGATGGCCACGTGATCGACGAGGGTTGACCATGCCGGCCGACATCCACGGCATCTTGTTGCTGGACAAACCGGTGGGCTTAAGTTCCGCGGGCGCCGTCGCCCGGGTCAAGCGCCTGTTCAATGCGCGCAAGGCCGGACACACCGGATCCCTCGATCCGCTGGCCTCGGGACTGCTGCCCATTTGTTTCGGCGAGGCCACAAAGTTCGGCGCGCAAATGCTGGATGCGGACAAGACCTATCGCGTGACGGTGCGTCTCGGCGAGCGTACCCCGAGCGCCGATCGCGAGTCCGAGGTCATCGAGCGGCGCGAATTGCCCGCCTATTCCCTGCCGCAGCTCGAGCAGGCGCTGAGCTCGTTTCCCCGGGACTATTTGCAGGTGCCGCCCATGCATTCGGCGCTCAAGCAGGACGGCAAGCCGCTGTATCAATATGCGCGCATGGGGCAGTGGCGCGAGCGGGCCGCCCGCGCGCTCGTGATTCACGACATGACCCTGCTCGATTGGCGGGCGCCGGATCTGTCGTTCGACGTGCGCTGCACGAAGGGCACCTACATCCGGGTGCTGGCCGAGGACCTGGCCGCGCACATGGGGACGATTGCCCACTTGGCGGTATTGCGCAGGATTGGCGTGGCGCCGTTTGGTGCGGAACCGCAATGGTCCTTCGACGGCCTGGAATCGATGAGCCCCGCACAGCGGCTGGAGGCGCTGCTGCCGGTGGATGCCGCATTGATGGGCTGGCGGCGCCTGGATCTTTCATTGAGCGGGGTCAGCGCCATCCGCCAGGGGCAGGCCGTGTCGATCCCCGTGGAGCCGCCCGGAACCGTGCGTATCTATGCAGCCGGTATGGGATTTCTGGGTCTGGGGGAGATCGAGGCCGCCGGCCGGTTGGTTCCGCTGCGACTTATTTCGTCCGTTCCGGTGCAAACGCCGCGAATCCCTGCTTGAGGGCGGATGCCTGGACGCGTACAATGCGCGCCTTCTTAAAAGGTCTAAGTTATTGATTGAGGTTTGATTTCAATGCCACTCACTCGAGAAGAAAAGACGGGCGTCGTCGGTAAATTCCAGCGCAGCGCGCAGGATACCGGTTCCCCCGAAGTTCAAATTGCCTTGTTGTCCGAGCGCATCAACGGCTTGAGCCAGCATTTCACCACGCACAAAGCCGATCATGCATCGCGTCGCGGGCTGCTCAAGATGGTGAATCAGCGGCGCAAGCTGCTCGATTATCTGAAGAGCAGAACTCCGGACAAGTACGCGCAATTGGTCGAACGCTTAGGGTTACGCCGCTAGAGGCGACGCTGCAGACCGCATGCCCGGCATGCGTCTGCGTCTATACATTTCCGACACTGTAAGGGGCTCTACGTGAGCGCTATCAAAAAAAGTTTTAAGTATGGGGATCACACCGTAACCATCGAGACGGGCGAACTCGCGCGTCAGGCGGACGGCGCGGTGCTCGTCACCATGAGCGACACGGTGGTGCTGGTCACTGCAGTGGGCCTGAAGAAGGCGACGCCGGGCCGTGACTTCTTTCCGCTGACCGTGAATTACATCGAAAAGACGTACGCAGCGGGACGCATTCCCGGCGGTTTCTTCAAACGCGAGGGACGTCCTACTGAAAAGGAGACGCTGACTTCGCGTCTGATCGATCGGCCGATCCGCCCGCTGTTTCCCGAAGGGTTCATTAACGACGTTCAAGTCGTAGCTCAAGTCATTT
>Ga0193726_1001122_pt1 | contig 22674 bp, 19 predicted proteins | sample H2c1metaG_FD_144928 | JGI IMG/M metagenome (GOLD analysis project Ga0193726, IMG submission 144928) | Soil microbial communities from a riparian zone of the East river system, Colorado, United States - H2c1 | ecosystem: Environmental > Terrestrial > Soil > Riparian zone | place: USA: East River...
GTGGCCGCATGATTTCGCGCAGCGTTTTTTTTGGCGTTTTCCTCGTTCTCGCCGGCAGTTCGCTTGCGAGCGCGCAGGAAACGTCGCGTCGCATTATCAAAAAAGTCGAAGCACAATATCCGGCGATTCTCAAACGCCGCGGCATCGGCGGCACCGTCCGCATGAAAGTTACCGTAAAGGCAGACGGCGCCGTGAAGCACATTGAAATTCTCGGTGGCAACGCCATTCTCGCCGACTCCGCACAAAGTGCCGTTAATCAGTGGAAATTTGCCGAAAGTGCAGCCGAATCCATTGTCGAAGTCACCGTCAGCTTCGATCCCCACTCCTAATTTCTCAAAGGCATTTCAATACTCAATACGTTTTGCCAGTTCAAGGGGAATTGCCGCATATATACTCATAAATATGCCTGCCCCAAAAACTCCTGAAATCCGTTTCGGCCCCGCGGGCTGGTCCTACGCGGACTGGAAAGGCATCCTTTATCCCAAGCGTAAACCCCGTGGCTTCAGCGAACCTGGCTACATCGCTGAATTTTTCGACGCCATCGAAATCAACACATCCTTCTACCATCCCCTAAATCCCGATCACTGTCGCCAGTGGACCGAACAAGTCTCCGGCAATCCCCGATTCCTGTTTACCGCGAAACTTTGGCAAAAATTCACACATGAAATCGGTGTAACAGCTGAAGACGAAAAATCGGTTCGCTCTGGTTTCGACGTGCTTCGCGAAAAAGGAAAACTCGGCGCCGTCCTCCTTCAATTTCCCTTTTCCTTCCACAACAACCAGGAAAACCTCGCCCGCCTGCAAGGATTGCTCACCCGGTTCCGCGACTATCCACTGGTAGTCGAAGTGCGCCACGCGACCTGGAACGAAAAATCTTTTTTTGACTTGCTGGCCGAACACCAAGTAGGGTTCTGCAATATCGACCAGCCGATCATCGGCCGCTCGCTTGAACCTTCCGACCAGGTAACCTCGCCAATCGGTTATGTCCGCTTTCACGGCCGCCGCTACGACACCTGGTTCAGCGAAGATCCTGAAATTCCCGCCTACGAACGCTACAACTATCTCTACAGCAGTGAAGAACTCAAGCCATGGGCCGAACGCGTAGAAAAAATCGAACGAGAAAGTAAATCCATCTACGTCATCACCAACAACCACTTCGCCGCAAAATCCATCGTCACCGCCCTTACGCTCATGCACATCCTAAACAAATCCAGGGTCAAAGTTCCCGAACCTCTCCGCAGTCACTACCCCGAGCTGGACAAAATAGCGGACCAGCCCCGCGAATCACCCACTCTGTTCTCCGCTCCCTGAATCCCGCCAGGGGGTCGGCCGGCCGGGCCATCCAGCTCTCATGCCGCCCCGCCCGTTTTTCCTCCCCGTCCATTTTTCTTCTTGTCGATTCCCGGCCTGTGCAGTTGCTCGCGCTCCTCACCTGCAGCCAGCGAGTTCCTGCCCCCAGGTCTCGGAGCCGGTCTGGTAAACCTTCTGGGAGTGCTGAGTGCAAATGGACCCCCGGGTGGCACACCCGTTTCTCCCGGGTATCTGAAGTTGCTTGAAATATTCGCGGGCTGCTCAGGACAAAACTTCGGCAGCCATTTCTGTAACTTGTGCGGCGATTGAAGGGGCTGCGGTCAGCCCGGGCGATTCCATTCCCACAAGATGAATCGCCTGCGGCACTTGGGGATCGCGGGTAATCACAAAATCGCCCATTCCCTGCTCATCGGGCGCGACCAGTTTGGGGCGAATGCCCGAGTAGCCGAGCTGGAAGTCGCGTTCTTCGATTTCCGGCAGCAAGGTTTTTGCGCTTTGCGCAAAATAGGAAACGGCCAGCCGGCCCCGCTCGTAATTGTCTTTGCCGTCGACATAGGTAGCGGTCGGACCCACGAGAAACGTTCCCCAAAGTGTTTTTGTGAAATGCACGCCGAGGCTCAATCCGGAATGCGGCACCGGATACACCAGATTGTTGATAAGCGAAGCTTTCGGTCCGCGAATTTCGCAATATTCGCCGCGCACGGGGTAGATGCGGTACGAACTATTTCCGAGCAGCGCGGCCACTTCGTCGGCGTAAAGACCGGCGGAATTGATCACGCAGCGGGCTTCAATAGTTTCGTCCTGCGCGTCCTCGCCCTCGCCAATGCGCAGACCGACGCGAATCACCTGGCCGGCAGGTTCGAGCGAAATCACGCGGGCGCGGACCACAATGTTTGCGCCCTGGCTGACAGCCACGCGCGCATAGGCGTGAACCAGTTCTTCGGCGGAAACGATTCCTGTCGATGGAACGTCGATGGCCGCATGGCCAATAATATGCGGCTCTTTTTTGCGTATTTGCTCAGGACCAATCAGCCGCAGCCCTTCAACGCCATTGCCCTCGGCACGTTTTTTGAGAGCGATGAGCGCTTCTTCTTCATGAGCGTCGGCGGCGACAACCAGTTTTCCGCAGTGGCGGTGCGGCACATTGTGCTGAATGCAGAATTCGTAAGTGAGCCGATTGCCCAGAACACAATGGCGCGCCTTGAGAGAATCGTTTGGATAGTAAAGCCCCGCGTGAATCACGCCGCTGTTGCGCGTGCTGGTGGCCATGCCCAGCTTTGGAAATTGCTCAACGAGAAAAACGTCTTGCCAGCGCTGCGAGACAGCGCGCGCAATCGCGCAACCGATCACACCGCCGCCGATAATCAGTATGTTGGCTTGATCCATGAAATGAATTCTAAGGTCTATTATTCAATGACAATTCTCGCGAATTTCTTCTTACCGGCGCGAATCAGAAATTCAGCCGGCTGGCTCAGATCCAGTTCTCGGCGGGGATCTTCCATAAGCACTTCATTGATTTCAACCCCGCGCTGCTTGATCAATCGCTCGGCTTCGCTTTTGGAAGGTACCAGATTGAGTTCGACGAGCAACGCGGTAACTTTTTTCGCCGCTCCAGGCGGAAGTTTATGCACGGGAACATCGACTGGCGATTGCCGGTCGCGGAAAACGCGCTGGAAACCCTCGGCGGCTTTGCCGGCGGCTTCTGCGCCGTGGAAGCCGGCGATGACTTCCTCGGCCAGGCGCATTTTCGCATCCATGGGATGCACGACGCCGGAAGCAACTTCGCTCCGGAGGGCGGCAATTTCCTCAGGGCGGCGATCGGTGACGAGTTCGTAGTAGGACCACATGAGTTCGTCGGGAATCGACATCATTTTGCCGAACATTTCCCCGGGCGATTCGGTGATGCCGACGTAATTGCCGAGACTCTTGGACATCTTGCGCGAGCCGTCGAGGCCGACGAGGATCGGCATGGTAAGTGCGATCTGCGACTCCTGGCCGTATTCGCGTTGAATTTCACGGCCCATCAAGAGGTTGAATTTTTGTTCGGTGGCTCCCAGTTCAACGTCGGCTTCAAGAACCACGGAATCGTAAGCCACGATAAGCGGATACAGAAGTTCATGCATCGAGATCGGCTGCTGGGTAGTGAGGCGTTTGTGAAAGTCTTCGCGCTCCAGCATGCGGGCCACGCGGTATTTTGCGCAGAGGCGGACGATGTCATAGCTGCTGAGTTTGTCCAGCCATTCGCTGTTGTAGCGGATTTCAGTTTTTTCGCGGTCGAGAATCTTGTAGACCTGATCAAGATAGGTCTTGGCGTTGGCACTGACCTGTTCCCGGGTGAGCGGCGGACGCGTTTCGGATTGCCCCGTGGGGTCGCCGACCATGGCGGTAAAATCGCCAATCAGGAATACGGCGGTGTGGCCCATCTCTTGAAAATGTTTCAGTTTACGGATGACTACGGTATGGCCAAGGTGAATGTCGGGAGCGGTGGGATCTACGCCAAGTTTTACGCGGAGGGGCTTTCCGGTTTTCGCCGATTTTTCGAGCTTTGCTTTGAGTTCATCTTCACGAATGATTTCCGCAACGCCTTTTTTGATATAGGCGAGTTGTTCGGCAACCGGTTTGAAATTATGTTGAGTCATTTTATTTTACAAGAAACGCTTTTCTCACTCCGCCGCAACGACACGCCGCCCGGAAATTCTGTATTTTCCCTGGAGAACAATATTCACGGCCGCCGTGTAAATCCGATGTTCTTCCGTCAAGATTTTTGCCGACAATGTTTCTTCGGTATCGGCATCTGCGATAGGCACAACGGCTTGCAACACGATGGGACCGGCATCAAGATTTTCGTCGACGAAATGGACCGTGCAGCCGGCGAATTTCACTCCGTATTCGAGCGCTTGACGCTGCGATTCGAGTCCGGGAAACGCCGGAAGCAGGGAGGGATGAATATTAAGTATCCGGTTGGGAAATGCGGCAACGAAATAGGGGGAGAGCAGCCGCATGTAACCGGCGAGGCAGATCAGGTCCACTCGCTTCTCTTGCAGAAGGGCCACGACCTGCCGATCGTAGGTCTCGCGTTCCAGGCCTTTCGATGGAATTGCCGCCGCCGGGATGCCGCGCGACTTTGCGCGTTCGATGCCGGGAGCGTCCGGGCGATTACTGATGACCATGGCGATTTCCGCGCCGGGGATTCGCCCCGCAGCGACACTGTCGGCCAGGGCTTCAAAGTTCGAGCCACGGCCGCTGAGGAGCACGCCAATACGCTTCGTCATAAGCAAAAAACGTTAGCATATTCGGTTGCCGCAGCAAAACGCAGCCGTGGCGCAAAAGATCGCCAAGAGCGTTGCATCGCGCTAGAATTCCGGCTGGATTCTGGAGAAAATGAATAAATGAAAACCAACGGCTTCCGCAATTTTGCGCTCCTCGCATCAACCCTCCGGTCCGGAAAGCCCGCCCGGCGCCCGCTGGCCGGCGATTTTGCCCGGACTGCGGGCCTGGGATTGCTTCTCGTGCTGTGCGGCGGAATAGCAGCAGGTCAACAGAGTGTGCCGCACGATCCGGCGGAGCCGCAGAGTGGCCGTCCGCACCCGAAGATATTGCCGCGGCCGGCGAGCGCGATTCTTCGCAAGGACATTGATGAAAAAACGATGCGAGCGTTGATTGCCAGGCTGGTAGCGTGCGGAACCCGGTTGACGCTTTCTTCCTGGAGCGATCCGCAGCGGGGCATCGGCTGCGCGCGCGACAAGATTGTGGAACGCCTGAAGGAGATCGCGAAAGACTCCGGCGGACGACTCCAAGTTGTGGTGGACAAGTTTACAGCAAAGTCGGAACGCACTCCCGACCAGGGCGCAGCCCTGGAAAATGTGTACGCGATCCTTCCCGGCAGCGATGAGAAGCTTTCCAAGACCTTGTTTGTTGTTTCCGGACATTTTGATTCAAGGCCATCCGACGTGCTGGACGGAAAAGCCGACGCGCCGGGCGCCGACGATGACGCGTCTGGAACGGCCGTCAGCGTCGAGTGCGCAAGAGTATTGAGCAAGCTGGCGGAGAAACGCAGCGGAGCCTTGCGCGCGACGCTGTTGTTTGCCGCGGTTTCCGGCGAAGAACAAGGCTTATTGGGAAGCACGCACATGCTGGAGTGGGCCAAGCAACAGGGCTACACAGTGGGCGGAATGCTGGATGATGACATTGTGGGGGCGGACGGCGCACCGGGCGCGCCGCATCGCGTGCGCTTGTTTTCCGGCAACGGAGAAATTGACGATGCCGATTCCCCGTCGCGGGAGCTCGCGCGAGCGATCGAGGAAATCGACGGGCGGGCCGCGCTACGGCTGATTTTCCGCGTCGACCGCTTCGGACGCGGCGGCGATCACTATCCATTTTACAAAGCCGGCCTGCCTGCCGTGCGGTTCACAGAGCCACTGGAAAATTATGATCGCCAGCATCAGACACCGCGCACGGAAAATGGCGTTGAATACGGGGATTACGAAAAATATTTGAATTTTACATTCATGGGAAATGTGGCCCGCGACAATGCGGAAGCGCTGCGGCAATTGGCGATGGCGCCTGCGCCGCCAACCGACGTACGGCTGACGGGAGCCGTGACCCCGGATGCAAAAGTCAGTTGGGCCGCCGGAGAAGACGCCGAACGCGCCGGCTTTGAGATTTTGTGGCGCGAGACCAGCGAAGCGCGCTGGAGCGTTTATCAGGTGGTCGAGAAGAGTGGAGAAACTGTGTTGCCCGGCGTGTCTACGGACAATCACTTTTTCGCGGTACGCGCCCTGGGAAAAAATGGAGCGCGCTCGATTGCAGTTCCCACAGAAGTGGCGCGGAGGTCGGCTGCTCCGCCGGCCGGACCAAAGTAACCGCGGCTTAGTTCTGCGGCGCGGGGTCCAGCTCGGCAAACGTGATGAAATGGCCTGCCGGATCTTTAACGCCGATTTCGGTTGCGCCGTAAAAGGTTTTTCTTTTGGGCATGTAGACGGGCGCGGCGCCGATGGCGCTGAAAGTTTCATCGAAACTTTCCACTTCGACGTAAAGGAAGGTTGGTCCTTTGCAGACGTCGGCGGCAATGGCCGGCAGGTCCTTGTCGACGCTCGAGAAGGTTTGATACATCAGTTCGACATTTCCCTTTTGCAGAATAACGAAGCCGAGTTTGTCGCCTTCCGGAACCTCGATCGTTTTGCTGAACCCCAGCCGGTCGATCCAGAACGGCAGCACCGGTTCGATTTCCTTGACGAAAAGCACCGGGGTAAGTTTTCGTACGCTCATAGGCCCCTCCAAATGGCATTGACACAGCGTCTAGTCTTATTTAGACTAGCTGAGTGTAGCGGAAAGCGAAGCCAGCGTCAAGGAGGTATTCACATGAAGGCAGAGAAACGGGAGCTGAAGGATCTGATTTCGATTGGACCGGCAATGCTGCAGGACTTTGCATTGCTGGGGATTCGGAGTGTCCCGCAACTGGCCCAGCAGAATCCGCAGCGGCTGTTTGACCGTCTGGGCCGCCTGGCGAAGCAACGTCAGGACATCTGCGTGCTGGATACGTTTTGCGCCGCGGTGGCACAAGCGAAGAATCCGCGATTGCCAGCCGAGCAGTGTGTGTGGTGGTGGTGGAGCAAAACAAGGAAACAACGAGGCAAGGACGTAACGAGGTAATGAAAAAGAAAAAAAGGAATGCTGCTGTGGCCAAAGGCGACGCCCGACAGCCGCCGCCTGTTCGTGCCGCGCGTCTGACCACGCCGGATCTAGTTCTGCTTAGTTTGCTGGCGGAACGGGCCATGCACGGGTATCAGGCGAATCTGGAACTCGAACGACGGGACGTGCGGGACTGGGCCGGAATTTCACGTCCGCAAGTCTATTATTCGCTGGAAAAATTGGCGAAGCGCGGATTGATCCAGGTTGCAGAATCTGTCGATGCGGCTGCCGGTCCGGAAAGGACTGCGTATCAAACGACCGCCAAAGGCCGCAACGAACTCGCTCGGGCACTGGAAGCGGGAGGCTGGACGACACAACGCGAGCGGCCGGCGTTTCTCACCTGGATGGCGCTGTCGTGGCAGGCCAAGGCTGGAGTTTTTGGAAAACAGCTGGCGCGGCGACGGGCCTTTCTCAAAAAAGAGTTACAGCGCGAGGAACTTACCTTGCAGTCGATTTTGCAGGAAGTTGGGCATGCGCATCATGAGGCGGTTTGGATGGTGCAGTTGATGACGGCGCAGTTTCGCACCGAGTTGCAGTGGCTGGAGAACCTGGAGAGGGAGTCCGAACGGCGCAGGCCGGCACTGCGGCCCGGGTATGTCGAGGCAGAGAACTAAACCAGAACGGGCTGCGAGTTTATTCGTGAATACAGCGGCTAGAGATTCAGGGTGCCGTTAAAGGCGACGCGGGCTTTGCCCGAGTCGCTGCGCTCGATGCGGCCGATGCGAAAGAATTTTTCGCGGCGTTTTTTCAGGTCGGCTTCAACGGACTTCACAAAGGCGGGAGGCACTACCAGGATCATGCCCACGCCCATGTTGAAGGACTGCAAGAGTTCATCGGTTTCAATTTTTCCGAGCTTGGCAAGATACTTGAAAATGGACGGTACCGGCCACGAGTCCAGCTCAATTTGGGCTTTGATGCCGCTCGGAAGGACGCGGGGAAGATTTCCCGGGATGCCGCCACCGGTAATATGCGCGAGGGCGGAAACCCAACCGCGCGCGACAATATTCTTCAGCGCCGGCGCGTAGCAGAGATGCGGCTTCAGAAGTTCCGCACCGATTTTATTGCCGACCTCCGCTACGTAGGTGTCCGGCTTAAGCTTGGCCACTTCAAAAACCAGCTTGCGCGCGAGCGAATAGCCGTTGGTGTGCAAACCAGCCGAAGGCAGTGCGAACAAGGTATCCCCGGGTTTCACGGCTTTGCCGGTAAGGAGGCGGTTGCGTTCGACAACGCCGACAATAAATCCCGCGAGATCGTATTCGCCGGGAGGATAGAAACCGGGCATTTCCGCGGTTTCTCCGCCAATCAGCGCACAGCCAGCTTTACGGCAGGAACGGCTCATGCCTTCAACAAGTTGTTCGACGACGTCGGGAACGAGCTTGCCCATGGCCAGATAATCGAGAAAAAAAAGAGGTTCGGCACCCTGCACGAGAATGTCATTGATGCAGTGATTGACGAGATCGCCGCCGACGGTGGCGTGGACGTTCATGGCCATGGCGATCTTAAGTTTGGTGCCAACGCCGTCGGCGCTGGAAACGAGAATGGGTTCCTTCCATTTTTTCTTATCCAGCGCAAAGAGCGCGCCAAAACCGCCAATTCCGCCGAGCACACCGGGGGTAAAGGTACGGCTGGCATGGTGGCGGATTCGCTGTTTGGCATCATCCGCTACGGCGATGTTCACTCCTGCATCAGCGTATTTCATTGGAGACCCATTCGAGTATTTTATCCCGCGGGAACTGTGGATTGCATCTTTTGTTCTTTACTAAAATCCGTAGCTTGGCCGCGGCGGGTTGCTGCCATTTCAACAAACCCGGAATCTTCAGGAAACTCTTAAAATATGCGGAACAACCGCTTCCAGCGAACCGTTCCAGGATGAATGAGGGCATTGGCGTACGCAAAAAAACGCAAGCGATATTCACCAGGCTCCCAGGCGTAACGAGAGGCATTGAGCGACATGTAGATCATCACGGGCGTGCCAATCAGGTTTTTGCGCGGCATGCAGCCCCAGAAGCGACTGTCCATGGAATCCGCGCGATTGTCGCCCATGACAAAATAACAATTGTCCGGCACGGTGTAGGGAAGCTTCAGATCATCGAGATGGTTGGGAGCGAGCCCTGCCGGAGCCGGCTCGGAAGGACCGGTGGTGTAATCTTCTTCAAGCTTTTTCCCGTTGATCCAGACCGCCCCGTCATGAACGTCCACCGTTTCGCCGGGAAGTCCGATGACGCGTTTTACATAGTCGGGCTGGTTGAGCGCGAAAGGCGGCTTGAAGATCACGATTTGCCCGCGCTTTGGATTGCGCCACAGCGGAACATGCCAATCGGTGAAAGGGACGCCGGCATCGTAGCCAATACGGCTCATGATCAGATGATCGCCGACGAGCAGCGTATTTTCCATGGATTCCGAGGGAATCACGCGCGCCTGGCCAACCGTCCCGTTGATCAGCAGAAAAACGAGAGCGACCCAGAACCACGCGATGATTTCGCTTTGGATGCGCTTGCCAACGGGAATTTTTTCCGCGGCCGGTTTTTTCGTTTTTTCAGGCTTCACGACACACCATCCGCTTGGGCACGCGAAAATTCCGCGAGAACGGTCCACTTTCTAGAAAACATGGAATAGTCGTTTCCAGCGCACGGTGCCGGGATGGATGATGGCATTGGCATAGGCAAGAAAACGCTCACCAAATTGTCCCGGCTCCCAGGCATCGGGCGCGGTGACCGACGTGTCGATGGACATGTAAATGACGACGGGCGTGCCGATCAGATTCTTGCGAGGCATGCAGCCCCAGAAGCGGCTGTCAAAGGAATGCGCACGATTGTCGCCCATAACAAAGTAGCAATTTTCCGGAACCGTGTAGGGCAATTTGAGATCGGCCTGACCGTTGGGAGCAAATCCCGGGGGGGCCGGCTCGGTGGGACCTGTCGTGTAATTTTCTTCGAGCATTTTGCCGTTGATCCAGACGGCGCCGTCGTGAATATCGAGTGTTTCGCCGGGAAGACCTATCACGCGCTTGATGAGATCGGTTTCGCCGGGCGCGGCGGGCGGTTTGAAGATGACCATTTGCTGGCGTTTGGGATCGCGCCAGAGAGCGAGGTGCCAATCGGTGAACGGAACCCCGGCGTCGTAGCCCAGACGGCTCATGATGAGATGGTCGCCGATGAGCAGCGTATTTTCCATCGAGCCGGAGGGAATGACGCGGGCCTGGCCAACGGTTCCGTTCAGAAGAAGCAGGACAAGAATGACCCAGAACCACGCGATGATTTCGCTTTGGATCCGCTTGCCCACCGGGAGCACCGGCTCGCTGGGTTTTTTCTTCTGACGGTCAGCTTTCACGAATCACCGCGACGGCGCTTTCAACGGTTGCAGCGTTTCCGGCTTCCTTGGAGGTATCGAGCATGGTTCCGCTTTGCGCGCGATCCGGCACTTCGAGCTGGACGAGATCGGTCGGATAGACGCCCGTGTAGCAAGACGTACAGAAACTGTTGTCGGTGTCATTGACGGCTTCGCGCAATAAATCAAGCGAAACGTAGCCGAGGGAATCCGCGCCGAGATATTCGCGAATTTCTTCCACGGATTTTTTGGAGGCGATGAGCTCTTCGCGCGTAGGCGTGTCGACGCCGTAGTAGCACGGGGAGATGGTCGGCGGGCAGCTGATGCGGACATGAACTTCTTTGGCGCCGGCTTCACGGACCATGCGGACAATTTTCCGGCTGGTGGTGCCTCGGACCACAGAGTCGTCAACCAGGATGACGCGCTTGCCGGCAATGAGGCCGCGGATCGGATTGAGTTTCAGTTTGACGCCGAAGCTGCGGATTTCCTGGGAAGGTTCGATGAAGGTACGCCCGATGTAATGATTGCGGATAAGGCCCATGCGAAACGGAATTTTCGATTCCAGAGCGTAGCCAATGGCGGCGGGGACTCCCGAATCCGGAACCGGCACAACAAGGTCGGCTTCCACGGGATGCGCTTTGGCCAGCAGGCGGCCGAGCCGTTCGCGGCTTTCGTTGACGGAACGGCCGAAGATGATGCTGTCCGGGCGTGAAAAATAGACGTGTTCGAAGACGCATTTTTGCGACGGCTTGGGCGGCGCGAAGTGGATGGACTCGATTCCCGATTTGGAGATGCGGACCATTTCGCCGGGTTCAATTTCGCGGACGTATTCGGCGTTGAGCAGGTCAAAAGCGCAGGTCTCCGAGGCGACCAGCCAGGTTTCACCGTTTGTGGCGGTGGGCGCCAGGCGGCCCAGCGCGAGCGGGCGGAAGCCGCGCGGATCGCGAACGGCATAGAGTTCATCTTGCGTGAGCATGACCAGCGAGTAGGCGCCTTCGACTTGATTGAGGGCGTCGCCCAGCGCTCCGGAAAGATTGCGGGCTTGCGAGCGGGCGATGAGGTGAACGATGACTTCAGTGTCGCTGTTGGTTTGAAAGATGGAACCTTTGTGCTCGAGTTTGCGGCGCCACTCGGCGGCGTTGGTGAGGTTGCCATTGTGGCCGAGCGCCACTTTGCCCTTGTTGCAATCGATCATGATGGGCTGGGCGTTCAGCAGCGCCTTGTCACCGGCGGTTGAATAGCGGGTGTGGCCAATGGCCAAGCTTCCCGGAAGTTGGGCAAGAACATTGGGCTGAAAAATTTCTTCCACTTCGCCCATGGCTTTGTGGAGGTGCAGTTCGTTGCCGTCACTGGAGACGATGCCGGCGGATTCCTGGCCGCGATGTTGCAGCGCGTAGAGTCCGAGATAAGTGAGATTGGCGGCTTCGGTATGGCCGAAAACGCCGAACACTCCACACTCGTCGTGGAAGTGGTCGTCCGCGTATGCAAATTTGTCCGTCATTGCACCTTGAGAATCTTTTCGAGCGAATGGGCCCAGGCATCACGCAGGGTTTCGAGGGGGCTATCGATGGCTGCGTGTCCCTTATATTCGATGCGGAAGGCGGTGTCACGGGCAACTTTTCCGAGTTCGCGCGCTACCACACCATATTGTCTCGCAGTTGCAAGAACGACGGCAAGTTTCTCTGGCGCGACGGAGACCACGGCCCGGGCACCGCGTTCGTTGAAAAGTTCAAAGTCGGCAGACACGCCTCCCTCGACCGAGATTTTTGCGCCAAGCCCGGCCCGATGATTGGATGAGCCGGAGGCGAAACAGGATTCAGCCAGGGTTACGGCCAGGCCGCCATCGCTGATGTCGTGAGCGGAGTGGAGAGATTTGGACTCGGCCAGCGCGACTACGCAATCCCCAAGGCGTTTTTCAGCCGAGAGATCGATGCTGGGGGGCTCGCCTGCGACAATACCGGAAATGGTCTTGGAATATTCGGAGGAGGAAAATTCTTGAGCGCATGAATCGGTTTGCGGGGCCCCCACAACAGGGGTTGCACCGTCCAGAAGAAGTATCGTGTCACCCGGTTCGCGGAAGGCGATTTTCAGCACATTGGCCGCGTCTTCGATGACCCCGAGAATGCCGATCACCGGCGTAGGATAGATCGATTTGCCAAGGGTTTCATTGTAGAAGCTGACGTTGCCGCCGGTGATGGGGGTAGCGAGTTCGTTGCAGGCGATGGTGAGGCCGTCGATGACTTCGCTGAATTGCCACATGACTTCGGGCTTTTCCGGGCTGCCAAAGTTGAGGCAGTTGGTGGCGGAGATGGGTTTTGCGCCGCTGCAGGCGACGTTGCGCGCGGATTCGGCGACGGCGTGCATCGCGCCGAGCCGCGGGTTGAGCTGGCACCAACGGCCATTGCCGTCGGTGGAAAGAGCAAGAGCGCGCTTGACGATGCCCGTGTCAGGATTTTTTATGCGGACGACAGCGGCGTCGCTGGCGCCGGGACCAGCCAGCGTGTTGGTGCGGACCATGGTGTCGTACTGCTCGGTAATCCAGCGCTTGGAGCAGATGGCCGGCGACGACAGCAGTTTAAGAAAATTTTTGGTGAGGTTGGCGTTGTCTTTCGCGAACTTGAACCAGTCGGCGGCGGTTTCTTGTTTTGGTTTGGGCTGCGCGATAGGGCGCTGATAGACGGGGCCTTCTTCAGCAAGCGGGTGCGCGGGAATTTCCGCGGCAATCTGGCCCTGGTGCAGAATTTTGGCGATGCCGCCATCGGTGACGGTACCCACGACGACGGCGTCGAGTCCCCACTTCGCGAAAACTTCAAGCACTTCCTTTTCGCGGCCCCGTTCGGCGACCAGAAGCATGCGCTCCTGCGACTCGCTGAGCATGATTTCATAAGAGCTCATGCCGGTTTCGCGTTGCGGAACTTTGGAGAGATCGATTTCGATGCCGGTGCCCCCGCGCGAAGCCATTTCCATCGTGGAGCAGGTGAGGCCGGCCGCGCCCATGTCCTGGATCGCGACAACCGCACCGGTATGCATGGCTTCGATGCAGGCTTCGAGTAGAAGTTTTTCGACAAAGGGATCGCCGACCTGAACGTTGGGGCGTTTTTGCTGGGATTCTTCGGTGAATTCGGCGGAGGCCAGCAGCGAGGCGCCGTGGATTCCGTCACGGCCGGTTTTCGCGCCAACGTAAATTACCGGATTGCCGATGCCTTTGGCTTTCGCGAGGAAGATTTCTTCTTTTTTGGCGATGCCGAGTGCCAGGGCGTTCACCAGAGGATTTTGCGAGTAACAAGGCTCGAAGCAAACTTCGCCGCCGATCGTGGGGACGCCGAAACAATTGCCGTAGTGCGCGACACCGCGGATGACGCCGTCGAGAATGCGACGGTTGGCGGCGAGGGTGGCCGCACTGGAGTTTTCCGGATTGGCCGCGGGACCAACGTTGCCTTCGTCAGTGATGTTGCCAAAGCGGAGAGAATCGAGGATGGCAATGGGACGAGCGCCCATGGTGAAAATGTCGCGCAGAATTCCGCCAACGCCGGTCGTGGCGCCCTGGAAAGGCTCCACATAGCTGGGGTGATTGTGGGATTCAATTTTGAAGGCGGCCACGAGGCCGTCACCGATATCGACGACACCGGCATTTTCTCCCGGGCCTTGTACCACCAATCGTCCGCGCGTGGGCAGGCGCTTGAGATGAACTTTGCTGGATTTGTAGGAACAGTGTTCGCTCCACATTACGCTGAAGATGCCAAGTTCGGTGATGTTGGGTTCGCGGCCAAGGATTTGTTTGACGCGGGCGTATTCGTCGACCGACAGACCGTGTTCGGCGGCGATTTCCGGAGTTACTTTGATTTCGGTGAAGGCAGTGGCCATTGATGCAGTTTACCTTTTGTCGCAAGGATCAAGAGTTGGTCATAGTGCCGCAACGGGCGGGACGAGCCCGCCGCCCGCGAAAATCAAGAGAATCTGCGATTCTTGCATGCCCGCAGATCAAGCTGTGGCCTTTGCTGCGCTTACCAGTGCTTCGACCAGCGATTTGAAAATTACCAGGCCGTCGGCGGAATCCAGCGCGGGTTCAACGGCGCGTTCAGGATGCGGCATCAGACCAGCGACGTTGCGCCCGCGATTGCAGATGCCGGCGATGTTGTGCAGGGAGCCGTTGGGATTGCCGGCTGCGTCGTCCGTTCCATCAACAGTCGTGTAACGGAAAATGATTTGGCGATTTTTTTCAAGATCGGCCAGTTCGGTTTCATCGACGTTGTAGTTGCCATCGTTGTGCGCAATGGGAATTCGCAAAATTTGGCCCGGCTGGGCGGCGCTGGTAAAGGGCGTGTCGTTTTGCTCGATACGAATGTTTACGTGGCGGCAGATGTACCGCAGGCCTTTGTTGCGCATCACCGCGCCGGGGAGAAGCCCGGCTTCAAGGAGAATTTGGAAACCGTTGCAGATGCCGAGGACCAGGCCGCCGGATTTTGCGAATTTTTCAATGGACTTCATCACCGGGGAGAAACGCGCGATGGCGCCCGTACGGAGATAGTCGCCGTACGCGAAGCCTCCGGGCAGGATGATGGCGTCACAGCCGGCCAGATCTGTGGATTGATGCCAGATGAATTCGACGGGCTTGTGCAGAACATTAGCGAGCGCATAAAACGCGTCGTGATCGCAATTGGACCCGGGGAAGACTACGACTCCAAATTTCATGAGGTGACGGCTCCCTGGAACATTTGGGGAAGCTGTATTTTAGCACACGCCGAGATTTGAATCCCAATTCCGAGTTTTGCTGCGGCGGGCAGGCGTTCAACCACCGGAAGAAGCTAAATCGACTGCAAAAACCAGACGGAAACCAAAGATATCTTCGACCAGCAATTCATAGCAGTGGTATTCGCGGGTTACCGGACCTTCCAGAATCTTGGCGCCGCGCTCTACTAACTCGGCATGCAGGACGTCGACGTCGTACACCCAAATGTAGGCGCCCAGACCATCTTCGCGGCGTTTAACGTTGGGAGCGGCGGCTGCGCCGGGGTCGACCTGGCCAAACTGGATTTCCACCTGGTCGCGCGCCACGATGGCAAACATGGGCGGATCACCAAAATAGCCACACAAATGCGAAAACCCAGAACATCGCGGTAGTACTCCGCGGCGGTGACAACGTTCGGCACGGCAAATTGTGGCGCGATGGACCTGCACTGAATGGCGGGACTTGCTTGCGTTTCGGGCATGACCGGCTCCGCTTAAAAGACGTACCGGGACAATAACACCGGACCGCCAGTGGTTCAACGAGATGGCCTGTGCCGGAGGGGGAAAAGCCTAACGGTTTTTTTTCCTTTTTGGTTTCGGGGATTTCTTTTTCGAAGCCCCGGCCCTGTCGGCGGCCATCAGCTCGCGACGTTTTTTCGCCGCCCAGCCGGGCTTGGTGACCTGGCGGCCGCGGGCGATGCCCAGACCGTCGGCCGGAATATTGTCGGTGATGGTCGATCCTGCGGCCACGTACGAACCGTCGCCCAGCTTGACGGGAGCTACCAGCGCCGAATCGCTGCCAACGAAGACCTTGTTGCCGATGGTGGTCGGATATTTGTGGAAGCCGTCGTAATTGCAGGTGATGGTGCCGGCACCGAGGTTGGTCTTGCTGCCAATTTTGGCGTCACCCAGATAGGAAAGATGCATGGCCTTGGTGCCTTCACCGATCGTGCTTTTCTTGAGTTCGACGAAATTACCGATGCGCACGTCGGCCTTGAGATGGTTGTCGGGGCGCAGCCGCGCGAAAGGGCCGATAATGACGCGATCATCCAGGCGGCTTTGGGCGATGACGCAATGCGCTTCGACCGTGACATCGTCGCCAAGCGTTGCGTCGACGAGCACACTTCCCGTTTTTACGATGCAGCGAGCGCCAATTCTTGTTTTGCCGAGCAATTGGACACTGGATTCAATCGTCGTATCTTCGCCCGCGAGCACGTCTGGATCGACGAGTACGGTTTCTGGCAACTGAATGGTAACTCCGGCGTCCATGAGAGCGTTGCGCTTCCATTCGCGGAAGACCCGATCGACTTCGGCAAGGTCTGCACGCGTATTGCAACCAAGAATTTCGCGTGCGTCGGGAGCGATCTGCGCCAGGACCGTTTCGCCCTTGGCAGTGAGCGCCGAGATGGCGTCGGTCAGATACAACTCGCGATGTTTGTTGTTGGGCTTTACATGGGCGAGTGCGGGCCACAATTTCTCCAGCGTGAAACAGTAGATCGCGGAATTGATTTCGTTGATGTCGCGCTGATCAACTGTGAGTTGCGACTCTTCGACAATAGCCGAGACCGTGGTTTCCGATTTGCGCAGGATGCGGCCGTATCCGGATGGGTCGGCGAGAACCGCCGTAAGAATTGTGGCGGCGGCATGGCCCGCGCGGTGCGTGGCAATTAGAGATTTCAAAGTTTCCGTTCGGATCAGCGGAGCGTCGCCAGGAAGAACGATGGCGAATTTTGCTTTGCCAAGGGCGCGGCGCGCAACTTGCATCGCGTGCCCCGTGCCATGCTGCGGCTGCTGCAGCACACTGACGGCAGCAAGCGGCTCAACGACGGCCGCGACTTGCTCGGCCTGATGACCGACAACGACAACCGTTTCGCGAACCTTGAGCGGCACGCAAGCACGCAGCACTTGTTCAACCAGGGGACGTCCCCCGGCGCGGTGCAAGACTTTTGCAAGATTGGATTTAAGGCGGGTGCCTTTGCCCGCGGCAAGGATGACGATGGCTAGATCATTGTTTGGCATGGTTTTCAAGCCATTTTGCGGGAGAGCCGGAGATTACGCAATCTGCGGTTGGCGGGGAGGAAGCGAATCCCTAATCAGCGGCAGGGGCCGAGGTGTGCGCTGCTACCCGGAAGTCCGGCTCTGCGGGAGCCGCCTCACCCGTCGTTATGGTCCACAACGAGGGATCGGCGAGCAGCCGGCTAACCAGTTGCGTGTGCAGGGCATGGCCGGCTTTATAAGCTTCCACTCGGGCCAGCAGAGGCAGTCCGGCAAGCGCCAGATCGCCGATTAAGTCGAGCGCTTTGTGGCGGCCAAATTCGTCGGGAAACCGCAAAGGGCCGTTCATTACCCCAGCGTCGGTCAGAACGATGGCGTTATCGAGCGAGCCGCCGCGAATCAGCCCCATGGCTTTGAGCGGCTCGATGTCCCGTTCAAAACAAAAGGTGCGCGCGCGGGCGAGGAGATGGCGGAAGGTGTCCGGATTGACAACCATCTCCACTTCCTGCTGGCCGACCAGGGGATGAGGAAAATCGACGTAGCAGCAAACGCGAAATTCATCCGCTGGGTAGATCCCGATGCGGCGATGACCTTCAATCACTTCGGGGGTCGTAGAACTTTCAAAGTAGCGACGCCTGCGGCGCAACCGGCGAACGCCGCACTGCTCGAGCATCTGCATGAATGGCTCGGCGGAGCCATCCAGAATCGGTACTTCGATGGAATCGATATCGATATAAATGTTGTCTATGCCGCAAGAATAGATGGCCGCCAGCAGGTGTTCGGTGGTCGAAAGCAGGACGCCCTGCTTCATCAAGCTGGTGGCGTAGCTGACGCGCGCGACGTTGTGGCCCTGGGCCTCAATTGTGAAGTTGTCGAGATCCACCCGGCGGAAGACGATGCCGGTGTCGGCAGGAGCCGGAACGAGCGTGACATGTCCGAAGACACCGGTGTGGAGTCCCACTCCTTCAGCGGAGGCTTGGCGGACAATGGTAGTCTGAAACATGGTTGACACCTTAATGATAGCATTTTGTTAGCCAGAGCATTGTCGGTTTGTTGCTTGTTTTCAAATACTTAGGGAGAGCCTCACCTGCTAAACAGGTGTGCGCGTGTCTTTTTCACAACATCTCAGCGATTTGCCGTGTCTCTTTCTCTGGTCTGCCTCGCAGAACAATTCACCTTCCCTGCCGTCCGGCGACAACAGTTTACGTTGGGAAAGCTTCCTTTCGCTTTCCTAACGCGTCCCATACTTATGCAGTGTTACAATCGTGGATTGCAGCTTGAACAGGTGGGGCATGAATAAAGCAGCGCGGATCGGCATCCTTTCTTTATCTGTGGTTATTTTCTGCTACGCAGGAATTGGGCACGTGCTCGGACGCACACCCGACGACCGCGCCTACAAATCGCTTACCGTCTTTGGCGAAGTTTTGCAGAAGATACAGCAGGACTACGTCGACGAACCGAACATGCACCTGGTGACTGCGGGATCGTTGCGGGGATTGCTGGAATCGCTCGATACCCAGTCCAGCTATCTAACGCCGCGGGAATACACCGAATATAAGCAGAAACTCGCCAGCAGCACGCCTGGCGATACCGGATTGACGCTGAGCAAGCGCTTTGGCTACGTGATTGTAATCTCCGTCCTGCCGGACAGCCCCGGAACCAAGTCCGGGATTCGCAGTGGAGACATTTTTGAATCGATCGCCGGATTTACAACACGTGAAATGTCGGTTGGGCAAGCGCAAAACTTGTTGTCCGGGCAGCCGGGAAGCGGCGTGAAAGTTGCCGTGATTCGCCGCGGCAAAGCGACGCCTGAAGAAGTGGACATCGTCCGCGAAAAGCTTTCGGCCTCAAAGATCGTTGTGCAGAAAGCGGATCCGGATGTTCTGGTGCTGCGCCTGCCATCGTTTGATACCGGCCGCGCAGACGAAGTTCGCGCAAAGCTGGTCGAGGGGGAAAAACAGGGAGTACACAAAGTAATTTTGGACTTGCGGGAATGCGGCCGCGGGCCCGTTTCTGAAGCGATTGCTGTGGCCCGTCTGTTTGTAGCCAACGGAACAGTGGCCACCCTTAAGGGGCAGACCGTTTCTCAACAAGTATTTTCCGCCGAGCCGAACAAAGTTGTGTGGAAGGGGCCGGTGTCGGTGCTGACGGACGCGACCACCTCAGGAGCTTCCGAAGTTTTGGCCGCGGCCATGGAAACCAATCATCGCGGCGACGTGGTGGGCGAGCGAACATTTGGACTCGCGGCAGAGCAGAAACTGATTACGCTCGATGATGGCTCGGCACTGTTTCTCACCGTTGCCAACTATTCCAATCCTGCCGGAAAAGCGATCCTGGAAGAAGGCGTGACGCCGACCGAAGTTGTTCGCGCGGTAGTAGCAGACGATTCCGACGGCACCGATGACGATACCGTGACGCAAGAGCCGTCAAAAGATCCCGGTCTTGGACCACGTCCTTTGTCGCCGGAAGATCCTATTTATCACAAGGCTCTTGAACTGCTGAAGGCCCCGGCGAAAAAGGCCGCTTAGTTTTTTGTGAGCTTTCGCCATGTCCTGCGTGAATTTCCGCTCTCCCGTTCGAGAATAAATTTGAGCTGCGGCGCGCCACCCGCCGTGGTGTGTTTGCTTTTTGCTTTGGCGCTGCTGGTCGGCGGCTGCAGGAAAGAAAAATCCTCCCGGCTGCCGGCGGCGCAAATCCACAAGATAACCAAGGAAATGGCGGCTGCCGCCTCCGCTGCCAGCGCTTCCGGGACGGTCGTAAAAATCAGGCAAGGGGGGACCAGTCAGGATGGCGGCAGCGCGGATGAAATTTATATCGGGTTGAAAACCGATTCGCCGGCCGATTCGCAAGGAACGGCGGTAGGGAAAATTCTTCAATCGCTCGGCACCGTAGCAACCCGCGAACAACTGACGCAGGATAAAATGGCTTCTGACGGCGACGCGCTGCGACTGAGTTTTCGCCGTTCCGGCGTCGTTACGCAAAGGGTCGAGATTGTCCGGCGCGCTGCGGTTGGGCCTTCCGTTTCGAGTAAAACATCTAACGACAGCGAGCTACACACCCGGCTCGCCATTATTCTGGACGACTTGGGCAGTGATCGCGCCGCGGCCGACGCGATTTTTCAACTTCCCTATCCTCTGACAATTTCCGTGCTGCCGGAGCACGCTCATTCCGTCGATATTGCCGAGGACGCCCATCGCCGCGGCTACGAGGTCCTGCTGCACCTGCCCATGCAGTCCGTTGGAAAGGAGCGGCCGGAGGGCGAGGAGCTTCGCCCAGGGATGTCCGCCGGAGAATTGGCTCGCATCGTCGACAAATTTCTGAGGGATGTGCCGAACGTGGTTGGCGTGAACAATCATCAGGGCTCGCAGGCCACGGCCGATCTGGCTCTGATGAACGAATTGATGCCGGAGCTTCGCGATCGACAGCTATTTTATGTGGATAGCAGAACCACGGCCGCAACGGTGGCTTACGATACGGCGCGACGATGGAAGGTGCACTCCGGCTTTCGCAATGTTCCTTTTCTGGATGATGTGGCGCAGGTGGCAGCCGTGCGTAAACAATTGGAGTTGGCTATTCGCGGCGCGCGGGAAAAGGGCCAGGCCATCGCCATTGGCCACCCGCATCCGGCTACGCTGCAGGCCTTGCGCGAAGTGCTCCCGAAGGTTGCAGCGCAGGGCGTGCAGCTTGTTTTTGCTTCAGATCTGGTCCACTGACGACAACCCGGGGCTCCCGGTCGCCGCTCGGGTGGACTTTTTGGCGGGAAACGCAAAGTGAATTGCGACTGCAGCACAACCCATCGTCAAGAAACTGAAAACGCTTCCCTCGGGTCCGGTCGAACCGCCAGTCAGCCAAGCCGGGCCATTGAGCGTGGCATGCGAGAGATGTCCGGCAAATCGCATGCCGCTGTTCGGAACTGAGAACAGAAATGTCTCTCCGAAATCAAAGGCAGCGTGAAAACCCACAACGAACCAGAGATTTCCGGTGCGGCGCAGGGCCAGGGCAAAAACGAGCGCAATGAATATGATGGCGAGTACACCGAACCATTTTTCCCCGCCATTCTCGAGGTGTACGATGCCAAAGCAAACAGACAAAATGATGGCTGCCGGCCAGAAACCAATTCCGTCGGCCAGTGTGAATTGCGCGTAGCCGCGGAACGCAAATTCTTCTGAAAGTCCCACAAAAACAAAAATAACTGCCCACAGCACAAGCCACTCGATAATTTCAGCTCCGCGCAGAGCCAATGAACCGAACGAATAGCCGCCGAAAATTGCGATCAATCCTATCAAGATGGAGACTTCAGCAAGCCCTGCCAGACATCCCTGGATGAACCGTTTGCTGAACGAAATTGCCAGGGGCAGTCCGTAGACTGCGAGCGGCCGCATTTCGATTCTGGACATCAGATAGGCAGCGAGCAGCAGGACGATAAATCGCGCGATCTCGACAAGCAGCAAATAGGCCGGAGTCAGGGCCGCGGGCGCCGGGCGGATGAAGGTTCGAATCACCGCTTCAGAAAAAATTTCCAGCGTGACAAAAATCGTTATGAAAAGGAGCAGACGCCAGCCCGAGCGAAGACCTGCCTTATTGTAAAAAATCTGCTCCAGCGTTCCCTTGGGCGGGGGAGTAACGGTCTTCAGTTCTTGCTCGAATGGAAATTGCTGACTGCCCATTCCGGGTGTCCTCTCCGCGCGCGCCATGGCCCTGCTTCCTCTGACGCCAGGCGAATTGTGGCGTGAGCAGGGACCTCTCTTCAATTGACACACAATTCAGTGTGCTTTGACGTCTGAGTTTGTCAAAAAATTGCGACGAAGGAAAGACAAGGGACGAGGTTCAGGATTTCGGCGCCGCTTCCACCAGACTCGCCGCTGCCGCTCCCAGAATCTGACGGGTTTTTCGTTCTTGAACAAAAACAACCAGACGCAAGTTTTCAAGTTTCCATTTTGCATTGAGGGCCACGGACTGGGTGCCGGAAAATGCCGAATCTTTCGTGCGGTCGGCTGTGCCAATCCTGCGCAGGGATCGTAAAACAGGCGCATGGCGCAACTCCGATCCCGAATTCTCCCCGGCCTTCACGCTCGTATGGAGTTCTTTTTCGGTGACGGCGAGCCAGACATCGGCCGGCGACTTCTGAGTGGTTTCGGCGAGCCGGCCGACAGCAATCGTCACTCCATGAACCGTCTTCCCGTCAATTCCGCCTACCTTGATGGCTACCGGAACCGGACGCGGGGTCGCCGCTTTTTGAATGCTTTGCAGCGCTTCGCCCGTGCGGCTGCCGACGAACTGAGTGGTTCCGTTCACGATCATTTGCGGGGTAAATGTCTGGCCTGATTTCAAATCAGACGCGTACTCCTGCTGCCGCAGTGTCCATTCTGGAGAAGAGTAGGGGTCAAACCAGCCACCCGCATTCCAATAGTCCACGTGTTCTTCAAGAGCGATGACTTCGGTATTGGGCAGTGGCTGGTCGGAGTCCAGTTTTGCCAGTAGAGTGTCGGCGGGCGGACAGGACGAGCAGCCTTCCGACGTAAATAGCTCCACAACCACGGCGGCGCGCAGGGCGCTGGCCGCTGCCGATGGCGGGGGCGCTGGAGCCGTTTGCGACTTAAAATTCAGGGTAGCGGCGAGGAA
>Ga0193726_1001123_pt1 | contig 22669 bp, 16 predicted proteins | sample H2c1metaG_FD_144928 | JGI IMG/M metagenome (GOLD analysis project Ga0193726, IMG submission 144928) | Soil microbial communities from a riparian zone of the East river system, Colorado, United States - H2c1 | ecosystem: Environmental > Terrestrial > Soil > Riparian zone | place: USA: East River...
CCTTCAACATTAACAACATCAATAAGCGGCTTGATAACCTCTTGGCCTGGTTAGCCAAAGCTGAGCCGGACGTGGTCAGTCTCCAGGAGCTCAAGGCGGGGCATGGAGCCTTTCCCGTGGATGCCCTTCGCAGTCTCGGGTACGAAGCAGTCTGGCAAGGGGAGCGTTCCTGGAATGGCGTGGCCATTCTCGCGCGAAACCACGTTCCCGTGCTGACCTGCGCAAGCTTGCCGGGAAATCCTCAAGACCACCAAGCCCGCTACATCGAAGCGGCTGTTCAGGGAGTTCTGATCACTTCGATCTATCTCCCCAACGGGAATCCGCAACCTGGACCGAAATTCAACTACAAGTTGGCCTGGTTTGAGCGCCTCATTGCCCATGCCGCCGAACTCCTGGCGAGCGGCGCCCCGGTGGTGTTGGCCGGTGACTACAACGTCGTACCGACACCGCAGGACATCTATCCGACTCGATCGTTGGATAACAACGCGTTGATCCAACCCGAAAGCCGCCAAGCCTTTGCGCGGTTGCTGGCGCAGGGCTGGACCGACGCGATGCGGAGGCTGCATCCGGACGGGCCGCTCTGGACATTCTGGGATTACAAATATGAACGGTGGCCGAAAGACAAAGGCATGCGGCTCGATCACTTTCTGCTCTCGCCGAAGGCCTCGGACCGGCTGGTTGACGCTGGGGTAGACCGATGGGTGCGTGGGCAGGCGAACGCCAGCGACCATGCGCCAACATGGATCATGCTCGATCTTTAAGACCAGAGCTCTGCGTAAATTACGAATTCATGAAGAGTCAGCCGCTAGCAACAAGTGTCGCCCGGGCGCGTTCCAGGATTTTTGCCAAGACACCCGCCAAGCGCCTTGGCAACCGCCGGGCGCAGAAGGTGCCGATACCGGCCAGCCGGAGCGACGCTGTTGGACGCGTGCGACGTTGCTTTCAACAATCAGCGCCAGAAGACGATGAGGGTCCTCTGCTTGATCTCGCGTTTACTTAACCGTTGTTGGCAGGCTGGCGTATTCAAGCTTTGGATACCAGGTGGCGTCGCGGCCTGCGGGCGTGAGGTCGAGGATCGTCCATAGGGGATCGAGGTCCGGTGCTCCGCGCGGGTCCTGTCCCGGGTCGGCCATCTCGCCGCTTATCTCGCCGCTCCAGAAGTGGCGGATTGTGCCATCGCGGCGAGTGAAGACGGTAAGCCCGGGCACGTCGCCATCATCAGCGGTGACGTAGGCGCGGGTGTAGTCGCCCTTGGTGTCGGAGTAGATCTGTAGGTTTTCCCAGCCACGTTCTTTCTTAAAATCGAGAAGGCGTTCGATCGGCGAACGTGCAGTGACGGCGAGTGCAACACGCTCACGCAGGTTTCTGGCCGTGCCTTCCCATGAGGTGAGCATAGCGGTGCACATGGGACATGCTCGCTCGCGCTGCGGACCGAACATCATGCTGTAGACAACAAGGGTGTCCTTGTCGCCGAAGAGCTGAGAGAGGCGTACCGTGCCGTCATGACCTTTGAAGGTATAGTCTTCCGGGAGCTCGCCGCCCGGGGCAAGGGCCCGCCGGAGTGCGGCGACCCGCTCGATGTGGCGGCGGAGCTCGATCTCCGCGGCGAGGAGGCCATTGCGAGCCAGACGATAATCGGGACTCTCGTTGGGAAAGTGCGCTTTGTTCTTTGCCGCGAGTTCTGCTGCGGGGACTAGCTTACTGTTGTCGGCCATTCGGTTCTCCTTTGCGACGCGCCATGCGAATGTCCATTTTAGCCACGCCGAGGTCCGGCGGTCACGTATAACTGTGACAAGATCATCTCGGTCCTGCCTTGTCGGCACTGCTAAACGCGCACCGCTCTTGATTTCCTCGCGAGATGCCGACCTCACAGGACTCATCCCGCCGCGGAAGCCGGATCGCTTCCGGTTGGCCGACGATCCGCTCTTATGAGTCGAGTGGCTGGTTAGTTCGCCGCCGCGGACGCCGGTGCCCTTTCCCAATCATTTCAGAGAGCATTTATTGCGCGAGAATCTATTTTTTAACTCCGTGGAGGAATGGAGGACTGACGGGCAAGCCGGAACTTATCGGTTCACGCGTCGGCGCTGCTGGTCAGAAGATCGGGGACAGGATCACGCTTTTCGCCGCGGCAATGGAGGCCGCTTCCGATGCGGACGATTCCGGTTCCTAGTGGTTCATTCTTGACACATTATCCGCCCTGTACCTTGAAGGGGTGGTGCCCACAAGTTTGCGAAACATGCGGGCGAAATGACTAGAGTTTTGAAATCCGGCATCTAGTCCCGCGTCAACGATGCTGCGCTGGGGGTCGCGAAGTTGTTGCTTGGCACGTTCGATCCTCTGCAATAGCACATAGTTGTGCGGAGCGTGACCTGTACTCTTTTTGAATAGCTCGGAGAAGTAATGCGGACTCATGCCAGCAATCGCGGCAAGTTGCGACAGGCTTATGTTCTCCTCCAAACTGGCGGCGACATAATCAAGCACACGCTTCAGACGATATCCCGGCAAACCTCCTTTGAAGTCCAAAGGCGTGACTCGTCGCACGGCGTATCGCTTCACTAGGTACACTGCCAGCGTATTGGCCAGCGACTCCCCGTAGATCGTTCCCGCAGGCGAACCGTCATCAAGATCAGCTGTCATTTCGAATAGCAAGGCTGAAATATGGTGGTCGATCAAATTCCAGTGTTCCGTCAGTTCAATCTCGGCTTTGTGTGCGGTCTCGTCCAATGCACTGGTCAGGAGCCTTGGGTGAATGGTCACAGCCATTCGCTGAGTCGGCCCAACCCAATTCACTTCATCAACGGTCCCCCGAGGCAGAAGGAACATCGTGCCCGGACATGAAGTAAATCGGAGAGTCCGGCCTTTTGTGCATACCTCGTACTTGACGGCTCCCCTTAGTACGACATGCAAGAAGTTTTCTGGATGTTCATGCCGGGGTATGAAAACGGCTGGAACCGTGTAGTTCTCTAATGCAATTCCACCCCACTGCGCAGGTGCACTTGACCGAGTCGGACGGCTATCCAGGAATGGTTCGGGCCGACCTTCACGAACGACATCAATTGCAGGAACTATGCGGGGGCTAACTGTGGGAGGTCGCGCTTGGGCGGCATTCGCGGATTCCGATATACCGGTGCGATTCTTATGGCCCATCAGGTTTTCTCAGGAAAGCGCTACGCGTGGCGGACTCAAGGGGGGCGACACGCTAAGAGCATTGTAATAGATCGGAAGATTTGCACAAAGCCGGTTCTTTGGAACTGCAGGGCTCGGAAACGTCCGGTATGTTCGACACGCTGGATGGGAGCAAATGGAACCAGGAATAAGCAGGTTTTCTGTCTTAGCTGTTACGACCTCGGCTTCGAAGGCCTCGGCGAATTTACGAAAATTGAAAGTGAGGGACAACATGAAGATCACAGTTATCGGCGGTAGTGGGCTCATCGGCGCAAAGCTCGTAAGGAAGCTCGGTGCGCACGGGCACGAAGTGGTAGCTGCATCACCCAGTTCCGGCGTCAACACCCTCACCGGCGAGGGACTGACCGAAGCGCTGAAAGGTGCCTCGGTGGTCGTTGACGTATCGAACTCCCCTTCCTTTGAGGACGCGGTCGCACTGAAGTTCTTCGAGACATCAACCCGTAACCTGCTCACCTATGAAGCGGCCGCAGGCGTGGGACATCACGTTGCGTTGTCGGTTGTGGGAATTGAGCGCCTGCCCGAGTACGGCTACTTCCGCGCAAAAATTGCTCAGGAGAAGCTGATCAAGGGCTCATCGATCCCCTACTCAATCATCCGCGCGACGCAGTTCTTTGAATTCACTGGCAGAATCGCCGACGAGGGCACCGAGGACAACACGGTCCGCCTGACATCTGTCCTCATCCAGCCCATAGCGGCAAACGACGTCGCAAGTGCGATAGCTAGGATCACGCTGGGCACGCCGGTGAATGGCACCGTTGAAATTGCGGGGCCGGATCAGTTTCGTCTCGATGATCTCATTCGACGGGACTTAGCCGCACGCAATGATCCGCGTGAGGTAATATCTGACCCGCACGCGCGCTACTTCGGTGGAGAGCTGAGCGAGAGGACACTCGTTCCGGGCGATGATGCGCGACTTGGCGAGACGCGTTTTGAGAACTGGGTTCATCAGCCTGCACGTCAGATCCCGAATACGAGGCTGCAGCCCGCAGTAGGTATGGGCCGCCGCGAACAACTCATGACGAACTCAAAACCAATGTTGGTGCTGGCATTTCTCATAACCAGCACCCTGATCACAGCCAGCACTGTGATGGCGCAGAAAGCTGTCACGCCCCTGATGGCGCAGGAGGCTATCACGCCGCTCATGTCGAAAGATCTGGCAGAATTTCCCGGCAAGGAAATTGTGATGTACACCGTGGAGTTTCCGTCGGGCTTTTCGACTCCGGTCCACCGCCACAATGCGTATGTGTCTCTTTACGTGCTAGAAGGCTCCGTCGTGATGCAGGTGAGAGGGGGAAAAGAAATGACGCTGACGCCCGGCCAGAGCTTTTATGAAGGTCCCAACGATGTTCATGTCGTCAGCCGGAACGCAAGTAGTACAAAGCCAGCAAAATTCCTAGTGTTCTTGGTTAAGGACAAATCCGCTCCGCAGCTGGTACTAGAAAAGTAGACCAACAATTGCGAGCGGTTCTGTTCGCAAAAAACCTCAATTCAGGAGGAAATCCATGAGCGCCATTACCGTGAAGGATGATACGACGGTTTGTTACTACGATTCGAAATTCGCAAGCTACGCAACCCTGTACTTAAGAATTGGGCTCGGCGTTGGTTTCTTGTCGGCCGTAGCCGACCGATTCGGTCTGTGGGGAGCGTTTGGGCAACCGAATGTCGAGTGGGGGAATTTCTCACGGTTCTTGGAATACACGCACAGCCTCAATTGGTATTTGCCAGCGAAAATGATCCCGCCGCTCGGGATCATCGCTACCGGTGCTGAAATTCTCTTCGGTCTTCTGCTCCTCGTCGGCTGGCACACACGCGCCACCGCGCTGTTAAGTGGGCTTCTTCTACTGTCGTTCGGGGTGGCAATGACGCTGGCGCTAGGAGTCAAAGCGCCACTGAATTTTGCCGTCTTCACTGGGGTGGGAGGGGCCTTGCTTCTCGCAAATTGCGAAAGCTTCCCATTCAGCGTGGATGAGTTGCTGCGCCGTCGAACCATTCAGCGGAGGGCAGATGAAAGCAGCACGAGTTCGACGATGCGCTCCACCTAACGTGATCACAATTGATGACCTGCCTGCGCCGGAACCCGCCGTCGGCCAACTGCTGGTTCGCGATTGCCTGCCGCAAGTCAACAATCAGGCATCGGCTCTGGAGCTGTGGGGCGCTCAGATAGGAGTCGGAATCCAATCCTGGATTACGAGAATGCAGGAGAGCTTACGGTCAGCCGACGATACACCCTAAACATGCGACCGGAGCAAACGTATCGCGCGTTATGCGTCCGACTACATGAGCGGAACCCCAGGAATGTCTATATAATTCCCGCTTTCACGTTCAGGAGGAGATCGCGCATGACCTCGCGTCGGTGCAGACGTTACTCTCTCGGATTGACGTGTGCATCGACTCTCCCGTGGCGGCCCTCCATCAAAAACATGGCGAAGTCCGTGACGACCGGCTCAGCGGCAAGCTGCCGCAGCATTAGCGCGACTTGACCCCGATGGTATGTGGAATGGTTCGCCAAATGTTGCATGAGGTGCGCCAGACTGATTTGTGTTTCGCGTACAGGAAGCATCCTTAGCAAGGATTCGTCTGTTACGCAATTCACAAACTCGACTTGGTCTCTCTCGACTTCGGCCCACTTTAACTGAACCGCAGCGAGGTTAGGAAACGCATTCGGATCGAATAGGGCGTCGACTCGCGTCCACAAATCTGTCACAAAGGCGGAACTAACGGAGGGCTCCTTCCAAATTGTAAGCCAACCCCACTCGCCGTCGATGATGTGCACCAGCGTGTCTCGCACAGAACGGAAGCTGCCACCCAGATCGCGCGTGAACGCATCGACGTTTAGAGTGGCGACCGCTTGCAAAACTCTATTATTCGCCCAGCGGTCATATTCGAAAAGTAGCTGAATGTCATCTTTGGTCATGGTGATGGCCGATCCTTTCGTTGCGGCAATCTTACCTTGCCACAGGTGTTCGGCATCAGCCGGCGCTGGCTTGCCCATTCTTGGCCGAGCAACTGAAATTGCAGTTCCCCTAATCGTATTCGACGGGTATCGGTATGAAGTCGGGAACTCCCGGGAACGCCAACTGTACGAGCAATGGCTAAGATTCGCTTCCGAATTACCGCGTCCTTTGCTCGGTTTCGCGGGGCTCCTGCGTCTTGCGGCGGTTACTTCCAATGGACATTGGAATGAGGGCAATATACGCGGTGCCGGGCGAGGCAGACCGCCATCATGCTCGACAAACTGCCGTGGGCCGGACGCTCTGTCAAAAGAGCACCCACCTCTACCTTGATTCCCTGGAACCCCCGCCGTAGGATGCTCCGACATGAATCATATTCTCGTTATTGGTGCGACCGGCACCGTCGGCCGCCAAGTTCTCTCTCAATTGGCGGCCACAGACGCGCAAGTCCGCGCGATGGCGCGCAACCCGGCCGCAGCTTGCTTGCCGCCACAGGCCGAGGTGGTGCGAGGAGACCTTACTCTCCCGAAACGCTTGATTTATGCCTCGATGGAATCGATACGGTGTTCCTCGTGTGGACCGCCCCAGCGGCAGCTGTTGTGCCCGCTTTGGAGCGGATCGTGAAACACGCACGGCGCATCGTATTTCTCTCAGCTCCGCTCAAAACGGCACACCCCCTCTTCGAGCAGCCCAATCCGCTCCGAGTGATGTTCGAGCAAATCGAGCGGTTGATCGAGACCTCCGGACTTCAGTGGACCTTCCTGCGGCCCGGGATGTTCGCTAGAAATGCTCTGAACTGGTGGGCGCCGCAGATTCGCGCCGGCGATGTCGTGCGCTGGCCGCATCTCGCCGCTCCAACAGCCCCGATCGACGAGCGTGATATCGCCGCAGTCGCTGTTCGCGTTTTATGCGGGGATGGACATGCGGGAGCGGAATATGTCCTGACCGGGCCTGAATCCCTGAGCCAGTTCGAGCAGGTGTCCACCATCGGTCGCGTGATCGGACGCTCCTTGCGCGTTGAAGAGATCTCACCTGACGAAGCACGGCGTGAGTTGCTCGCGATCGGGCCTCTGCCCGCAGTGAATATGCTGCTCCAAGCCTGGGCTGCCGCCATTGGCCAACCTGCGCACGTCACGTCCACAGTCGCGGAAATCACAGGAGTGCCCGCAAAGACATTTCTCGAGTGGGCAACCGATAACGCTACGGCGTTTCAGGTGTGATCGCGCCTAACCCCCAGCGGGCCCGCAAGAAACTACAGCGCGAACTACTCGTAACGCAGGCCACCGTTGGGTCGACCCGCATCGCTCGGCGACGCCCGCGAGAGCCAGGCAACGCCAAGCAAATTTCCTCATCCTCAGTGCGACGTCACGCGATCTGCTGAACCCACTGCCTCCGCCAGGCCGGCGCCAGGAAGGGATCTCCGAAATACTGTGTTTCGTGGACGACCTTGCCGTTGCGGAACTCCATAATACTCACCGTGTATGCCAGTCGCCCCTGGTAGGTGATTGCGTATTCCGTGATCCAGAGATCCCCCTTTCCGAGAATCCGCTTGACCTGGAAGCCAGAAGGCTTGCCGGGATGATGACTCCGCAAGGCCTGCAAATTGTCTCGTCCGAGGATTCGCTCGCCCGACTGGGGATAATCACAAATGGCATCGTCATCGTAAATATCATGTTCCGCGTTTGCATCGCCGACTGCCGACGCCTGCCAGTGCGCATTCAGGGCCGTACGGATTTGTTCCTCTTGCATGGACTGCTCGAGCTGCGGTTTCGTTTTCATGTTCATCTACCTTGTGGAATGAAACCCGGAATGCCGGTTTTCACCACTTCATTCAGCCGCTGTCTGGTCTGAATTCGATTGATTTCGTCAAGCGCGTCTTCCGGAAGGGTGGAGATGTCGAAATTCTCTCGCGCGCGAGCCGCAGTCCTGGGCGTGGTAAGCAAAGCCGTGCCGCGCTGCACCGCCCAAGCCAGCAGCACCTGCGCCGGCGTCTTTCCAACTCGCGCGGCGATAGTCGAAATGACTGGATCTTCGAGCAGCCCCGGCCGCATCCCGTGACCTAATGCTGCAAAAGCCAAAAACACAACACCCTTCGCCTTGCAGAATTCCAGTAGCTCCGTTTCCGGCAGATACGGATGTGCCTCTACTTGGACCACGGCTGGCTTGATTCTCGCTGATTCATAGAGGGGCTTCAGTTCGTCTAAACGGATGTCTGAAAGTCCGATGGCCCGGCACTTGCCATGATCCACAAGACTTTCCATTGCTTTCCAGGTGTCGAGCAGAGTCACGTCGTGGTCGTAAAGGACATTGCCGTTCTGATCCCGCGGATCCTGCTCGTCTCCGGGTTGAAATGCAAATGGAGTGTGAATGAGATAGAGATCCAGATACCTGAGCCCGAGTCTGTCCAGACTTGCCTGGAAAGCCGGTTCGACGCGCTCGGGCCGGTGATTGGAGTTCCACAGCTTGGTGGTAACAAAAATGTCTTCGCGTGCGATCCCTCCAGCGGCAAGTCCTGCCTGTAATGCCCTGCCTACCTCGCGCTCGTTCCCGTATCGCTCCGCGCAATCGAAGTGTCGAAATCCAGCTTCCAGTGCGTCTCTGGTCGCAGTTAGCGTCACGGCTGCCTCGGGAATTAAGGTGCCGAAGCCGAGTGCGGGCATATGGCCGGCTCCGTGGTTGAGTGGAATTCTCGTCATCCGCAGATCAGAAGGTTCAGTCATGGTTGCGCCTCCAAGCTGTTTTGCGTTCGGTATCACCGCACGGATCAGAAATTAGATGCAGGCTGCCGCCGACAGGGCGCCACCTTCTGATCGGTAGAAGGCCGAGTATAGGCGCGAACATCATTGCATGAGTCCTCTCCGGCGTCTTCACGTAGCGCACGGAATTTTTCCGGACGGATTGGTTCCCGTGCTTTGCTCCCGTGCTAGTCTCAGTGGCATGCAGGGCGCCAAAAAACTGATCGTCTTGTGCGCGATCTGGGCCACCGGCCTTTCGGCTCAGACCCCTCCAAGACCAGCGCCCCGACCCGATGTTTTCCTGGTGACCATCGACACGCTCCGGGCCGACCATGTCCATTGCTATGGCTACGCGTCGATTCAGACCCCGGCGCTGGACAACTTAGCCAAAGATGGCGTCCGTTTCGCGCAAGCGTTTACGCCCAGTCCGATTACCAACACGTCGCACATCTCCATTCTCACCGGGCTATTGCCCAGTACCCACGGCGTTATGGACTTCGCAGTGCCTCTGGCGAGCGAGTATCCACTGTGGGCCGAGCTACTGAAAAAAAAGGGCTATCACACTGGTGCTTTCATTGGTTCGGTCGTTCTCGACAGCCATAATTTCGCGCCCGGCTTGGATCGCGGCTTTGACTTCTACGATGACTTTCCCAAAGTTGCACCGAACAAATCGCGATGGGAGCGACTGGAGCGTCGCGGTGAGGACGTGGCGCGCCGCGCCGAAACCTGGTTAACTGCGCACTCCGGCGGTCCAAAGTTTGTCTGGGTTCACTTCTACGACCCGCACGACCCCTACGATCCACCGCCACCCTTTGCGCAAATGTACAAAACCCGTTTGTACGATGGAGAGATCGCTTACGCGGATTCTGTACTGGCGGATTTTGTGACTTATCTGAAAAAAAAAGGCTGGTACGACAATTCCATCGTGATCGTTGTGGGCGATCATGGTGAGGGACTGGGAGAGCACCACGAAGACACTCACGGGGCTTTTTTGTACGATTCCACCTTGCATGTTCCGTTGATTGTTAAATTGCAGGGCCAGAAACACGCTGGCCGGGTGGTTGAAGCGCAGGTCCGTACGACTGACATACTGCCCACGGTAGTCGATTTGCTAAAGATCCCTCCACCGGGGCGCTTTGATGGTGCGTCCCTGCTTCCCTTCCTTGGAGGTGCGGCTGCCAGTGAAACTGCTGGTCGTACTGCGTTTGGCGAGACCGACTATCCCCTGCGTTTTGGATGGGCGCCTTTGCGGTCCGTTCGGGATGAAGGCTTCAAATTTATTGAAGCCCCGAAACCGGAACTGTACAACCTGCGCTCTGATCCTTCGGAACTGACAAATAATTACGCGCCATGGGAGGCCCGGGTACAAAAGTTTCGCGCCATGCTGTCGGATTCCAGACGCACACTTCCTGTTAGAGCACCATCTGCCGGGTCGGTCAGCAAGAACACAATTGCAGAACTGGAAGCTTTGGGATACCTGGGACGCGCGGACCTGACCAGTTCAACGAACGTACCGGAACCCTCGTTGCTACCCGATCTAAAAGACAAAATTGAACAACTGAACTTTTTGCACAAAGCGATGATCGCCTCCGAGGACGGACGCGCCATCGACGCCCGCGCTGCCCTGGAGCGTGCCTTGGAGCTTGATCCTATCTCTCCCATTGCGCTGCGCCAGCTTGCGGACTCCGAGTTGCAAGCGGGCGAATTCGCAAAAGCTGCCGAACATTTGAAGCGCGCGCTTGCGCTGCGCTTCGACGATTCCGTGACTGCGTTCCACCTGGGCCAGGCTCTCGTGGGAGAAGGCAATCTGGCGGGCGCACAGGAGGCGCTTGAGACGAGTTTGAAATTCAATCCTGTGCAGTTTGATGCGCGGCTCCTACTCGGCCAGATCTTCCTGGACGCGAAGAACGCGAAGGCCGCCGAGAATCAATTCGAGGCGGCGCTCCTGATCGAACCGCAAAACAGTGCCGCGCAGCTCTGGCTGGCGAAAGCGCAGATGGCAGGAAGAAACTTTACCGAAGCAACGCGCGGGCTGGAATCGCTTGCGAAGTCTCAACCGCAGAGCGTCGAAATAATCGAATTACTCGCACAAGCGTATGCGGGACTGGGAAGAGAAGAAGAAGCGGAACGAGTTACCAGCCGAGCGAAAGCCCTTCGGAACAACCATAAGCCCTAGGATAGTTGTGCGGCTTTGTGGGTTTCGTTGCGATCGGGTCACGGTGGCTGCTGCGGTTTGAAACGCCGCCGGAGCCGGGGCGAAACCTAATTTTGGCTGGGTTTGCCCTCTTTTGTCTCAAAAATTTCTTCGAGGACGTGCCCACGCATTTGTTTTGGCGGATCGACTTGATAGATGCGAAGAATCGTCGGCGCAAGGTCATACACCGAGGCTTCAAAACCCATCAGGCGGAGACCGTGTTTGATTCCCGGCCCCATCGCGAAGAACGATCCGGGAACATCGTCGCCGTCCGCGAAGTCGTGTTTGGCAATCACCGGCGTCGTTTTTTCGTGATCCATATGTGCATGGGCGTCGGTCTGTTCAAATTCGCGCAACGGCTTGATGCCGTGATCGGAAACGATGAAGAGATACGTGTTGTCATCAACGTGCTTCAGAATCGTGCCCAACACCTTATCGAAGGCGATGTACTGGTCGGGAAATGCATCGACGCGGACGCCGTTTAGATTTGGGTTGTAGCCGACATTGTAGGGAGCGATTGGATAAAGCCAGTGGCCGGTGCGATCCTCGCACGACTGGGCAAGCCAGGTGAATTCGGTTGGATGATTCGCCAAAAGATAGTCGAACAGCCGGGTCTGCTGATCGCGTATCAGCTGAACTTTCTTCAGCCAAGTGTCAATGACATCGGTTTCATGGCCGTTCAACTGCTCCGCCGAGGGCATACGTTCACAATCGATGTAAAAGTCACCGACCTGCCTGAGAAGCTCGGTCTTCATGGCGGGCGGATACACTGCGTCACCGCCGGTCACTTCGGAAAGCTTCGGAGCGCAGAGAACGCCGTCCTCGCAATTTTTTCCGCGCGTCAGCATTCCGCTGATCATGTATCCATTCACGGGCATCGCCGGAAATGTCGCGGGCACGTTGGCCATGCCAATCGTGACACCCTTTTTCGACAGAACGGACCAAATGGGTTCCTGCTTCAACATATGTGTGTTCGCCGTGATTCCGCCGACCAGAAAGCCGGTAACGCCATGCTCGTCCGGACGGGTGCTCGTGAACAGCGTCGAATATACGCGTGGGCAATTCGGCGCATCCACCGTTCGCAATTTGCCGTAGGTGCCATTCTTGATGACCTTTGCCAGGTTCGGCATTGCTCCTTTCAGGAGCAGGGGCCGGATCACATCCAATTCCATCCCGTTGACACCAATGACGACGACATGCGGCGTAGATTTGGCGGCGGTTTGGGCGGACCCGCACAGGGGCCAGCCAGCGACGGTTAGAAGAATCAGTGCTGCTGCAAGCCTAAAATAGGCCATGAGAACCCCACTTTTAAAGACGGAAGGAATTGTACGCGGACTTTATCCGTAGTGTCTCGATCGAAAGTTACCGCCTGCCAGCGCGTGCCGGCATCCGGTAGCAAAAGTTAGAAAGGCTACCGCAGGATTAGAATTCAATCCGCAGTGCCAACTGTCCCACACGATTTCCACCGGCGTCACCGATGCGAGTGGCGAGAACCCGTCCGAATGTGCCTTGGTCGAAAGCGCTTGAAGACTCACTCAGATTGTTGCGTGGATCATCGTAGTTGGGGTGGTTCAGGACATTGGTAAAGCTACTCTCGATCTTGAATGCGATCCGTTCTGTCAGCCGGAATCGTTTCGATAGACCGAGGTTCCATGTAACAGTCCCCGGGCCAACGAGTGACCCTACACTGGCGTTGCCAAAGCGGCCAATGACATTTGAGCAAGACAGCACGACCGTACCCGGGGTGAAGTCTTGTCCTGCAACGCCGCCGGGGCAGGCGAATGCGTTCGGATTCCACCACTGATCGCTCGTGTGCTTAACGTCGTTGGGATTGCCCGTCAGGTCAGGCCGGTTAAAGCCAAATGGGGAGTTCCCGGAGGAATCAAATTGCAGGAACGGAGTATCGAACGGGCCCGTTTCAGCCAGGACAATCGTGCTGAGCTGCCAGCCTCCCACGATTCCGTCTAGCACACCATTGGCGTTGCCAAGAAACCGGCGCCCCTTCCCGACCGGAAGCTCATCCACCAAGGTGGTGATCCAGCGATGTTTACGGGTGCCACCGACGTTGCCGTAGTCCCCCCTCAGGTTGTACAGGTTCATAGAGCGGCCGGTTACTTCGCCAGAAAAGCTGGAACGTGGCCACGATTCCGTGTCCGCCAGGTTGCGCGCCCAAGTCCACGTAGATTGTAAGGTGAGTCCGTGAGAATACTTGTGGATCACTTGGGTCTGCAGCGACTCATAGGTGCTGATGGCTCCCCCGGCACGGGTGTAGACTCGCGACCAGGCTGGAAACGGTTTGGGCCGGGCAGCGGTTGGATCGGCCGGATCAAAAGGAAGGACCTGATTGAGATCGGGTCCCCAGGAGAGTTGATTCGCGCGGCTGGCAATATACGACACTCGCAGTGAGGTATTGCCATGAAGCACCCGCTCGACCGACAGGTTCCACTCGATGCTGTAGGGGTCCTTTTTGTCCCGCTGATTCGCAGTTTGAAATGCTTGTGTACCCAACAGGAGCCCGTCGGGGTCTTGGACATTGGGAAACTGGAAAAACCCCGGCTGGCCAAACCCAGCATTGGCGTAGTTGGCTTGGAAGCCGTCGTGGATACCTGCCACTGAGAAAAATACTGCTCCCAAGGTTGTAACGTCGTAGACGCCAGCACCGCCGCGAATCACCGTTTTATTATCCGCAAAGGGGCGATACGCAAAACCGACGCGAGGAGTGAAGTTGGTGTAAACGTTGCGCAATGCTTTCGGCCACCCCGCCTGCTCAGAGGTCAGGAAGGGAGTGCAGGGAGCCGGGCCGGGACTGGGATTGACATTGTTTGGTGAGTTGCAGGCGTTGACGGCTACTGCCCACAGAGGCTGCGTTGCCGCGAGAGATCTGGGGTCTGAGGAAATGATCACTTGTCCCGTGTCCGGAACGCTGGGATCGAAGTTGGTGAGGTTAATGGGGTCGTAGAGTGGCGGTATTCTCGAAATCCTTAAGCCAAAGTCCAACGTTAGCTTTTGCGTGGCCCGGAACGTGTCCGCCGCGTAACCGTAATAGTGAGTAGTGCTGCCATCGATGTTCCTCGGTGGAGTGTGGGTGACGTATGTGTAGTAAGGAACTCCAAGCAGAAAGTCAGAAAAATTGTTCCCGGTGTACTGGCCATTAAAGAAGAAGTCTCCGTAGTCGTCGGCCGCCGACGACCCGGAGTACCAGGCAGTGATCAGGTGGAGCATGCGGAGATCGAAGCCAAACTTCATGGTGTGCCTGCCCTTGGTCCAGGTCAGGTTCTCATTGATCTGGAAGTTGCGGGAAAGCTGCGGGTTTGGCCGGGTGTGAAGAATGTCGCCGAGGCCACCCCTCGGTTCGAAGACAAAGTCGGGGAAGCCGCCGGGAGGGAAAGGTCCCAGTTGCTGCGAATTCAGCCCCAGTTGCTGCATGAAGGCCGGCCCATCGAGCGGAAAGGTTCCGCCAAGCTGCCCACGGCTGAGCCCTCCGCGCAGCTCATTGATCAGGCTTGGAGTAATGGCATAGTTGTGCGCAAGCACGATCTGATTGTCATGTTCGAAATCTGTTTCCGCCGGAAGGAGCAGACGGGAAGGGTTGACCCGCCGGGTATTTTTGTAGCTCCAGCGGCCGAAAATATTCTGTTTGGTGTTAATCGTGTGGTCGATGCGAATATCGAATTGATCGGAAAGGATAGGATTGGGAACGTTGGTGACGTAGTTAAAAGGGCCCGCGCCCTGATTTGGCAGTGGGTAAAAATTCAGAATCGCTGCCGCTCGCGGATCGAAGCGAGTCGAAGGGATCATATCGTCTGGAAAGGGGGTACCGTCCAGATCATGGATAGGGCCAAGGCCCGTGAAGTCACCATTCCGCAAGGCTTCGGTGGGCACATTCTCTTGCTGGACGGTCTGAGTCCTGTACCGCATGCCTTCGTAGTCGCCAAAGAAGAAAGTGTGCTTCCCCCAAATGGGTCCGCCGAGCGAACCCCCGAAATCGTTTGCGCTTTTGGCAGGTTTGTCCGCCTGGGGCACGGTAAGTCGCGTAGCATCCAGCGCTGCGTTCTGAAAATATTCAAACAAGGATCCGTGGAATACGTTTGTGCCCGACTTGCTGGTCGTCGTAATGTCGGCAGGGTTCCCGTATTCTGCTCCGCCGCCCGACCCCTGCACCTTCAGTTCTGCAATGCTTTCCGCAGACAGGAACATCTCTTTTTGCGGGCCGGCCTCGCGGATATTGGTTGTACTGATACCATCCATTGAATACTCGGCTTGATTGATCCCTGCTCCCTGGACCGAAATGTTGCCGCCCTCGTCGCCGGTGACACCGGGGAGAAAAGCCAGCAGGTTATACGGGCTCGTGCTGCCTGCCCCGCGATAATTGGCCGGTAGCGCAAGCACTTCGTTGCTATCGAAACTCGAAGAAATCGTTTGCGACTCCGTATTGATAAGTTCAGGATTGGCAACGACGGTGACCTGGTCCGTCGCAGCTCCCATCACAAGTTTCACATCGGTACGCACAATTTGCCGTGCGGTGACAACGATATCGATTGTGGTCACTTCGCGGAAGCCCGCGACCTGCGCCTTGATGGTATAGATGCCGGCCTTCAGGTTCTCGGCCTGGTAATTTCCTTGCGCGTCGGTTTGCACTTCCCGCGACGTATTTTCGCCCTGGTTGACGACCGTGATGGTCACATTCGGCAGCACGGCGCCCGAAGGGTCGGTGACCGTCCCCAGGATTGTGCCGAACGTTGTTTGCGCGGACGTAGGATGCAAAAGCGCGACCGCTGAAAGCACGGTGCACAGAGTGATGGCCGCAAATCGAATGGCTTTCATTCCGTCGCCTCCCCTCTCGACAAATCGTTTTACTACGGTTAGAAAAGGGTATTGTGGGGTTGTTGGCGGGATACTATGGCAAAGTCCGGCTGTGGGTCAAGAAGTTAAATCAAACATGTGTTAGAAAGTGTTGGTGTGGAAGGCCATGCTAGCCCCAAAATTACTGGAAGATTTCGCGACAGGTACGCAGCCACTCGCAAAGGAAGTTTCCTGGCCACCAGTTCGAAATTCATGAGTACACTTTCCCCAATTAAACGCTTGTTGCATTGTGTCGCTTTGCTCACAGCAGGTGCCAGCCTGGCTTTTGCCAAACCGCCTGCTAACACCCAACGCCCCAACATTGTCCTGATTACCCTCGACACCACCCGCGCTGATCGCATGGGCTTCCTGGGTTCTCGGCGCGGTCTTACACCCAATCTGGACGCGCTCGCCCGCGAGGGCGTAGTGTTTTCCCGCGCCTATGCGCAAGTTCCGCTGACGACGCCCTCGCACGCGGTCATCCTTACCGGAACGTATCCCGAGTTCAATCATGTGAACTACATGGGCGACCCTCTCGGCAAGAGTCTCCCTTTCCTTCCCGATATTCTGCGTAGAAATGGCTATCGAACGGCGGCTTTTGTGGGAGCGCTCGTGCTCGACCCGAGTAAATTGGCTCCAGGTTTTGAGCGCGGATTTGAGTTGTACGACTCGGGATATCATCGGCGGCGCGGGACGGAAGACCGCTACGGCAGCCTGGAGCGGCGTGGAGAAGAAGTCGTAAAACGCGCGCTGGATTGGCTGAGCAAGCGTCCTGCTGGGCCATTTTTCCTTTGGGTGCACCTCTACGATCCCCATGATCCCTATAGCCCACCTGAACCATTTAGCACTCGCCACAAGGCAGAGCCATACGACGGCGAGATTGCTTACACGGATTCAGTGGTGGGAAAGCTCATTGCCGGGCTGAAGACGCGAGGCCTGTTCGACAGTTCCCTGCTTGCCGTGATGGCCGATCACGGTGAAGCATTTGGGGAACACGGAGAAAAACATCACGGCATTTTTCTTTATGATGAAACCATTCACGTACCACTGGTCTTCAAACTTCCCGGACGAACGGCCCCGGGGAAAAGTGCAGACCGTGTTGGCCTGGTAGACGTTGCTCCGACCGTTTTGCAGGTCGCGCATTTGCCGATTCCCCCTGCCGTACAGGGCAAATCTCTTTTGCGGCATTTGAAATTGCAACAGCCCGGGGTCACCAGCCCACCCGCTGATGCAGATTTACAGCGTCCGGTCTATTCAGAAAGCGCGTACGGTCATCTTTCGTTTGGCTGGAGCACACTGCGGGCCTGGCGAACCGGCAAATATCTGTACATTGCAGCTCCGTCCCGCGAGTTGTACGACGAGTCTGCGAACCCGTCTGCGACGAACAACCTCGCTTCGCCGTCCAATGCGGTCGCTGACACTGCCGCAGCACAAATTGCAGAATTTGTCCGAATGACCAAGGGGTCTGCCGCAGAACGAACAGAGTTGAGTCCTGAGCAACGCGAAAACCTGCACGCCCTCGGCTACTTCAGCGCCACTACCGGAATTTCCAACGAGGCCGAGCGCGAGGATGGTCCGGACCCGAAAGACAAAATTGGCACTGCAAACTTGCTGTATGAGGCGTTGGTGGACATGGAACAGGAACAGTTTCAGGAGGCCGTGCCGGTTCTGGAGCAGGTGTTGGAGCGTGAACCAAACACTCCAATCGCCTCGTTGCAACTCGGTAGGGCATACATGTCCCTGCGGGAATACCAAAAGGCTTTAGCTCCTTTCCGGACACTCGTGGAAAGGAAGCCGGATGATGCTTTCGCTCGCTACGAATTAGGGTGCGCTCTCGTTAAAACCGGCAATTGGGACGAAGCTCTGCCTCATTTCGAAGCTGCTGTCTCCCTGACGACGGGCTCGGCCATGATGCACTTTTATTTGGCGCTGGTGTATCAAAAAACTTCCCGTATTGACGATGCAACGAAGGAATTTCAGAATGCGTTGCGCGCGGACTCGAATAACTTTCCGGCAAACCTTCTTTTGGGCCGGCTCTTTGTCATGAACCGGCGAGCGCCGGATGCGCTTCCCTACTTGCGCAAAGCCGCCGAGCTGCGGACGGACTCGATCGATGTACATCGATTCTTGGCCGACGCTTATTCGCAATTGGGACAACAAGAAAATTCCCGTCGTGAGCTCGCTGAAGCGGAGCGCTTGCAGTCGCAGGGCGGTTCCAGACTTGGCACGCCAACCGAGCCCCAGTAGTGGCCCCGGCGCTCAGCACTCCGTCGATTCGGTGAACGATGCCGCAAACAAGCTGCTGCCGCGAATCCGAAGCGAGGCCGTCTGCCACTTACGCAGATCGACACGAAGACCGCCTCCAGATCTGACCGCCCATCCACTCTCCAAGGTTTACAAAAGCGCTCCTGCAAAACACCCATGGCGGACACTGGCAGAAAACCGGACATTTCTACTTTGCGTTGACAACCTCATCGTTTGGATTGACAGGGCGCGGACAACCCTCTATCTTGAGGCTCGTTTGCTGGTGGCGTTCCCACGGGGGAGCGCCTAAAGGGAACCCGGTGCGAATCCGGGACTGCCCCGCAGCGGTAAGCAGGATCGAACACCCCAATACCACTGGTTTTCTCTGAAACCGGGAAGATGGGCCAGTAGAAACTCCGGTCAGTCTGACCGGCCACGCCTGCAAGTCCGAAGACCTGCCAGAAGCCACGCCATACCCGGCGTGAAAATCGTGCGAGCCTCCGAGGGGAGGTTGGCGATGATCTGGTGTGTCTTTCTACGCATTCCCATTTCATCTCCTTTCCTCGTGACCTAGGCGGAAAAGGCAATCATGACGGATCCCGTTTGTACTCTCCACGCGACTCGTATGGTCGAAATGGTGTCTCGGAATCAGACGAACCATTACGGGGCACTTTTCGGCGACCATGCGTTACGCCTAGCGGACATGGCAGCTTTTGTGACTGCGTCGAGACAGGCGCGGCGGCCGGTCGTGACTGCGGAGTTCGGAACGCGTTAATTTTCATGTGCCAGTCCGTCAGTAATTAAATCCACCGAACCTACTTAGGAAGTGAGGATCCGATATGGGCATTTCATCCAATCTTGGTTTCCCGAGAATGGGCGTGCATCGCGAACTGAAGAAGGCCCTCGAAGCGCACTGGGCCGGGAAGCTGGACGAACCCGGCCTGCTTTCGGTCGGTCAGGTGCTGAAGCTGAACCATTGGGTATTACAGCAGAAACTCGGCATTCAACACATTCCTTCGAACGACTTTTCCCTCTACGATCACGTTCTGGACACGGCCGCAATGCTCGGAGCCGTGCCCGAACGCTACAGTTGGCGAGGGCCGCAGCTCGATCTGGCCACGTACTTCGCGATGGCGAGAGGCGTGGCGCGGAAGCCCGGTCAGGCCGACGCGCCGGCCATGGAAATGACCAAGTGGTTTGATACGAACTACCACTACATCGTTCCGGAATTCACGGCGAGACAAAGCTTCTCTCTTGGATCGCTCAAACCCATCGAGGAATTTCTCGAAGCGAAGTCCGTGGGTGTTCACACCCGGCCCGTCTTGCTTGGTCCTGTATCCTTTCTATTGCTCGGCAAGGCCAAGGAGGCTGACTTCGATCCCTTGGCGCTTCTGGACCGAATTCTTCCCGTTTATGAAGAGGTGCTTCGCCAGCTGGCCGACGCAGGTGCGGAATGGATTCAGCTCGACGAGCCGATGCTCTCGCTGGACAGCCGCAAGGAAGCGCGCAACGCATTTACCTCCGCGTATCAACAGTTGTCGGACGTATCAAGCGACCTCCGGATTCTTGTCGCCACCTATTTCGAGGGGCTCGGAGCGAATCTCCCGACTGCTGCGCGTCTTCCGGTCGCGGCCCTCCACCTCGACCTGGTCCGCGCGCCGGAGCAACTCGACGAAGCGCTCAAAATCATTCCTTCCAACCTGGGCCTTTCTCTTGGAGTGATTGACGGCCGAAATGTCTGGAAGACGGATCTCAACCGCGCTCTTCGTCTTGTGGAGCGCGCCACAGAGGTCATCGGGACAGACCGGATTTTACTTGCTCCGTCTTGCTCCCTGCTGCACACACCCGAAGATCTGGATTTTGAACAGCACCTCGACAACGAGTTGCGTGACTGGCTTGCCTTCGCGAAGCAAAAACTCGAAGAGCTGGTTGTGCTCGAGCGCGCCGTTCTTGGAGGGCAGGACGCGGTCCGTGACATCCTCGAACGCCATCGCCTCGCGATGGAAAAGAGGCAAACTTCGAGCAGGATTCATGATCCCAGCGTCAAGGTGCGTGTGAACTCTGTTGGGGAACAGATGATTCGGCGGACCAGCAGCTACCCACAGCGCCGAAAGCTCCAGGAGCAGAGCCTCAGATTGCCTCTCTTTCCGACAACGACCATCGGTTCGTTTCCGCAAACCAAGGAAGTCCGGGCCGCTCGAGCGGAGTACAAGGCTGGAAAGAGAGACGAGGCTTCCTACGAATCGTTCCTGAAGACCGAAACCCAAAAGGCCATCCAGTTCCAGGAGGAAGTCGGCCTCGACGTGCTCGTTCACGGAGAATTCGAGCGGAATGACATGGTCGAGTATTTCGGTGAACAGTTGGCGGGATTTGCCGTAACCGAAAACGGCTGGGTTCAGAGCTACGGCTCGCGCTGCGTCAAGCCCCCGATCATCTACGGGGATGTCTATCGTAAGCAGCCGATGACGATCAAATGGTCCAAATTCGCGCAATCGCTAACTTCAAAGCCAATGAAAGGCATGCTGACCGGGCCTGTGACCATTCTCCAGTGGTCCTTTGTCCGAGACGATCAGCCACGATCAGGGACTTGCCGGCAAATCGCCCTGGCCATCCGGGACGAAGTCACCGACCTCGAGGCTGCCGGCATTCGCGTCATTCAAATCGACGAACCTGCATTGCGCGAAGGCTTGCCGCTGCTCCGTTCTGAATGGCCGAAATACCTTGCGTGGGCCGTCGAAGCTTTTCGCATCGCGTCCTCCGGCGTGCGCGACGAGACACAAATCCATACGCACATGTGTTACGCGGAATTCCAGGACATCATCGAGACTGTCGGGCAGATGGATGCCGACGTGATCTCGATTGAAACGTCTCGCTCACAGATGGAGCTGCTGCACACCTTCGCGGCCTATCACTATCCGAACGAAATTGGGCCGGGTGTGTACGACATCCATTCGCCTCGCATTCCTTCCGAAGAGGAAATGGTTAGTCTTCTGAAAAAGGCTTCCAAAGTGCTGTCACCCACTCAGCTGTGGGTTAATCCCGATTGCGGTCTCAAAACACGTCGCTGGGACGAAGTTCAACCGGCGCTAGCCGCAATGGTGGAGGCCGCCCGTGCGATGCGGTAGACCACAAGGTGTGCGTTGCGTTTGTTGAAGTTTGGTCGGGACGGTGCGGACCGGACGAAAGGCGCTATTGTGACGGTATAAGTTATTGATTCTTGGAACCGGCAAAAGGGAGAAACGTCGTAAATTGGCGGAACTGAAGTACACGGCGGGTACACGGTCTGGCGCCCTAATTCCACCAAGTAGTCTATCCTCGCGTGGAACGAGTCGCGGCAGATGTTTTCCCTCGACGAGTTTCTACCGCTCGACCTTTGATGCCAGACACAAAAGCCTGTTGGACGCGATTAAAACTACGGGTGCGCAAGACAGCGGCAACGATCGTCCGCGTAGCCTGCGTGTCGCTGATGCGCACGTAACGGCAGCCAATGTTGCGGTCGATAGCCATTTCAGGAATGAGCGAGACACCGACGCCGGCTGCAACCATTCCCAAGAGACTACTGAACTGGCCGCTTTCGAACGCAATGTTTGGAGTAATGCGTGCGTGGGTGCAGGCTCCAATGCTGAGGTCTCGGAAACAATGGCCGTCACGCAACATGACGAACGATTCTCCACGGAGATCGTTGAGGGCGAGAGACTCTGCGCAGGCGCGTGGATGGTCTTTTCTCAATACAGCGAAGAGCGGCTCCGTGCGGATAGGAAACAGCTCCAGGTCTTTGTGGCGCAATGGGAGAGCCAGAATCGCGACATCGATCGACAGGTCGCGCAGACCTTCTACCAATACCGAAGTCGTTTCTTCGACGATGCGCAGTTTCGCATCGGGGTAGTTCTTCGCAAAAGCTGTCGTATAGCCCGGCATCAGATAGGGCGCAACGGTTGGAATGACCCCCACCGCTACGCTGCCGCGAAGGTCTGCGTTCTTGTCGGCCACGCTCGATCGCGCCATTTCCATCTGCTCCAGAATCGCGCGGGCGTGGTGAACAAAAACCCGACCGGCCTCGGTAAGGCGGACGCTGCGCCCAAGACGGTCAAAGAGCTTGGCGCCCAAATCTTTCTCAAGTTTGAGGATCTGTTGTGAGAGGGAGGGTTGGGCGACCTTGCAACGCTCCGCGGCCCGGCTGAAGTTGCCGGTCTCCGCGATGGCGCAAACATATCGTAACTGATGAAATTCCATAGAGTATGCCTATACCTAGAATGTGATTTAGATATTGGAACTATCCCCCTCTACGATGCTACTTTAGGTTGGTCGAGATCGATACATCGATTTCAACGACCTCATTCGTTGAATCGAAACATTTGGAGGAGAGTACGTATGTCACCCGAAGCAAAGTGCCCGTTCCATCATGGCAGCAGCGCAAGCACAACCAACCGGGACTGGTGGCCGAACCAGTTGAATCTGAATCTGCTGCATCAACACTCATCGCTGTCCGATCCCATGGGCAAGAATTTCAGTTACAC
>Ga0193726_1001124_pt1 | contig 22651 bp, 21 predicted proteins | sample H2c1metaG_FD_144928 | JGI IMG/M metagenome (GOLD analysis project Ga0193726, IMG submission 144928) | Soil microbial communities from a riparian zone of the East river system, Colorado, United States - H2c1 | ecosystem: Environmental > Terrestrial > Soil > Riparian zone | place: USA: East River...
GGAATCGTGAGCCAGTGCGGTGTTTCCGACGGCGCACGCCTGCGTGAATCGTGAATTTCGCCGACGACCAGGAAGAGTTCTTCGCGTTCCGTTGGATCTGGATACACGGGAAGCCGGGCTGGAACGATTCGACGGCGCGACTTGAGAGTAAAGATGTATAGGCCGGAAAGAAGAATTGAAAAAGTTATGTAAGGAGTCGTGAATGACATCGCGATGTACGAGTACTTGAGTCCTGCAAACACGGCGGGGGCGCGCACCGCGATCAACTGGAGGACAAGATTGTCCTCCGGAAACGGCGCACTAAAGAACAGCGCGGTGCCCGTCCCAAGAGCGAGAAGACACGCGATGAAGTTCTTTGAATGCAGCGCGCGCTGGATCATGCCGCTGTTCCGGCGTTCGATTTCGATGCTGGCTCGCGGGTGTCCTTTTGTGCTTTGAGCCACCGCTTGAACTCGTAGTCTTTCTTGAAAACAAGTTGCAGGGCGGACGTAACAATATGATCCGACGTGGCACCGACGAATCGGCAATAGGCCTGAAGTATTTCCGTCAGTGGTTCTGGAACGCGAGATTCGAGCGTGACGATGTTTGGCGGTGCTGCTGGTTTTCTAATGATGGACATAGTCGTCTCCTTTGGTTTTGGCGATTCGTCATTCAGGGACACGGGAAAGCAGATAGAAGAAAAGGCGGGAGCGATCCCACGATCTCCGGCACGGCTGAAAAGCCGCCGGAGTGGGGTCGCTCCCGCCTTTTCCGCGTTTTTTCCCGTGTCCCGATTTGTGGGTTTGGTTTGCGCATCTGATTGATTTATCTCGGTTTCAGGAGTTGTTGACCGGAAAACCGTAAGGAAGACCGTGAGTAAAACCGACTGCCGTACGGTTTTCCACAAATCTTCGAATTCTGATCGAACAGCGAATAGTCAAAAGGAAGCAGGTAAGTCTTGAACTGCACGTCTCTCGAGTCGCTCAACAATTCATTCAATTCGAGCGTGAGCTGCTCCTCTATAACTCCGGTGCCGCTCCATTTTCTGTAAAGCGACTCGAATGCTTCGCCGGTGAATTGCGGTCTCGCGTCGTTCAAGAATTCAAGATCATCATTTGAGAGAGACTCATACCGTTTCGTGTCCCAGGCGAAACGAAGATGGAAGTAGCGAATCGCGTGAGCCGTCCGCAGGTGGGACGGAACAGCGACGAGATTATGAAATGCTCGCTCGGCCAGATGAAATGTTCTGCTGGCCGGACATGCGTATACAAACTCGAAGGAGGGAAGTTGTTTGAGGAAAGCGGAATAGGTTCTTAGATGCAGCCGCAGTCCCTTCACATTCTCGAAGCCCGGATCAATGAAGGTAAACGTGGGAACGAGTTGGCGCGGCGAAATTACACGATCGAAGAATGTCGGAAACTTATCCACAAAGTAGCGCGAGGTGTCGGGACATTGATTTGAGCCCTTGTAGATGCGCCTCGGCATATTTTTGCGGTCAACGTGGAGATCTTCTTCAAAATAGCGGAGCTTGTCCGCCTCGTCCTCGAGATAATCGGCGTCGAGGTGTTCCAGAACAAAATCGAGAATCGCGAGCCGCGTCTTGATAAATTCCAGAGAATGGCTGCGCTGATTCCGAATGTTCTCTTTCTGGATGGACTCGTACATGGGTTTGAAGGAAAGCTGATAGACACTGCCGTTGTTTTGCAGCGCGAGTCTCTTGAGGTGTTGCTTCGCGGTTGCCCTTTGGATGAATGCATGAACCGGCCTCCCCGGTTTGCATTGAATAAGGTTTCCAAACTGCCTTTGTGTGAAATAACCAGAATGGATTGCAACGATATAAAGGAAAGTCGCTTCGGCTTCGGTATAGCCGAAGGCGCGGATCGCTTCGAGATGTTTGGCAGCAATTTTCATAGCGATAGGATTTCCGTCATGAGGTGGGCATCCTGCAACGCCCTGCGGATCGGGCCGGCCTCGTCTGCTGGAGCGTAGATGGAAAATCCCGCTTGAGCTTTCTCGGCAAGTTGACTAGCGCGGTAGTCACTCGTGGCAAGTTCTAAATCGATGCGGGCTTGCTCGTCGTCCCGGTTCTCGTATTCGATGCGAACATCGGGAAGCGGAATTTTTCCGTTCACGACCTTGAGGCCGTGGCTTTCCGCGATCTCCTGCTTTCGTTCCGCCCGCTCCTGTGGGGAAATGTTCTTGAGCGTGGCAATATCTCGGTACAAGTTCCTCTTCAATTCGTAATCCAGAACGACGCGAAGGTTCTTTCCGCCATCGCGCTCGATTCCTTCTGCGGCTTTTTGATACAGCCGATAGAGGGCCGCGTCGTGCCGGGCTTCGCGGGGTTTGACGAAGCCCCGATGGAAAGCTTGCTGTGTATGAACGCGGCCACGCGAACTCTGCTCGATAAGTCTCTTGCCGTTGCGGGTCAGAGTGAGCAGTTGTCCGGGCTTCCGTCCATACAGAGTTCGTTTTGCAATCAGCCCCTCTGCGGTTAGGTTTCGGAGGTCCCTTCTGGCTCCATCGCGATCACCGTCGTACTGATACTCAACAAGATCTTCTGGACGGACGGTCCTGAATTTTCCAATTTCGATGAGGGCGGCAATTTCGGATTCGCGCAAGTGGTATTCGAGTTCACGATCTCGATAGACTTGCCTGTGAGTTGATCGGTGTCGCTCTCCGGACGGCGCAGTGGTCCGAACGGATGCGGGGATTTGGGTGGTGATCGAATCCGTCGTATCGGCGGATGTTCCCCGTTCCGTGGACGGAGAGTCCGCCTCTGTCCGAGAGCGCGAGGTGTCGCGCACTTCAGCGTTTTCCGGTTCACGTCCGCGCGACACTCTAGTTCTCCTCCGCGTCGTCTTGTGGCTTTGGAATCTGTGCCTCACCGACTCCAAATTGCTTGTCGAGGTGCGAGAGTTTTTTGCCCGTGTCCTTCAGGAAGAATTTCCGATTGAGGGCGTACGTCGCCGCGAAGAGATTCGCGAACAGCGACCCAAAATAGCCGAGGACCACATCGCCGTATTGATTTAGAAGCACTGTCTTGTATGGGATGAGGAACTTCAATTCGCCCATGAGGTAGAAAGCAATCCCGAGAACAAGAGCGACCGTAAAGAGGAGGGCAGTTGCGACCATAGAGGCCTCAGTGGAATATCCGGTCTAGCTGGAAGAAAGCTGATCGGGCATTTAGGTCGAACTCGGGGCTTGGTTTTCCAACAAGGAGAGTGGGAGTGGGGAGCGGACGGGAAGCCGTAAAGCAAAGTAGGCCCACTCGCAGCGCGCCTGACTGGTCACCGAACACGCACGACCGGACGGCCTGCGATGTAACGCCGAAAGAAACCTGTAATTGGTGGGAACGCGGGGCGCGCGGAGGTTGGGCCGAAGTTGCAAGGCGACCGTCCGCGACTGCCTGGGCCTTGAGATGGAGCACTGTGTTCATTTGAATGCCTGGTCTTCGCGGAAGTAAGTGATGGTCAGGCCGAGCGGATTAATCGGGATGAGTTCGTTCGGGACCTGACTCTTGAACACGAAGACGAAGTTCGCTGTGTACAGGACACGCTTGATCTCGCTGTGGTCGGCGGGCGAATAGTAGACCATATAAAAATCCACGCGCGAACGGTACGGCGGTGTTTGCATTTCTTCGAGCGAGACCTTCTTTACTTCGATATCGATTTCCGGAGCTGCGGTATTGGTGATGAATTTCTTGATGATGTCGTCTTTCCGGTAGGTATCCAGAATTCCATCGGCCAGTTTGCCGTCGAGAAAGTAAAGTGCTTTCGAGAAGTCGTCTTGAATCGTGTATCGGTTCTTGCGGTAGAAAAGCGTCGAGAACTGCGAGAGAAAATACTTCGCCTCGGCGTCTTGTGGTTTGTACTCAAAGTTGTGGTAGTTGATCGCTTCGGCGCGGCCCAAGTCGTCTATGCGAATGACCAGAGGCCGGAAGTTTTGGAATGTGCGGATGGTTCGGAGGTCGATGAGCCCAAGTCCGACAGCGATAAGCGAGACGAGAACGAGCGCAATCTTTAGATAGGTGTTTGTGACCATGGGATCGCCGTATTGTTCAAGGTAGAGCCGCTTGGCGTCATCGAAGTTCCGGTCGCTGCTCATGACAAGAGTCCCAAGATCGCTGCGGAAGATCCGCCCGACGAGCCACTAAAGATTTGATTGGTGAGGGACGGAATCTTCAGCAGCGCGTAGATCGCCGCGAGGAAGGTAATGAACAGTACCGGGAATTCGGAGAGGAGTTGGTCGGTTGAGATATTGCCTTGCGGCTGCAAGCCCAGAATTCCGAGAATGAGATTGGAAATAATGAAAACAACAGCCGCGGCAATGACCTGATAGAACGCATACTGGATAAAACACTTAAACCAACCCCAGAACAGCCACTCCATTTGCGGCACGATAAAAAATGGTATGAATATCGGTCCCACCAAAACACAAACAGCTGTGGCGATAAATCCATAAGCAATCACAACGATAGCGATGGCCTGCGCCGTCGCGAGGAGAATCATCACGACTACGTAAATAATGTCGCCCAGAACGTCTGCGAAGCCCGGCGAGTCCATACGGGCTTCGAAATCCGAGACGCGTTCGGTAACGGTTTGCAACTCAACCTGGTTAATTTCATTCGCAAGAAACTGGGCTTCATTGGTGATGAGGTTGTGGAAGCTCACGCCGATTCCGGGAATTGGATTGCTGTAGTACGTAATCATCCCGAAACCAAAGCTGATGGTGAGAATGAGGCTCGCGAAGTTATCGAGCGGAAAGTGTCTGCCGCCCACCGAGGACAGAGCCGACTTCACGCCATACCAGACGATCATGATGGTCGCGAATCCGCGAAACATATTTTGTCCCATCGCGTCGAAGAAGCCGAGATTGGCCTGGAGGAGATTCGTGACAGCCTGAAAAATGAATTGGAGGTAGTCCATGGTAGAAGCTCCTTCGACGCGCGGGATTTGGAATGAAGTGTTTACGGCATCCTGAAGTTCTGGAGTGTGCCGTTCAATGTGCCGCTGAGTTGAGACATGTTGCTCGCCATCGTGGCGCGACGGGCGATGTCGGTATTGATGACCGTCGCCGTCACGTCACGCTGTTGCTTGGCAAGAATCGTCTGTTGCTCAAGCATCGAGGCGAGAAGTTTGTTTGAGTCTTGCAGCGTGTGGAGACTGAGCACTCCTGCCGCATTGATTTTGTTGAGGACAGAGACTTCGGTATTCAGATCCGGGTCAGAAGACAACGAATCCTGTTCGAGGTTGGCAATCTGATTTTGAATTGTCTGCGAGTTGCTGCGAATGGAACCAATCGTGGACATCGCGTTCGTGTTCGCACCGTCTGCGAGTTCGACGGTCGCATACTGGGAGCGAACGCGAGCGAGTTCATTCGCATTCATTCCCGACATGTAGGTTGGATCGTAGGACTGAAGTTGGTTCGTGGCCTGTTGATAGCCTGTGTTGACCGTGGGAAATTGGCCAGAGTTGATACCACTCACCCACGACCCTGTGTTCCCGTAGTTGTCGAGCGCCGAAACATTCCGCCACTGTGAAAACATGGCTTCGTAACGTGACGGCATGTTCTGGATACTCTGCGCCATTCGCACAGCGAAGTTGTACTGTGCGACGAGCTGCGAGTAGCTCTGTTGGAGTTGCATAAGCTGTTGTTGAAGTTGTACGTAGCGCAAGACGGCGTTGTTGTAGTTGGTGGGATCAAAAACAATCCCGAACTGCGCGGAGGCGGTGCCGGCGCCGATTGCGATCACGAGTAAAGCGACCAGAAGTTTCCGTTTCATGGAACGTATTTCCTTTCCTGCCTTCACAGATCGGAAGGCATTTTGTGGTTGTTGTAATCAGGCAACGCGAGGTCGCCCGAAAGATAAACTTTGACGCGATGACCTTCGCGGATGGTGACCGTGGGAAGAATGTTCAATAACTTATCGAGAATCTGCGCGGAGGACTGAGCTGTACTTTGCGCAAAACCCTGACGCATCAGATCACCGCTTGAGGTGACAAGGCCGCTGCTCGTTCCAGCTTCCGCGATGGCACCGAGCGCACCGATAGCAAGTGATACGCCGAAGATGCGGAGGTAATGGTTATTCACTTGGTCTCGAAGTCCGGTATCGCCGATCTGGTCGAGACCTTTGAACTGGTCCAGATTGACGGAATAACCGTCCGGCATGAGAAGCCGGTGGAAGACAACGGCTAATCTTGTTTGGCCGGAGTTTTCGACCCTTCGCGTTTCACCGATCGCCTTTGTCCCAGCGGGAATCAGAAGGTGTTGGCGGTCGTGGGAATAAACGTCGCTCGTCAGCAAACATTCAACCGGCCCTGAGAACTGCCCTTCGAGACGGTTGATGAGTACAGCTTCCAGAATACTTCCTTCAAACACAACGTAGGTTTTCCCTGCCGCCGCGTTTCTTGCTTCCGTGGACACAGCGGCAGGGCGGGTCACTTCCTTCCGGTCGGATTTTTCTTCGTGGTTTTTGTTCGGGGCCAGCGGGGCGGACAGATCGTCTTTCGTGGGAGGAACGGGAAGTTGTTGAACAGGTGCGACCGGAGGAAGAGCGGCGGGCGGTTGAAGACTTCTGAGAATTTCGGCTATTTGCGCCGGATCAGTTCCAAGCGGAATCGAGGACGCCGCGGCCGAGGAGCTCTGTAAATTTGACTCGAACGGTGTTGCCGGATTTCCGCCGCGATAGCTCAGCGCGACGTTGGAAGCAAACAGCGAAAGGTAGGCGCGTTTTTTGCGTTCGGTCTGGATCACATCTTCCGGAGTTGGTTGCGGTGGCTGGCCGCTTCCTATTGCCGGTTGCGGGAGTTGACCGGGCGCGAGCGGCTGGCCTGTAGGCGTTACTCCGAGAAGACGCGTCTGTTGCGTCAGCGCATTCTGCGCCACAAGCTGTTCCCGCTGGAGTTCGGAGATTCGATTTTGGAGTTCGTTGATTTTCGTCTCGTTCACTTCCGCGGGTAGTGGAACTGGCTGCACGGCGTTGTTCGCTCTGGTGGCGGTCGGAGGCTTTTTGCCGCCTGTGAGCCACATGATCGCGACCATCAGAATGGCAAGTCCAATGATCAACCAGGACTGGACGTTCTTCGGCAAAAGGCCGGGCGGCTTCGGTGCTTTTTCTTGGATGGACTCGTTCATGTCGAGGCTCCTTACTTCGCGGTGGTTGTTCGTGTAAAAGTGAGCTTCTTCTTGCCGACGGTGAGATATCCGCTGTCCAAGACTTTCGGAACGATGTAGACGCCGTTTTGTAAATCGAAGTTAATGAAGTTTGGTTTGCCGTCCTTCATTTCATATAGAGTTGGTTTTTCATGGGCGGTGCACTGAATGTAAGTGAAGTTCTCAACGTGATAGATCGCGGAGACTAAGAACGGGTCTAGCGCTGCCTTTGGTGAAAGGGAGTAATCGAAATGAAGTTTTGTCTGGTAGTTGGATCGAAATTGACTGATCTGCTCGGCAACCTGCGATTGCGCTTCGCGAATCTGCTTGTCGGTATCCAAACGCAGCGTATCGAGTTCCTTCTTGTACGCCTCGGCCTCGCCCGCGCGAACGTAGCCTTGCAACGCTGTATTGCCGGAAATGCCGGAGCCTTCTTTGGGCTCAATAAATAATTTGAGGTCAGGCTCGGCATTCGGATCATTGCTGATTTCTGTGAGCAGGAACGAATAGACGTGGCCTGCGGCGGTGATGAGATTCAGATTGCTGCGAATGCCAGTTTGCGCGGGATGGACGTAGCAGAGATTGTGGGCGCCATTGATGATCCAGAATTCCTTATCACCTGTGGTGAAATCGAGAATCTCCTCGTTTTCCGGGAGAACGATGAGCGTAGAAAACCGCAGCTTGGCGCGGACAGGAACAATGTCTTCCCTTGAATATTTCACCACGCGCGCGCCTTCTGCGGCGCGCACCAAAGGCGTGTTCCCGATGGCAATGAAGCAGATGGCGGCAAGCGTGTATATAAGGGTGCGGGTGGGCCGAAGACGATTCAAAAGTTTCATAGGTCAGCTCCTAGCGAGTGTGGAATTCCCGGTCTTGACCGGGGAAAAGTCGGAGAACAAAGTGCACCGTAAGAACGAACGCAGTCCCGATTGTGGCAAGTGCCAGCGGGAAGAACTCACAAACGCAATTCACAGTTGCCCTCCCGCGAGTACTTCCAAACCTTTTTCAAATCCGTACTTTTCAAACGCTTCCTTCCGCTTGCGGTTGTCGTAGGGATCGTTTGTGTAAAGCCAATAACTCTTGGGATCCACGGTGAGGTTGGCGATCTTTGCTAACTCTGGCGTCTTGATGAGAAATTGCTGTTTCGGGATCAGTGTCGGAATAATTTCCACTTCGGTGTCGTTCAAATGGAATTGCCGGCGGTACAGGTCGCGATTCATGTCGGGATTGGCGAGAAATATCTTAGTCGCGCAGCTTTCCATGATGACGTCCAGGATGTCGGAGCGACGGAGTTCGTCGAGCGACTGGGTGGACAAGATCATCGCGGCGTTGTGCTTCCGCCAGGTCTTCAGCGCTTCGACAACGTATTTCTGAATGCTGGGGTTCTTGAGAAATACCCACGCCTCGTCGATAAAGAACGCCTTGAATGTCGGCGCAATCTGGCGGTCGGTGATAACCGCATTTGCGCGATGCAGGATGTAGAAGAGGAGCGGTTCCAGTATTTCCGGGTATTGACTCATTTTCTGGAAGTCGAAACATTGGAATTGCGAAAACGAAATGGTGTCTTCGGCGTTGTCGAAAAGAAATCCGAACTGGCCGCCGCGAGTCCACTTCGCGAGGCGGTCTGAGAGTTCGTGGCCAAGGATGTTGGCGAGGACACCCAGCGTTCGAAGCGACGGATCGATCGAATACAGGTTTTCGATCTGCTGGTAGAGGTCGCGTTCGGTCGCCGGACTGAGTTCGAGCGTGCCCGAACCCTGCATCAACACCTTCACAAAAAGCGCAAGGAAATCGAGGTTCTCTTTCGTTGGTGGAAGAGAAAAAGGATTAATTTTGAAGTCGCCCGATTCAAGGCCCACGCGAACATATGAGCCTGCGAAGAGTTGAGTGAGATTTTCAAAGCTCCCACCCAAGTCGAAGATGAATGTGTGCGGGTCGTACTTCTGGAGATTCGTGATCAGAAAGTTGAGGAGGAATGACTTTCCCGCTCCGGTCCGGCCCAGGATCATCGTGTGAGCCACGTCGCGGTAGTGAAGATTCAAGAAGTACGGGGTCTGGTGATTGGTTTCGAGAACGGCGAGATACTCCTGTCGAAGATGTTTGTTCTGGCGCTCTCCACAATGGAGCGTGAATAAGAACGAGAAGTCGGCGTAGTTGGTGTTAAGAAGAAACATGTATCGCAGATTGAAGGCGTGGTTTCCTGGCACGGCGGCAAGGAACGAATTCAACAGGTTGTACTTTTCTTCGTGGAGCTGCGCGTCATGTACGCTGAAAACTTTGTAAAATTCGGCGCAGGCCCGTTCTACTTTGGCCAAATCGAGGTCATAGATCACGATCGTCAGTGAAAACTGGCCGAAGTAGTTTCCGTGAAGTTCGATTTCCTTGATCCCTTCGCCAAGTTCCTGGACCTGAGCTTCTTTTGAATCATCGGTGAGAAACTCCTGGTTCGATGAGTCGTTCACATTGACCTGACTGAAGAAGGAATGCTTGGTATTGTGGAAGTGACGCCGTTTGGCTTGAATGGCGCGGCGGGTTTTGCCGGAATCTTCTTTTTTCCATTCGTTGACAACGTAGTAGCTGGCCTGCGCTTCAAAGAGACTTTGAAAAATGAGTGGAAAACTCTGAGCGGAGGGCTCTTTGAGAGTGAGAACTCGTACGTAGTAGTCGTCAACACGAAGGTGTCCGCGATGACACTCAATCTCTGACTCGGTGAGGTAGTAGTCGAGGAAGGTGTCATGCGTGAGCTTCGCGAGATCGAGTTTTGCGGCCGCGAAGTTGAGTGTCTTTTTAAGGACCCGAAATGCTTCCTGTTTATCCAGCAGGCGAACAGGCAGAAAGTCGCTGACCTGAAGAACGAAACTCTTTATTTTCTGCGAGAGTTTCGTCCGTGCTTTGCTCAGCTCGCTGCTGAGAACGAGAACCTGCCCGCGGGTTGAGAATTGATTCCACAGTTCTTTGATTGCTTTTCCCGGATGCTTTGGGATCTGTGCGAGCGTCGTGCCGAGAGTTCGCTCGTAGTGGAATCCTTCGTAGAGAATGACGTAGTAAATGGAAAGCGAAAACAGCGCGTCGGACTTTGCCGCAAGATAAGCGATGCGGCTCTGAATTGCGGCGTCTACGACCGGTTTGCCGTAGAGCTTGTACGGAATCGTCTCGTTGTTCCGCTTGAAGAGGTACTGGTAGACCCGATAGTTTTCATCAAAAAGACGGAACGCGGATTCCAGCCGCTTGGTCAAGCCATCGACTGTTTCCGCGTCAAGGCACTCGAAGTCCACACCCCTGACTTCGAGGATTGCGCCGAGATTGCCGGTCTTGGTCAAAAACACTTGCTCGTCAATAAATCCGTAAAGATTCACCTGAGCATTGAGCGAGCCGGACTCGGTATAGTTCTTGAAAATGCGCGAGAGCCTAAGCATTGGTCACCGTGCGAATAGTAAGGGGCGAGAACTTCGCCGGGTCGTAGACGGTTTTCAATCTGGCCGCCGTTAAGAGAAGTTTCAAAATCTGCGGATCGGTTTTCGTGGCCCAGCGTCCGAAAAAATACAGCAACAAGAACATCAAAAGCCCACCCGCTAAGCTTCCGAGCAAGTTGAATGTCCCCGCGCCGATACACATGGCGAAGAAAAACAATTTCCGCTCGGCCCCCAGAATGGTCAGGGGGCGCGAGAGCGAGCGGTGCACAAGATTGATTCGCCTGGTATCCGGCATCTACTTCTCCGTTCTAATTGGAGATCGTTTAATTTCCGGGAAAGAGCCAGGCGATAAAGTTCACGGCGGCGATGGCCATTCCTACGCCAAACAGCACTCCGGCGAGAACTTTTTTCGAGCCTCCTTCGCCGAACGCAAACGTCAATCCGGCGACAACGATGGCGACGAGCGAAAGTCCGCGGGCAATCGTGCTCGTAAACGCCGTCTGCAAAACGTTGACGGCGTTCTCCCACGGCGAATTCGCCCCTTGCGCGAATGCCGGAGCTGCCAGCATCAGAAAAAACCCGATCACGGCAAGTTGCCGCATCGTTGGTCTAAACGTGAGGACTGATTTCACAAATCGTTTCATCTGAATCTCCTTCCAGAGAATTTGTGCAAAGTGAAGCCGAGAATTCTCGCCGGTCGTTGACGCGAGGCAGACTGCGTGGGCGGGTACGGAAGAACTGTGCGTGATGTGATTTCGACAAAGTCCGAGACACACGTCGACCACGTCCTTTCGTTCGTGAACTATCTGATCGCTCCCGACCTGAGCTGATGAGGACGGGTTGCGACGCGTGGCGGCGAACCGTAGTGGCTCGGTGCCGCCAAGCTTGGGAGGGAGGAACCGGCGAGAACTCCCCTCTAGCTACTAATCAGTCAGCAAATCGGAAAACAGACCGCTAAGCTCCAAAAATTTATTTGGGAAACAAATGCATCTGGTCACTGTCATCTCGTTCCGACACTCTGGCAATTCGTCGCAACTTTAGAATCAGCCGGTTTACGCGGTGGCGTATCGCAACAACCGAGTGTCCATCTCGCATAGCCAGTTCGCGGCCAGAAACGCCCTCCAGCTTAAATTCCACAATCAGCTGTCGTTCCGCGGTGGTGAGCCAGCCGCGCCGCTGGCAGTCGTCGAAGAATTGAAACAGAATATTTTCAGGTTGCACTGCGCGACCGTTGGACCGGCTAAGTACGGAGATGGTCGTATCTCCGTCCAGATCGTTTGTGAAACTCGATCTCGATTCGCGAATGGCCCAGCGATAGGCGCACCGTCGCAGTTTTCGCGCAACCGCAAAGGCATAGTGCGATTGCCGAGAATTCAATTCCTTGGAATCAAGAAATTCTAGAAGGGCTGCGATCAGATTTTGGGAGATGTCGTCTCTTGCAAGGGAAGGGAACACGGCAACCAGTTGACTGGTTGTTCGGTGAACAGTCGGAATGAATGCCAGCAGAAGCAGGGAGCGCCAGACTCGCACTGTAAGTGGAGAATTTTTGGCGTTAAGAAGTTCGCACAGAACGGCATCGGCGGAAGGAATTCTGTCCTTGTCTTCCTGCCGATGAAGGTGACTGAGCAGATCGAACGCGGTCGCGAAACCAGACAACAAACTGTTGTTCGCGGTGAAGTGCTGAAATTCATCTGAAGAAATGCTTTCAGACATTTCTTCACTCAGGCTGATTTCCAGTTCGCAGACCAAGCATGTACAGTTCGACCTGGCGAACATTGCGCCCCCGGGATCTGTGCGCGGTCGTTTGTTACGCACGCCGAACTCTCACTCTGGTCGCATTTCCGTCGAGTGAGTCGGAACACGGAACCTGCCAACGGCTCACTCATATTGGTACGACCACGTGACGAGAAGTTAAATGGTCGTGTTTTGGTCGGAATGGCGTCCACAAAAAAAGGGCTTCGGCGGATGCCGAAGCCCTTTTGAATTGAGCGATTGCTCAGTAGGGGATGTCGCTCGCTTCGGCTTCGGGCGGCAGACTTTCCGTCGCCTGACTGCCTTTTACGCGATCGAGTTTACGAATCGATTGCGCTTTCACTTGCCAGAAAGTGATTTGGAAGGAAGTCACGTTTTTGCCTTTTCCGACTTTCTTGTCGTAGACACTGCTTACGAGCGTGCCCTCGACGTAGATGTGATCGCCTTTCTTTAGTTTGGTCGCGGCGTACTCGCCCAAGCCATTCCAGGCGATGATGCGATGCCAGTCGGTCTTGGAGTGCCACTGTTCGTCCGCGCCTTTCCAAGCGAGCTTGGTGGCGAGTGAGAAGACGGTGTACTTGCGATCCGTCTGCTTCGCGGACTTCTGCTGCGGATTCTTGCCGAGGTAGCCGATGAGATGAACTCTGTTTTGATACATTTTGTTTCTCCGTTTCTGCCCTTGTAATTGGGGCACCTCGGAGCGAGAGGATGCTGCTCCCAAGGCGAGCGTCTGCATTTCGGGAGGGGCACAAGAAATCTTCGGCGTTGCTTCAGAAGAATTGTTGGGAGGAACCGGAAAAGCAGAAGATGCGAAGTCCGCTGGGCGCAGGAATTATCCCGAAGCAGTGCCCAATGGAGAGGGTGGAAACGGAGAGAGGATCAACACAAGTGTTTGAATCTGATCTAGGATTCGAGGCAAGAGCCAAAAGAACCCGTGTAGTACAGCTTGTTGATTACTGGTCGCTCTTTTCGGTAGTGGTCTAGTTTGAAATGAGTGCCACCAAATCCTCAACTTCCCAAATTTTCTCGCTAATTCCGGCTGCCATCGCGGGAGTTACGCGAAGTGTTTGGTGAATCCTCACAAAGTTATAGTACATAAAGTGCAGCGCGACGGATTGCATGTGATTCTCTACTTTTTTTGAAAAAGCGTTCGTCAGCCGCGTGAATCGGCGCATGGACATTCTCATCGTGAGATTCTGGCGCTCAACGAAACTCGTTGAAATATCCTTTGGGTTCGGATTGCCGATTATTGGAACGCAACGCGAGCCGATACATTGAGAGGGACTATAGGTTGCTTCGCCTTCGCGGTCTGCGCCGTAAATCTTGACCAACATCGAATAATCAATGCCAGAGCCAAACGCGCTTTCTACCGCGTCGAGATAAACTCTGTGGCCATCTGTGGTTAGTTGAACGCGGTGAGCGAGCCGCGATGCCAAATCATCCATTAACGCAAATGCAATTGCGGCGCTACGATCTGCCACCAACCATGAGACTGCCAGCTTGGAATCTGCATCAATCGCCACCCACGTCCAAACGTCACCGTATCCGAATTGCCCCTTCTTATCTGTCGGGACGTTCTTCTGCTTTGCATAAACAAAGCTCCAAATCTCGTCGCATTGAATTCGCTTGCACCGGAGCTTCCGTAGATGTTCGTCTTGATAGCGAATGCAGGCCGCGCTAAGATCGCGAAGGAGCTTCTCGACAGTCATGCGAGCCACTCCGGCCATTCGCGCAGTAGCTCGAAGCGAATTGCCTTCGACAAGAGCTTTGAGTACGCGGGTTCGTTCTTCAATGTTTAGTCTGTTCATACTGGACAGTATGCTTGCTCGTGCACGTTGTGCCAAGGTCATTTGTCGCATTTCTGACCTGTGTTATCAATGACTTAATGATTTCATGTTTTTTAATCTGGCTCTTGACAGAGCGCACAGTTTGAAGGCATATTATGCTCACTATGAGTACACCAAATCCGACGAACTTTCCAGTCCCGCCCAGCTTCGATGCCGTCCAAGCGAAGCTCAAACAAAACCTTCTCGATAAAATTGTTGAGGCCGTCCAAGAAGGGACTCTCCACGTTCCTGAATATGCGAATTGGCAGGCCGAGTCTATTGACTACGCTCTCGCACCAAATTTGGTACGACACAAAGCTAAGAAACATCTTGTCGCAGAAGGGCAGGAAACCAGCACCGAGGAAGAAAAAGACGAATCTGGATTTGAAATGCCAGACGTGTCGAACAACGGGCTGTACATAAAAGTCTTTGGATTTGAGATTAGGATTTTGAAATCCTCAGAGGACGGAAGTGTTCCACTCCCCGGAGAATCCGAGACTCGAAAGAATTTTTATAATCAGAGGCAGGCACACCTAGATTTTTCTCAGCCAGTTTGGAACCTCATCGTTCATTGGACAGTAGACAGCGATTATAATCTGCTCAGCCTTTCAATTGCGCTGCCGCTTGAGATCACAAAAAATGATATGGGGCGAGCCATAGTCGAATGCGCCTTTGATGAACCGTTTTGGCGAAGGCCGCCGCAAGCAAGCATCAGCAGCATTGCGAATGCGCCTACCCCGCCTCCATCTTCACTCGATATTGAAGGAATTGCAGAGGAAGAAGAAAAAATCGGAGAGGGCCCAAAGACCGAATGATTTACGGGGAACGTATCAAGCAAATCCGAGAATTAATGGGATGGACGCAAAAAGATGCGTCGAAGCAATTAGGTGTGTCTCAACCGCTTATGGCCAAAGTCGAAGGCGACCGAGTACATGCACCAGACCAGCTTGTTGAGAATTTATCCATGATTTCTGGTTTCTCTCGCGCTTTTTTCAGCAGAGAGCCAGAGTCAGACTTTCCAGCGGGTTCTTTACTTTTCCGTGCACATGCAGTTATGACGGTGAAAGAAGCGGCTGAGATGTATCGCTACGCCCAAATCACATTTGGAGTCTTTCGCACGATGCTGACAAAGCGAAATTTCAAACCATTTCCTTTGAATCTTCCTGTTGGTGTTAGTAGCGACCCGCGAGAAGCCGCGTCGGTAACGAGAAGTGAACTTGGCCTTTCCCCTGATAGGCCAATCCCTAACCTAACGAATGCGCTCGAAAAGGCGGGCATATTAATTCTTGCGCTACCAAAGCCGTTTGAACATCGTGAAGCGTTTTCACTCTGGGCTGGTTTTGACAGGTCACGTCCAGTGATCGTATTGGCGGGCGGAAAAGTTGGTGATCGGCTGCGAATGAACATCGCACATGAACTTGGCCACTTGGTCATGCACAAACCTATCGTGAATCCTGTTCGAGAAATCGAAGAGCAGGCATTTCAATTTGCGGCCGAATTTTTGATGCCTGCCAATCGGATGCGCTTGGAAATCAATACTCCGGTAAATTTGGACACATTCGCATCTCTAAAGCAGCGTTGGGGCGTCTCAATCGCGGCGCTCATCGTCCGTGCGCGAGACTTGGAAATTATTAAGCAGCGAAAGTATGCTGAACTATTTCAACAATTATCCGCACGCGGATGGCGAATGAGAGAACCTAGAATGTTTGATGTCGCAATTGAGAAACCACGTGCTATCCGACAGATTGCTGAAATCATCTATGGCAATCCAATCCGATATAAGAAACTAGCTGAAGATGTAGCGATGCCTGAGAGTTTCGTCAGGTCAATGATCGAGGCGCACGCGAAAAAAGTACCCGACCAAGTTACGCAGGAAAGAACGGAAGAAATTCAAAAGCCGAAGGGAGAAGTCTTGACTTTCGGAAAGCCTAAGCAGATGGTTTCTTAGACCATCTCGCCATTGCAGCTTTCTTGGCGATCTGCTTGCGCTTGCGCGGACTAAGATTTTTGGCCCTAGCGTGCCCACCCTTTGTCGCCCCTAACTGAGAAAGAGCTACAGCGGCTTGGTTCCTATTGTCTGGTAATGCCGGAACCGGGGCTACCTGTCCGGTTGCTTCTTGAACGATTTGCCATGCAAGCTGATTGGTGTCTCGCGGCCTTTTTTTGCTGCTTGCTCTTGTAGGCATGGACAGATTATGTCATACGGGCAGGCACTATCCAAGATGGTCAGAATTCACACTAGACCACTACCCTCTTTTCCTAGTACGCGAAATCGGTGCAGTTATCCTGTAGAATAGATGTCCGATGGAGTAATCTTCATAATGGTTTATATCGAGTCGGTTGACCTTTCAACGCGAGGAATAGTTCTGCCAAGTGACCGGGTCGGAATGGTGATTGCACAGCCGTTCCTGTCGCTTACGACGGCCGAGCCGTACCAATGGGCTCTCAATGCCAAACCGCGGCAGATGCAGCTGATCGCGGACACATTGCGAATAGCTCGCGAAGCACATCACGGCGTGTCGAAAACACACTTTACGGTGTTTCCCGAATACAGCATTCCGGGACGAGAGGGAGTTACTCTCGTAGAGGTAGCTCTTGAAGCCGCCGACTGGCCAAGCGGGACCATCGTTATTGGCGGCACGGATGGGCTTACGAAAGACGACTTTAGTATTTTGGCCGGTGAACCTGGGACGCACTTCGATGCGACCAACAATGCCTTGGCGCGTATGGGAGCAACCGAATGGGTCAATTGTGGAATTACTTGGGTGAAGGCGGCCGACGGAACAGTTGAGCGTTGGCTTCAGCCAAAGTTGTCTCCTGCTTGGCCGGAGCTGAATATAAAGTATGACGAGATGTTTCGCGGAAACTCGCTATTTGCTTTTAACGGTCCGTTCGACAATGGCACACAGTACCGTTTTTGTTCATTGGTCTGTTTCGACTGGATCGCCACTGACCTAGTTAAGAAGGCCTGGCGATTCGTGGTGGATGAATTGGGTAGGCAGGCCACAGAAATTGGCGCCGAGCTACCGCTCTCCTGGTTGTTTGTAATCCAGCACAACCGCCGACCTTCCGCTGACAGTTTTCTGGTCGAAGTCGGCGGATTCTTCGATCAGCGCGAGATACCGAATGTCCGTCGTGACCGTGCTTGTTTGATATTTGCTAACAGCGCGGGGAAGGAGGTGCCGGGCAAAGCCAACCTTTATGGCGAGACGAGTCTGGTTTTTTCTCGTCAGACTCTATTTGAGGAACCTGATTGTCATGCCACATTCTGCAACGGCGGGCCAAGCTTTCGGTCAACCACGCTGCTTTCCAGCTATAACGATATTCTTTTTCGAGAACGAGGAGCATGTATCCATTCGTTTGCTCAAGTGAACCCGAATTCACTGTCTGCTGGTGCTGCGGGGAAGACTATCGCGCTCAATAACGCCTTCGTGTTTCCGTCGCCCGGTGCTGCGGACGATCCGCGGACTCCGGCGGGACCCGTTCCTGCCAGTGTCAAATGGCTAAACGACGAATTAGACGCGATTGAGAGTCTGGGAGTTAGATATTCGCAAGCTCCGCTTGCTGCCGCCGTAAACGTCGAGCACTCCAAATTTGTCAATGCTCTGCGCGTGATCCCGAGTAAGTCGGTCACGAACTCCGTGAGAATGGCTACTGAAACGTCGACGACCGACAACGCGGACGAGTGGAATCTCAGCGAAAAGGAGGCACTGGAACATCTTCTGCATACGCTCGAAATCATGGGTCTGGCATTCGGTTCTGTGGCGGTCGGCGAAGGTTCTGCACACGCGACTGTAGTGATGGGTGACAAAGTCGTAGATCTGTTGGCCGTTCGCGGAGTCACTCATACTGGCTGCATTGAACATTCTAAAGAATTGTTAACATTGCCGCGACGTCGAGTCCTTTTGATTTCACGGGATTTGGACAATAATCCGTGGCGCACAAAGGACGGCAATTTCCTGAAGCCGGCAACAGCGAAATTGAGCAGTGAGCTAGACATCACGGACACTGGTAGCGGGTCGTTACACCTAGGGTACCGCCGGTTGCTGGATATTTTTCGCGAAGCAGTAACGACAGGACGGGTTCAGGAGAATATCAATGCCGAGCTCGACCGATAACCCTCAAGAATCTTTCCGTATCCTTCGCTCGTATTTAGAAAATGCGCTGCCCAATTCTCAGTTGACGGCTCAAGTGATGGACTCCGATCACCAGCCAATTCTTATTTTGCTGACTAGTCACGCACTTGCGGCATTCGCGTTGTCAAATAGCGATATTGCGCAAAGTTTCGAGGTATTGTACGGAGCTTTTAAGAAATTCTATTCACGACAAGACGGCAAATGGGATCCGCTTGATCTTTCGTTCGTATTCTGTGTTCCGGCTGCCGCGGCCAATCTCGATCGATTTTGTTCAAAGGTCGAAACCGATGTCTATTTTTGCCGCAAGTTTGTCATTCCTCTAACTGAGCCTTTAGGAGTTTCTCTCGCGCGTCTGCCATTTCTCCCGCTGACTCCGCTGAACGGAACGTCGCTACGTCCGCCGTCCGCTCAAACATTTCTAAGAGAGTGCCGGGTGCCGGCGACGTTGGCAAAATATATTGTGGTGCAGCATACGCACAGTCCTGAACGAATCGTGGAGGATTGCATCAGTGGCGAATTTGGTGAGCCGCAAGAGCTAGCTTCATCGAGCAACACGTCAGCAATTCAGCCTGACAGATCTTTTGACTCGGTTGTCCTGGATTCGATAACCATCAAGAATTTCCGTGCATATCGCGCACCGCAGCCAATCGAATTTGGCTCCGCCGTGACGGTGCTATATGGGCCTAACGGCTTTGGCAAGACTTCGGTATTTGACGCTATTGATTTTGCGGCAACCGGTGAGATAAGCCGTATCAGGGTGTCGGGTGAAGCGCGGTTTCGCAAACTCGCCCGACACCTCGATGGCGAGTCCGAAGACAGCACCGTTTCAATGGCATTCTCAAGAAATGGCGCAGTCAGAACTATCACGCGTAATGTCAATGACAGGAAGCAGGCGATACTGGACGGACGAACCGCCGACCGCAAAGCCATCCTGACAGAATTGACTGGGGGCGAGCTGCGCGCCAGTGATCGCGTCGATAATTTCGTGAGCCTTTTCCAGGCTACACACTTGTTTAATCAAGAGCGCCCCGAGCTTACAAAAGACTTTCAGGATGATTGTAGATTGCCATCTGAGATTGTGGCGAGAATGCTCGCGTTCGAGGATTACGCTAACGCTGTCAGCAAAGCAGCGAAAGTCTGTGGACTTCTTCGGGATAGCATTGCGAACGCCAACGATGAAGTCAGAGAACTATCAGAGCAAATCGACAGTGAGAAGAAGGAACTGGAGCGCCTAGGCAGAACTGCTGAGTCACACAGCAATGTTGGGGCTCTCGATGTGGAGGTGGACTCGTTACGTAGTCGACTCGGTCAGGCCGGTTTTGCGTTGGGGTCCGAAAAAACCGACGGTTCTATTGTAAGAGGCTGGAGGGCAACTGTAGAAGCGCGTTTCGCTGAGAGCGAGAGCCGTTATCGTCAAATTTCAAATCTAATCGGCGAAGCTGCCGGAATTCCGCGCAGCCTCATCGAATCTGCCAGCCTGCAGAAACAGCTTGCGGAGAACGAGGCGGCGCTGGCCATGGTAGACAACACACGGAATGGCCTTGAACTTGAATCGCGGTCGATTGAACAGAAAATTGCCGACAACAAGAGTAAACATGCGGAAACGAAAACTCGTCTTGATACGGTTCAATGGCTGCGGGCAAACAAACCCATCTACTTGCAGTTGCTGGATCGGCAGAGGATCGCCACAGAGGGATTGAATGTCGCGACGCAGGTTCTAAATGCTCTCCAATCGTCTGAGCGACAAGCGAGGGAACTTCTGAGATCACGGACTGCATCGGCAACAACGGCTGTCGAACAACTGAAAAACATGCGAACGGAATTAGCCTTGCAAGAAAACCTTGTTGGAAGGTTCTCCACCTGGCAGTTGAGCCGCGCCCGACTGGACGCCATCGGCAAGTTGGAGGAAGCGGCGCTTAATAACCAGAAATCGCTAAGTGCCCAAGCGGAACCGTTGGTAGTTGCTGCCGCAGAGCTGAACGCTGAGGAGTCACGAATAAGTCGTCAAGTGTCCTTGGATGATAGTAGTCAAGCTGAGCTGAAGGGGCTTCTGTCGAAATTGCTGGTCCATGTTAGCGGTAGCATTTGTCCTCTGTGTGGTGAAGACCATATTTCAGAGGACGCACTTTTACAACGTATTCGGAACCAGGTCGCTGCAGACGTGGCGAGCGGTGCCTTAGCCGATCTCAACTCAGTACGAGAAAAGATTAAGAGCGTAGCCCGAGAGCGTGCTGAAAATGATCAAAGGCGGCAGGAAGTGGAAGTACAGTTAGGCGAACTCAACGCGGAACGCGCGCGCTTAACTTCTGAAATTGCCCGTTACTCAGATGTCGCAGCGAAAGTTGGCATCGCGAATGAAGCCTTGGGCAAAGTATCGCTTGCCCAACTGGAGGAAAGGCTCAGACAAGTTCAAGTGGGGATCGAACACTTGAACCAACAGGTCAAGGGCAGCGCCGATACTGTTGACGCTACGACTAGGGAACTAGCGAATATCCGAACGCTTGAGGAGACGAATGTCGCAACAATCGACGAACAGAAGGCTCAGTTAGCAAAGATGGCGAAAGAAATAGGTCTGTTGCGCGATGATCCCAAGACCGCTGAATTTTCGTTTGACGTTTCTGATCAACGCCTCTTAGAAATGGAAAGTGCGATAAACGATCAAGTGTTGGCTCTGAGAGGAGAGGAGGCCGGTGAGCAAGCTAAGGCGTCAGAGCAAGCTTCTCAATTGAGCGCCCTTCGGCAGGAATCTGCTTCGTTGAAAACAAAATTAACCTCCATCCGCCTTCAGCTGACAAGCCTCCAAAATAAGGAGGCCCATTTCGCAGCTAGTCTGGGCGAACTCAATCTTCCTGCTAATAGTGACGAAGAGACACTACGCAGCCTCAGCAGCGAGGAGTCTCGAAAACGCGCACATTTGCTAGCGTTGAGAGAATCGGCGTCAAACCTTGAAATGGCATTCGATGCTGCGACGACTTCCGCCGCATTGACCCAGCTGTTGCAAAGCGTCCGAATCAAAGAAAATTCGATCGAAGCACTACACAGACGATGCGATACAGTCCGCCCATGGTTGAAGTATTTCGAGCAACTGTCTCATCTAGTATCGAAACAGCAGAATGACGCGATTGCGAATTTCACCCGCGAGTACGGTCCTCGCACGTCGGTAATTCAGCGCCGGCTCCGCTCAGTCTATGGATTTGACGAAATTGAAATAAATAACCGCGATTCTTCTATTATGGTTCGAGTCAAGCGACATGGCGAGGAACTACGGCCGACGGATTATTTCAGTCAATCGCAGCAGCAGACACTTTTTCTCGGCTTGTTCCTGACGGCGTGCATCTCTCAGACATGGTCGAATTTTTCTCCGGTGTTTATGGACGATCCCGTGACTCATTTTGACGACCTCAATACTTATGCCTTCCTTGATTTGATTGTTGGGCTTCTTGAGTCAGGTGCCGGAAGGCGGCAGTTTGTCCTTTCGACTTGCGATGAGAAATTATTAGAATTGGCTCGCCAAAAGTTCCGACATCTTAACAAGACAGCAAAATTCTACGGGTTTAAGGCAATCGGGCCAGACGGGCCTGTCATTGAAAAAATTGGTATCTAGCAACCGGCGTTGGCGATGTCGCGGCCAGGCTGAGATGAGTTCCTAAAAAGGGAAAATACAAACAGGTATCTGCAACTGCTAACACTCATGAGCACGAGCCAGCATTCGGTTTACGATTACGCGAAAGACTTTTGGGTTCCAACTACTTTGGGACTCGGAACCATTGTCAGTGCGCTGTGGGGGAAGGTTGGAGTCCTAGTCTTAGGTTTGGCGTTGGCAACGACAGTGGCGCTCGTAGTTGTCTGGATCCGAATGCGAAAACGAGCCAGAACAGAAGTTCATTCCCGAGAGCAGCAGCACGTCGCGGCGCTGTACTATCCCAGATTTCGGAAACTGGTTGGTCAGTTTGGAGACTTCGTAGACACACGCACAAGCGACACGTTGCATTATATGGTGACAAACGATTTCCCGCTGCCCACACGGGATGATTTGTGTAAGCGACTCGGCACAGCGCCGCTAGGTTTGTGGAATCAGTTCTGGTTTTTTTTCAAACAACGGATCGACAGGACTGCACCTACATTCACAGAACTTTTAGCTGGGATACAGGAATTCCACCATCTTCTTGGGGAATACAATAACCTTTGCGTGGCTCCGATTTTCAGTCATCTGCCGAATGATACTCGGGCCAGTCTGACTGAGCAGCAACGGAGCAAGCTAAACGGATTTCAGCAGAGATTTACGATCTACTTGCGGGACTATATGGAATTTGCGAAAGAACTGTCGTCTGCGCTACCGGAACTTGACCACATGCCGCGCTATCTTCCGCATTCGAATCCTCTGTAAATT
>Ga0193726_1001125_pt1 | contig 22647 bp, 17 predicted proteins | sample H2c1metaG_FD_144928 | JGI IMG/M metagenome (GOLD analysis project Ga0193726, IMG submission 144928) | Soil microbial communities from a riparian zone of the East river system, Colorado, United States - H2c1 | ecosystem: Environmental > Terrestrial > Soil > Riparian zone | place: USA: East River...
CCTGATTTTCTTTCCACCACGGAGTCACCGCGGCAGGCCTCGAGTTAAATACCCCTGTAATTCCGCGGAAAAACCCGGGCCGAAAGGGACTATAACGAACGAAAAACTAGAACGCAAGGCCCATTCGTCGAAAAACAAGGGAAAAATGCAGTTTTTCTCCGTTGAGCTGTGAAAAACCGCTAAAAATCAGGCTTTTCCAAGTCCGAAGCGTGCTCCGAAATGAATTGGGCCCTGTGGTATGCTGCGAAATTGCCAGAAAGCCAAGGAGCACGCCGATGAGCACGCAAGAAAACTGGAGCGAAGTCGAGCAAAAGATTACCGCGGCAGTAAAACTCACCAAACGCCCGGTTGCCGTGGCGTTTCTTGATGCGGTACCGGCCGGCGTCGAGAAATTTGCGGGCACCGAACCGTCGAGTTGCAGTTTTTGGAGGCTGGCCGCGGCCGGACAGTCATTTTATACCGTCCCGGAGAGTCACTTTAACTGCGCGGTGGGCGCGTACACCCACAACATTGCGCTCTCGCCGGAACGTGAAAAAGAAACGGAACAAACTCTGCAAATGATGTTTGATCTTGGCTATGTGAAGCCGGAAGAAGTGCCTCAGATTCCGCGGCTGCCCCGGGCACCGGTGGCCATTGCTTACGCCCCGCTCGGCCAAGCCGCCTTCACTCCAGATGTCGTGCTTTTTGCGTGCAAGCCCTCTGCTGCCATGTTGCTCCATGAAGCCGCGGGGCGCGCGGGAGTGGCGAGCGGCGCGCCCGTGCTGGGTCGGCCGACCTGCATGGCGTTGCCGGCAACGCTGCAACACGGAGCGATTTTGAGTCTGGGATGCATGGGAAATCGCGTTTACACCGGACTCGGGGAAGACGAAATGTATATGGTGTTGCGGGGAACGGATGTGGGAGCGGTCGCCGAGGCCCTCGGCGTCATTACCAGTGCCAACAACGCCTTAAACGAATATGCCAGGGGCCGACGTTCTGAACTGGCAACGATCTAGAAGATCACAGCCGAGACCCTCCTAAGTTACTGCGGCGACGCAGGTGTCCCGAGAAATTCTCCCGTTACAGCGAAGCCAGGTCCTCGTAGAAGTGGGCGATGGCCTTGATTCCACCGAAATAGTTTTCCAGGGCGATGTGTTCATCGGGAGCGTGGGCGTTCTCATCTGGCAGGCCGAAACCGATCAGAACACAGGGAACCTTGAAAGTGTCGTGCATTTGCGTGACGAAGGGGATCGAGCCGCCTTCCCGGATGAAAACGGCTTTTTTGCCAAATCCTTTTTCCAGGGCAGATTGCGCTTTCTTGAAAATCGGCGCGTGGAAGGGCGCGACCCAGGGCTTGCCGGTGCTTAAGACCTCAAACTTGCAGTGCACGGCTTTCGGTAAAAGTTTGCGAATATGTTTTTCGACAAGTTTCGCAATTTTCCTCGGGTCTTGATTGGGCACCAGCCGGGTCGAGAATTTTGCGAAAGCTTTGGAGGGAATCACGGTCTTGGCGCCTTCGCCGGTATACCCGCCCCAAATTCCGTTCAGTTCCAGGGTGGGACGAATCCAGAGCTGTTCGACGATAGAGAATCCTTTTTCTCCAAAATATCCGGGAGCGCCAACCGCCTTTTCAAAATCTTTCCTTTTCCACGGAAGAGCATTGAGAGCCTGGCGTTCTGCTCTGGAAACTTTGGCCACGCCGTCGTAAAAGCCAGGAACCGCAATGCGGAAGTTCTTGTCGTGAAGTTTGGCAAACAGCTCGGCGAGAATGGCCAGCGGATTGGGAACCGCTCCACCGTAAACACCGGAGTGCAGATCGCGCTCAGGCCCGCTGAGTTCAACTTCATAGTAGTTGAGACCGCGCAGTCCATAGGTGATCGAGGGCACACCTTTGGCCAGCATGGAGGTATCGGAGACCACCAGGGCATCGGCCGTCAATTTTTCCTTGTTTCTCTGAACATAGTCCCAGAGGCTAACGCTGCCAACTTCCTCTTCGCCCTCGATCAGAACTTTGACATTGATGGGAAGCCGTCCATGCACTTTCTGGAGGGCTTCAAAAGCCTTGAGGTGAATGTGGACCTGGCCCTTATCGTCGGCGGTGCCCCGGCCATAAAGATTTCCCTGACGTACGGTCGGCTCAAAAGCCGGGGAGGTCCAGAGATCCATAGGCTCGGCGGGCTGCACGTCATAGTGGCCGTAGAAAAGAACGGTCGGTTTGCCGGGGGCTTCAAGAGATTCCGCATAAACCAGCGGGTGCAGGTTTGTGGGAACGATTTCGACCGATTTAAAACCAGCCGCGCGAAGGTTATCAGCAATCCAGCGCGCGCCGCGTTCGATATCGGATTTATGTTCACTTTTTGCGCTGACACTGGGAATTCGCAAAAGCTCGCACAGCTCGGCCAAATGCGCGTCGCGGCGACCTTCTATAAATTCAGCAAGGTTCATAAGAGGCCCTGATGAGGGATGAGTCCTTTCAAGATTAGTTGCGCACAAATTGAAGCGAATGTTGCGGCTGGTGGGCATAAGCGGATAAGAAAAAGGAGGCCCAGGCGCGCTAGGGACTATTCTATGACCGCGCGCGGTCGAGGTTCAAGCAACGGGGCGTGAGGTTTGTCTATCCGGCACACCTGACCCGCAGGACAATTGACGATGGGGCGAGGGACGTTCCAATATGAGGTCATGAGTGAACCGAACCCAGCTTCCGAGCGGCGCAGCGCGCGGGTATTCCACAAGATGCGCGTCCAGGCACAGGGGCGCGCCCACAACCGGAAGAAATTCAAAGAAACCTGCGAAACAGTGGTTGTGAACGCGCACGGCGGACTGCTGTTTCTAAAGCACGAAATTGATAACGGCGAAATGCTGGTGCTGACGAACCCCGAGACGCTCGAGGACCAGGAATGCCGCGTGGTTTTCCTGGGCGAGCCGGGAGACCGCGGGCAGCGCGTGGGAGTGGAATTCCTGACCCCGGCGCCGCATTTTTGGGGATTGGATCTGGCGGATAAACCAGAGACACGCGAAAGCGACCCCGCCGAGGTTCACTAAAACAGCGTTGCGCTTTTTTGTCAGTTGAATCGCGGGCCCGCCTTGCAATTCCTTCCCCTTCCAAGAGACATTTGACTCCTAAAGCTCATCCGACCTTCCAGAGCAGTTCTGGAGCGACGGGAGGCAATCCATTTTTCCGTCAACTGTCCGCACCCTTGCCGCGATTTCCTGTGCATTGCTGGTGGCCCCCTACGTCCGCGGAGCGATGCTACCAGCGTTCCAGCTGGAGGAGAGCGCCTGGCAAGCGAGCGACGTGGTTTTGGTAAGGACAACGGTGAATGACGCAGAATTCATCGTTACCGAAAGCTGGAGAGGAAATCTCCGAGGCGGCGAGTTGATTGCGGTTCATGGCCTGGAACCTCAGGATGGGGCTGTCGCGATTTCACAACTCACAGCCGATCCCTACAGACGCCTAGTGCCAGTCATAGCTGTTCCGCAAGTTCCCAGGCAGCCCGTAGGTTCTCATCTGCTGCTGTTCTTGAAACGCGATTCTGCAGAAGGACCGTGGAAAGCCGCAGGTTTGTGGGATGACCTGCAGGCTTCCGTTGTGTGGATTGCTGACGGCCAGACCTACTTCTTTGAGCAATGGTCAAACCCGGGCGCCAGCCTGCTGGTGATCGGGCGAGAAACGATCACAGAGATCAAACAGCGAACGGCGGAAATCGGAGCGATTCACGGAAAGCTGCTCCGCATCGCGCAAAAGGATGGACAGGAGAAAGCAGAAGAACTTGAACCTTTCCTGCATTCCGAGATTTGGCCAGTCAAGCGATTTGCGTGGAACGAGCTGGGAAACTGCGGTCCGCGGGCACTGGAGACGATGCGCAGGTTGATGAACGATCCGGCGTTTGCGATGGAAAGGACCGCGACCCTAAAAGCCTTTGGGAAAGCGGGTGGACGGGACGTGGCGGCGGAATTGAATTTGATGTTGTTGAAGGAACTGGAATTCTGGGAAGGACAGCGGGGTTCGCTTCAGGAAGGTTGGTGGAACGGGGACTCCTCCGTCAGTGAGCCACTGCGAGCGCGCTATTCAACGGCGTATCAGCTGATTTATATGCTTGAAAAGACCGGTTATTCGCCAGCGGCAAGGACCGCTCGGGAGTTTGCGAATTACTGGGCAACGGTGCCGCCGGGTGCTTCCGACTCTCGTCAAACCGTGAATCAGATCGTGGAGGAGTGCGAGAGACTTGCAAGAATAATGGACGGGGATGAGAAGCCGTAACGGGCGGGGCTTGCAGCGGGTGCGACGGAGTGAGCGAGGTTAGGTGGTGGCGGCCGCAGTGGCCTTTGCTGAAGCGGTGGTTTTACGGCGATTCAGGATGCGCCAAAGAAGAAGAAGGGCGACGAGAACTCCGTAGACGAGGGGCTTTCGGATGTCGGATTTTACGAGCCAGTAATAGTGGACGACGGCCAAGATGGCGCACACGTAGATCAAACGGTGCAATTGTTGCCAGCGCTTGCCGCCGAGGCGGCGAATCATTCCGGCGGTCGAGGTCAGGGCCAGCGGGATCATCAGAACAAATGCGGCGAAGCCCAGGGTAATGAATGGGCGTTTTACGACGTCCTTTAGCATTGCGGACAAACTGAAATTCTGATCGGGACCGAGATAGGTAAAAAAGTGGAGGCACACATAGAAGAAGGCGAACAGGCCCAGCATTCGTCGAAAGCGAATGAGCTCGGGGAGGTGGAACATCTTGCGAAACGGAGTGATGCAAAGAGTGAAGACCAGGAAGCGAAGCGCCCAATCGCCGGTCGCATGCTGCAGACTTTCAACAGGATTGGCGCCGAGTTTGTTCCCGACCGAGTTCCAGACAAGCAGCGCGAACGGAACAAGCGAGAGCATGAAAACGCCGGCTTTTGTCCATTTGCTGGTCAGGATTGCGCGCAAAGAGAGCCGCCTGTTCGGAGAGATTTTACAGAACACGCTGCAACGAGAATCGCTTGTCAGTAATTTTTCTTTAGGTCCATGCCGCTGTACATGCCCGCCACGATATCGGAATAGCCGTTGAACATGAGAGTGTTGCGCTTGAAAATTTCGCCAAGCCGGCGCTCTTTGGACTGCGTCCAGCGCGGATGATCGACTGTGGGATTTACGTTGGAATAGAAACCATATTCGTTGGGCGCAAGAATATTCCAGGTGGACCGTGGTTGTTTTTCCTGAAAGCGGATTTTAACCAGAGACTTGATGCTCTTGAAACCGTACTTCCAGGGAAGGATCATGCGAACCGGAGCGCCGTCCTGATTGGCCAAGGTTTCGCCGTACATCCCGACGCAAAGCAGAGCCAGCGGGTTCATGGCCTCATCCAGCCGTAAACCTTCCACATACGGAAAATCGATTCCGGCATATCGGGCCTGCGGCATCTGGCCCAGATCGAAATAGCTCGTGAAGGCGACGTATTTCGCTTTTGGCGTCGGTTCAACAAGGTTCACAAGCGCGCTAAAGGGAAACCCAATCCACGGAACCACGATCGACCATGCTTCAACGCACCGATGGCGGTAGATGCGTTCTTCGAGCGGAGCAATTTTCAGAATTTCGTCCATCGTGAACTTGCGAGGTTTGGCTACGTCGCCTTCGACTGCGACCGACCAGGGAGTGGTGCGGAAATTCACCGCGTTTTTGGCGGGATCCGTTTTGTCGGTGCCAAATTCATAGAAATTGTTGTAGTGCGTCACGTCTTGAAAGGTGTTTTGTTTTTCGTTCGTGCTGTACTGGCTCTTGGCCAGGGTCGCGAACTTGGTGGCCGCAAAAACCAGGTTCGACGGTGAGGCTAGCTCCCAGACTTTCGGGCCCGCAACCGCCAAGGCACTGGCCACACCCATAGTTTTGAGAAATTTTCTTCGATCGACATAGACCGACCTGGGTGTGACGTCGGCATAAGTCAAATCCGGATTTTTACGCAGCAACATGCGATTTGCTCCTGGGGCAGCGGGTGGCGAATCCGGCTCTTACCACATACTACGGCTGTTTCCAGTGATTAGATGCGAAAAGCGGCGGCGCCGTCGCTCACGCCCTGATACGGCTCGGGCAACGAACCGAAACTGAGGAGTCTTCCGGGCGGAAAAGGTTACCCCATCTGCGCCCTTCGCCAGAGGTCCGGACGCTTTGCCAGGAAGGAATTTGCCGAATGCCGCGGCGTTGGAGGCGAGCAATAGTTAACGTACACTGAAGTTCGAAAGCCACAAATTTCATGTCCCTAGCAGATTCAAGGAAGACTCAGGCCATTGCGGAGTGGGAGTTGCTGGTGGAGTGTGTTTCGGCTGCGCCCCGAACGCCGAAGCTCGAAGATTGGGCGAAGACGATTGCGTGGGAAAACCTGCTCGGGCTTGCAGAGGATCACGGCGTTCTGGGGCAGGTTGCGACACAACTTGGCGGTCTCGGCGATTCCATTGTTCCTCGTGAGGCGAAGCGCAGATTGACTGAATTGCATCGCGGTCAGCTCTTTTCGGCGCTGCGAATGAGTGGCGAGCTGTTCCGGCTGGCGGAGCGTTTTGCCGCAGCGAATATTGGAATGCTGACGGTCAAAGGGCCGGCTCTGGCGGTCGCGGCTTATGGCGATCCGGGAATGCGGTCCTATGGAGATATCGACCTGCTGGTACGCCCGAGCGATATTTACCGGGCGACTGAAATCATGATTGCCGATGGATTTGACGCTGCGATTCCTCTGGAGGCGATTCGGGCCGGAAAGATTCCCGGACAATATTTGTTCAGCCAGCGGGATTCGAAGTTGCTGGTGGAGTTGCACAACGACAGAACGCTGCGTTATTTTCCGCGGCCCCTCCGACTGGACGAACTTTTTCAGAGACAGACCTCGGTGCGGATTGATGGGCGGGAAGTGCCGACGCTCAGCGTAGAGGACACGCTGGTACTGATTTCCGTTCATGGGGCGAAACATTTCTGGGACCGCTTGATGTGGATTGCCGATGTGGGCGCGCTGGTTTCGCGACAATCGGGGATGGATTGGGAGCGGGTAAACCAAGCGGCCCGCGAAGTGGGCGCAGAGCGCATGGTGAATACAGGATTGTGTCTGGCTACGACAGTATTGGGGACAAATTTGCCCGCTGCAGTGCTGGCTCTGGCAAGCAAGGATCGCATTGCAAAACGGCTTGCGGAGCAAGCCGTCCGCTGGTTGCGCGCCTGCGGCGACAATTCTCCGCGACTGGTGGAACGCGCTTTTTTTCGGATGCGGATGCGCGGCGAGGGATTGCTTGCAGGAGCGGGGTACTTGCTGAAGTTGTCGCTGTCGCCGACGGAGGAGGATTGGGAGGTGGCGACGCAGGGACGGAAAAATCGCCTGCTGGAGGCGGCGGCGCGGCCGTTTCGTTTGGCGAGAAAATACGGGAAGAGCGGCAAGAACTAAATTTATCTGGGTGGCAAAACTGGGAAGGGCAGAAAGCAAAACCGGCTGCACTCTTGCGAGTGCAGCCGGTTTTTGTTTTTTGACGAGTCGAGATTAATTAACCGTTAGTGCAACCGGGGCCGTATGGCTCAGTGCTCCGGAAGTGCCGGTAATTGTGAGGTTGCTGGTGCCCTTGGGAGTGCCACCGGTGGTTCCTCGGTCGTCACTGCTGCTGCAGCCACCGACTACCATAAAGATAAACATGGCCGCTACAGTGATCAGGCGGACACGCGTATTTTGCGTCGAGCGGAAGAGGAGGAGCATGACGAATGCCAGGAAAAACGCAACGCTCCTGAGCACATAGGTTGTCGGCGGAATGCGGAGCGCAGCGGGAGGGGTCATGAGCATAGCTGCATGCGGCGCTGTTGTGGTGACTGTGACGGTTGCGGTTTGCGCGGTCGTGCCATCGGTCGTCGTGACCGAAGCTGGCGCGACGGCGCAAGTGGAGTTCGCAGGAGCACCCGTGCACGCAAGAGCTACGGCCTGATTGAAACCGCCTTGCGGGGTGACGGTGACGGTGAAGGTTGTTGTGCCACCCTGGGTGACGGATGCAGTCGCGGGCGCAGTGACCGTAAAGTCTGCAGTGCCCGTCCCATTGCCGGTAAGCGTGATGATTTGCGGGCTGGAAGCGTCACCATCGGTGACGGTTACGGTTCCCGTGGCTGCGCCACTCGCCGTCGGCGTGAATACCACGCTGATTACACAAGTTCCCGGAACACCGCCCACAGCGGCAGGAACACTGGCTCCGCAAGTCGTGGTGGTAGCAAAAACCGGGTTTGAAGACACGGCGCTAGTGAAAGTTACGGCCGTCGCCGTGCTGTTCGATAGAGTCACCACTTGAGCCGCACTTGGCGTGTTGATGCCTTGGTCGCCGAAAGCGAGTGTGGTTGGAGATACGGTGAACGATGAACCTGTGCCGGTGAGAGGAATCGACTGCGGGCTGGTTGAATCGCTGTCGGTGAAGACCAGCGAAGCGGATTCCGCACCTGCAACAGACGGAGCGAATGTGACACTGACGGTGCACGTCGCACCAGCAGCGACTGTCGTGAGGCAGGTATCGGCGGACTTGACATAATCGGTTGCGGAAGCAGCCGGGGTGCCTGCGGCTACTGCGATTGATGTGAAGGTAACTGCCGAGCTTCCGTTATTGGTGACGGTTAGTGTCTGCGCTGCACTGGTCGACCCGAGCAGTTGGATGCCGAAATCCAAGCTGGAGGGAGCGATGGAAAAAATCGGAACAAGACTGAGCTTGGCAACGAATGCGTCGGAAGGCCCACCGAGGTCTGCTTGGAATGCCCCGGCTGAAACCGGGAAAGAAGTTGCAGAGGAATACGTCTGGCCCGCGATGTAGGCGTTAGCGGGAGTAGCGGAATCAATGGCGATCGCCATGGCTTGATCGGAGTTACCAGGGCTTCCCGCGCCGCCGAAGTAGGTAGAGTAGAGAAGGTCCGCTGCGCCACCGCCGGCTGGATTGAGCTTGACGATGTAGGCGGCTCCCGTGCCTCCCGGGGCGAGGGCGGTCTGGAAAGCGCCAACCGACTTGGGAAAGTCAGTTGACCCGGTTCCGCCCGTAAGGTACGCGTTACCTGCGGAATCGGCGCGTATGCCACCGGCAATTGTGCCGCCCGTGCCGCCGATAACGGTGGAATATTTCAGCGAAGCGCTACCTGTTAATGCTGTGTCTAAGAGTGAGATAGAGGCGAGGCCATTGGTATTGCCCGTGGTCTGGAATGCGCCGGTGGTGGTTGGAAAAGCGGTCGAGCTGGTGCTACCTGCGACATAGGCGACATTGTCAGGGCCGAGTGCAATGGCCGCGCCAAAATCACCGACGCTGGTGTTGTCGCCGCCCAAGTAGGTGGCGTAAGCCAGAGAAGCAGGGCCGGTTGCAGTGGTATTGAGCTTGGCAACGAAAATTGTGCCGTTGACGATGGCGGGTGGCGCTACGAGCTGAAAGCCATTGTTGGGGCCGCCATTGGCGGTGGACGCCGGGAAATCCACCGAGGTTGTAGTGCCCGTAAGGTAGGCATTACTCGAACTGTCTACGGCGACGCCAAAGGCCTCTTCGCCCGTTCCCGTGCTGAGGGCAAAGTCGCCCGAGCCGCCGAGATAGGTGGAATAGACCAGCGAGGCGTTGCCTGACTGGGTGGTATCGATGCGCACGAGGTAGGCATTGCCGTCAGGACTCTGCAATGTGGTTTGGAAGCCGTTGAAGACTGGAAAATTTGTTGCGGTGCTGAACGGGGTCGAAGTTGGCGACGAGAATGAAACGCCGCTGATGTAGGCGTTGCCGGCGGCATCCGCAGCGACCGCGTCACCATAATCGCCGTCCGTTCCTCCTACATACGAGGAGTAGAGCAGTGAAGCATTGCCGCTGAGTGTCGGATCAATTTTGGTGATGTAACTTGTCCCGGAAGCGTTCGATGGAAGACTCTGTTTGAAAGCGTTCGTCGTGGTCGGAAAGTCGGTCGAAGACGTCTGACCGGTTACATAAATCTTGTTGGAGGAATCGACGGCGACACCGAAAGCATAGTCTCCGAGGTCGGATGTCCCGGAAAGATAGGTTGAATACAATTCAGCAGTGCCATCCGAGTTGATTTGCGTGACGAACACCGCGCCGTTGACGTTGCTGGTCTCGGGATCGATGGTAACTGTTCCCGCCGTGACCGGAAAATCGGTCGAAAACGTGTTGCCGGCAACGATGGCGTTGTTATTGGAATCGACGGCAACGGCCCAAGCCTGATCGTCACCACTGCCGCCAAGGTAGGTGGAGTAGTTCAGGACTGGATCGAGAATCAAAGTCTGGTTGCGGTCATAGCTGGCCACCACGAAGGTAACGCGGTGAGAGCCAGAGATGGCGTACCTAGCGGCTACCTGCTTCTTTTGCCCATGAATATTTTGGTACACGACGGGCTTCTGAAGTTCGACTTCGCCGCCGTCAACTTTTACCACCAAGTCTCCGCTTTTGTTGATGCGCAGACCCCGCGCCCCCTGGAGATTAAGGGCGATGGCATTGGGATTGGCTCCGGGAGCGACAACCAAGTCATATTCCAGGCGGCGCTGATTGCCGTAATAGATGAGGTCGACGCCCGGGTAAATCGACGCGTATTTTACGCGGGAGAAAGTCGGGACGTCTGCGTGCCACTTCCGGGGATCGTTTCCGATGAAATAGTTCACCTTGCCGGGGAGTTGATCTTCGCCGACCATCGGAGCCGAAGGATTTGCCCCTTCAAATTGCATACGGAGAGCGGTGGTGCGTTGCGCGAGGCGTGCCTGGCGCAGAGCACGCAAGGTTTTGGCGCGGTGGCGAGGCGAAAGGTCATGAGGGCCGGAGCGGCGCAGAGCCAGGACCGCTTCCTGGGACGTCAAGAAAAGCTGATAGCCGGCGCCCCGAGAAACGAAGCGCACTTGCTCAGCGGTTTGTCCCTGATTTTCTTCAAACCGCAATGGCAAGTTGGCGTAGGCCGAATTCCATTCCGTAGTTGTCTTGGAAGAAGCGTTAAGTATGGCAGGATGAGATTTTTTTTGTGCAGCCGGCGAAAGACGCTTTGCCGTTTCTTTGGATGCGGGAAAAATGAAAACAGCGGAAGCCAGCACAGCGAGTACGACGAGAGACGTAACTTTACCCCTTGAACCCCAAGCGTTCATAAGTACAATCCTCCTCAATCTTCACACCCGTGTACTTCCTGCAAAATACCAGTCAAATTAAGACAAAAATCCTGCAGCGCGCTGCTGCAGAGGAAAAGAGCATGTTGGTCGATGCTAGCATAACGTTTTGAAACGGGAAGGCTTGCCCCCGGCCGGGCAATGCCGCTGTAGCGTATCAGATAACTGAATTCCGCATGATTGCAATTTGGAATTGTCGGGCTCTGGCAGAGGAGGGTTTTATTGGACTAACGTATCAAAATCATCACGGATCAGGCGACAAAGCTCGCTGAGTTGCGCGGGGTCGTCGCTGCGTACCAATTGGCGAATCGGAATTTTCGCGACCAAGCGGCCGATCACCGCGAATTCCGCGGCGCGGAGTTCGTTGCTCAAAATGTTGGATCCATAGGTGTTGACAAGAAGGGACAGGTGGGCAGTTTGCAGACGGGTACCCTCTACGCCCGCCGTAGCCCCGGGAGTGCGCGAGCCGAGCAGATAAACGGCTCCCAGAGGCAAAGTTCGTCTTTCAAAACTCGTGCCATTGCTCCCTAAAGAGAGCCGCCTTTTGTCCCAATCCTGAGTAAATTGTGGAAGTGCATTGGGGGAACCGAACAGGATGTCTACTGATTCGGGCCAAAGTGAGAGATGAGGATAGGCGGGCATGACCTGGAAGATGCCCGCTTGTTCGACCAGGGCCACGATGTCATCAGAGATCACCGCGTGACCCTCGCGGGCAAAGGCTGCCGCCGTTGTAGACTTGCCGGCTCCTTCTGCTCCCACCAGAGCAACAGAGTAATCGCGAATGGCGACCGCACTGGCATGCAAACAGGTGATCCCGCGCAGACGCAGAAGCACACCCAAAATGGGTCCGAATAAATAAGACGCGGCATTCTCCAGGGAAGAGCCGTCGACCCAGGTCGCCCAGACGGTCTTCCGTTTTTCGTCCAACCAGAACTCGGTTCCGTCGTAGTACCTGATATGCAGAAAGTTATCAGCAGAAATTCGCCACATACGGAGCGCCGGCTCTCCGGTCTCGAGGATTTGGGGACTGACATAGGTCAGTTCTTTTGCCATCAGCGCGGCGTGTTCTTCTTTGTAAGGAGATGCTCCCAGATGAAATTCAACGTCGGGGGGGCGATTTGGATGAGGAAGGGAGGGAACTCCGGGAATTTCCAAGTTGGAGTGGAGAAACAATCCGAAAGCGGAATAGTGAAAACCCAATGGATGGCTGAGCGAAAATCTACAAATCAGGAATTTGTGAGACGTGGGAAGCGCAGGTGAACATTTTCACTTTCTTAAAACGGAACGTCGTTAAGCAAGCCGAGGCGGCACCGCTACTTTTGGTTAGAAATGCGTCCTGGCGCGTTGCGGTCTGGCGCCGTCAAACTTACCGTTGCGACCTTGCGTTTGGGTTAAATCGCGAACCGTACCATAAACCAACAAAAGAGGAGGTGCGTACGGCTTTTTGGGTTCTTTCGTCACGATGACAACCGGCTTAGCCATCAAACCTCTCCGCATTTATTTATACTGAATTCTTCTGCTGGTCTGCAACCAAAAGTTAAGACAATGCGGCCGGGCGATTTGGCTGACTTGCTCGGGAGTGAGTGTACCACGCGGAAGCTGCAACTGGGAATGGTTGATGTAGGGGTCGAGCAGGCTGCTCCAGGGGGGCAGGTTGCGCCAGGCGGCCCCATCTTGCTGAAAGCGTTGGACAAGCGGGTCGCCTTGGAGAGGAGTCTTTTTGCGGGTGCGAATTCTTTCCGGCAGGCGGCCACGCGCGGCTTCCCGCAGGAGCGCTTTTTGAAAGAACCAGGGAAACGGCGGCAAGGCAAGAAGATAGTCCACCATCCTTACGTCCAGGAACGGATAGACAACTTCAACAGGCTGGTGCGTCGAGCCGGCATTTTCAATTTCAAACATATTTGTCCATTGCGGGAGACCAAGCGAGGCGTGACCCCTGGGATGGATCGGATGCACCGCTCCTGGCGCGGGCAACTGCTTCATTTTTTCCCAGCGGTCTTCCAGGTTGAGGCGGTGCACAAAATCCGGGTTAAGCCAGCGCGGGAATTCAGGCGAAAGAGGATCGTTGCCAAGAAGTTTTAGGAACCTGGCGCGAATTCCGCGCCAGGGAAAAGGACGACGCCAGAGATACTGGGAGGCTTCGAGCGAGAGACGTCGCCACTCGCCCCGCCTGCCAAGATCGCGGAAATACGGCAACAGCTGGAAATTCATCAGATTGTCGCCGCCTTCACCGGAAAACAGGATGCGACAGTCGGCGGCAATTCTCTGGTACTGTTCGAGCTGGCCGGACCAGAATGCGCTATCGAAAGGTTCCGGAAGAGTCAGGGAAGGGTCGCGGGGCGGCTCAAATGGTCTTGTTTGGCCCGATTGCAGTGCGCAGTTGCCGATGTTCAGGAATCGTGCGGTTTCCCGCGCCAGTATTCCTTCCTGGTCATGAGCCAAAGATGCGTGAACGAAGGTGTAGGTCTTAAGGTTGATTCGCGAGTTGCCGCGCGTGGCGATTTCCCGGGCCGTCGCAGCCACCGAGCCCGAATCCAGACCTCCGCTGAGCAGTATTCCCGCTCGCTCTGAACGAAGCCGATCAGCGACGGCCTTTGCAAAGATGGATTGGAAATGTTCGACGTACTCCTGCGGGCGCTCATAACGGATGCGGCCATCGGTCGGAGGTGACCAATATGATTTTTGTTGCAAACCGGCGCGCGAGACCGTCAGAACATGGGCAGGCGGCAACCGGGAAACTTCACTAAATATCGTTGTGGAATTATCGCAATTCACACCGAACAGCAGAAAATCGCCAACCGCCTGGTCGTTCAAATGATCCCTGACTTGCGGATTCAAAAGAACGGCTTTGAGCGTGTTGCTGAAGATAAACACTTCACCCAGATCCGCGAAATAAAAAGGCCTGACGCCAAAATGATCGCGAGCGCAGAAAAGTTTTTGTTCAAGCGTATCCCAGACAGCAAATGCGAAATCCCCGCGCAGATGTTCGACGCACTGGGCGCCCCATAGAGAATAGGAATGAAGAATCAGCTCCGAATCTGGAGCGGATAATGCTACGTTGCGCCCGTTTTCCGTCAGAGTGGAAATCAGTTCACGGCGGGAGTCGAGTCGGACATCTGCCGTTGTCCAAAAACGGTCATGCAAGCTTGCTGGTTGAATCTCTGAAGCGGATTCGGGCGACGTGCGCAGCAGCGTGTGGCTGAATCCTACGGGTCCCTGGTTCCAGATTCCGTTCCCGTCCGGACCGCGAAAGGCCATGGTCGCAACCGACGCCTGCAAAAGCCGACCGTCGACCGGAGCTAGGTGGCGGTGAAAGATGCCGAAGATGCCGCTCAATGTGTGTATTTCTCCAGCGCTACGGGCGGTTCTTCAAGCGGCGAGAAAGGAACGAAATTCTGGCGGACGGCGCCGTCATCATTAAGGACCACTCCTTCGCATTCCACCCATGCGTGCGCTTCAAAGCGATCGCCCTGTTTCCGGCCACCAAATCGCAGAACTGCGGGTGTGCTGCGACGGCGCAGAAGAAACCAGATGACCAGCGACTGCTCCAAGCAGGATGTGGAAAGAAAGAGACGGCGAGCAGTGGCGGTCGTTAGGCTGGCAAGCGCTTTTGCTTTATCCAAAGACATGCGAGCAGCGGGGCTCGTTTTCTGTGAAAGCCGAAGCATGGTATTTTTCCAACCCAAAAAACCAAAAATACGCAGCCCGGTCCATGTGCACAGGAGTGCCGCAGCGGAGCCCAGAACGACGGCGCGTTCGTTGCCGTTCAATTTCAGAAAAGCTCGCAGCGTTCCAGATTTGCTCATCAAGATATCCTGGCCTGACCCGAATCGTCTTAGCGTACCGCACGCGACAAAGTTTGGTCCGCGAAGGGATAAATATAGAGAACCTGCGAAGCAAATCGAATGGGAAATCAGGGAACCTTGACGCCAAGAATTTCAATGAGCCCTTCTTGAAGAAGTTTCTCAAGAATCGCGAGCAAATCACGTTCGCAGCGTTCCGCTTCAACCTCATACTCCTCGAGAAGCGTTGCAAGAATTTCGCTTACGCTTCGCGATTGGCGCAGCAATTCCCAAATGCGGGTGCCTACAGGGTCCAAACTATAGTAAACGCTGTTCTTGAGGCTCAAGATGGACGACTCATCACCGAGCGGGCAGGAGACTTGGTCCGCGGTGGCAGCAACAATTGATTGCAGAGTAAGAGACGAATTCATTTTGGATATGCCAGCAATTTAAGCCGGCCACGAACGTACCTTGCCATCGCTTGCGGGGAACTGCGCAAAGGAGCGGCTATTTCGATACCCACCCGTACTGCTGGGATTTTACAGAGACTCTAATGTTCCGGCAACTATTCCCTGGATCGTTCACTCGGCCCGGAAGCAGATCGCTGCGCTGCCTGAGGCAAAACGCGGCAAAACGTTGGCCGGGTATCGACATAGGATTGGGCAATAAAACGATTCAGGTTAGTCTACCAAGTTGAGGTCCACGCCAATGAAGAACAAAGTGGTCTTGATTACCGGAGCAAAGGGCGGCCTGGGCAGCCATGTGACCCAGCGTTTTCTTGCGGCGGGAGCGTCGGTCGCAGGTGTGTCTCTGAATATTTCGCAGTCCGATTATCCAGATCCGGCTTTTGCGGCTTTTCCCGCGGATTTCTCCGAGTCCGCAAGCGTAAACCGCGTTGTGGACGCGGTGGTACAACGTTTTGGAAAGCTCGATATTCTGGTGCATGTACTGGGGGGATTTGCCGGCGGAAAGAGCGTGGCTGAAACTGACGACGCTACCTGGCGGCAAATGCAGGACATGAACCTCACCGCGGCCTTCTACACGCTGCGAGCCACGCTGCCCTATCTGCGCAAATCTGGAAGCGGCCGGGTAATCGCCATCGGAAGTCTTACCGCCGAACAGCCACATTCCGGATTGGCTGCTTACGTTACCTTTAAGAGCGCGCTTTCGGTGCTGATTCAAACGGTGGCGCTTGAAAACAGAGACCGCGGCGTTACCGCCAACGTTATTTTGCCGGGAACCATGGATACACCGGCAAATCGCAAGATGATGTCTTCGGCGGATTTTTCAAAATGGTTGCCGCCGGGAGATGTGGCTAGTCTCGTTTTATGGCTCGCAAGTGAGGCCGCAGGACACATCACGGGCGCGGCAATTCCGATCGCCGGCACCGAAAACTGAGCCGCGGATTTTTCCGTCAATTTCCTCCGTAGAAATCGCATAATTTCGCACTGGCGCAATACGCATTAAATCGATTTGACTTAGCGACCCGAAACGCCTTTAATCATATCGACTGGCAGAGGGGCCAATCCGGTTCTCGGAGCCGGAATGCTGCCATTCCATTCTTCTCAGGGACGACCCATGCAAAAACGGCTTTTTATTGCTCTTATTGTAGGGCTTTTGAGTTTCGCCTTTCCGAATTTGGGTTATGGCCAGGCGGGAAACGGCGAATTGACAGGCGAGGTTCGCGATGCATCCGGCCGAGTGATAGCATCGGCGCAAGTTTTGCTGACGGAAGTGAACACAAATTTGACGTATGAGTCTTCGACGAACGAAGACGGCATCTATCAATATTCAAACCTGAAACCAGATGGTTATTCCTTGACTGTGGAGAAAGGTGGATTTCACAAATTTATCCGCGAGGATATTACCGTCCGGACGGGAGAAAGATTGCGCGCAGACGTGGTGCTTGGCGTGGGCGAGGTCAGGACGGAGATTGTCGTTCAAGAAGATGCGTCGCTGCTGCGTACAGAATCGGCGACTTTGGGGCAGGTGATCGACGCCAGAGCGATTCCGGCGCTGCCTTTAAACGGAAGAACGTTTATCAATCTTGTGGGCCTTGCTCCAGGTATTGCGTTGCCGCCAGGTTCTGCTCTACCGCGGTTGAGCGGCAGCCGTCCCCGAACCAATGAATATCTCTACGACGGGATTTCCGTCTTGCAGCCCGAGCCTGGGCAGGTGGCCTTTTTCCCAATCATCGATGCTATTCGAGAGTTCAATGTGCAGACCAATGACGCGTCCGCGGCATTCGGCAGGTTCAATGGCGGAGTCATCAATCTGACTACGAAATCTGGAAGCAATGACTTCCACGGCACGGTTTTTGAGTTTTTAAGGAACGAAGCGCTGAATGCGCGAAATCTTTTTGCTCCAGCAACAGCAGCCAATCCCAACAAGCCGGAATTTCGCAGGAATCAGTTTGGCTTTGTCGTCGGAGGCCCGGTAATTCGCGACAAGACCTTCTTCTTTGCGGATTATCAGGGAACCCGCCAGTTGATTGGACGCGTAGTGACTTCAACAGTCCCTACCGTCGCCGAACGTGATGGCAACTTTTCCGCACTTCTCGGGCTACCACTTTATCGCACGCCTTCCGGAGGTGTTACGACTGTGGCGGATGGCAATGCTCCCGTCACCACGACCGATACCGAAGGTAATGTCATTCAGGTTCGGCAAGGAATGGTTTTTCGGCCATCCGACCATCTGGCCTATGCCGGCAATCTGATTCCGGCGGCTTCCTTTGATCCGGCGGCGGCTTCTCTGTTGGATCGCTATCCCCAGCCTAGTTCGGCGGCGGCCAGCAACAATTACAAGCGACTTGGAAACGAACCCGACAATCAAGACCAATTCGATGTGCGAGTGGACCATCGCATCTCTGAACGGGATCAGATCTTCAGCAGATATTCTTTTGCCAAGGACTTCACACAGCCGGTGACGCCACTCCCGGACGGAAGTGGCGTCGTAACGGGTGGAGCAGCGTTGGGCCCGCAAGACACCCTGGCACAGTCTCTGGTTGGAAATTACGTCCACATTTTCTCGGCGCGGTTCACCAACGAAGTTCGAGCGGGCTACACGCGTAGGCACGTGGAACGGACGGCTTTGGGTTTGACAGGCGAATCTTCCGACAGTATTGGAATCCCGGGAATTCCTTCCAGTGGCGCCTTCAGCAACCAGCTGCCCACTTTTGTGGTGAGCGGCTTTCAGCAGATCGGACCATCGGCCAACACGGCCTCCTCTTTTCGCACGGACGTGACGGAAATTGCGGATACGGCTTCTTTTGCAAAAGGCCGCCACTCCATTAAATTTGGAATCGACAATCGGATTTCAAGACTCGATGTGCTCCAGCCTCCGTCGCCAGCGGGGTCGTTTACGTTCAGCACGCTGTTTACAAACTTGAATGGAGTGACGGGCACCGGCTCTTCGCTGGCTAGCTTTTTATTGGGCCAGGTGCAGCAATTCTCAATCGACCTACAACAGCAAGTACTGGAGCCACGTGCCTGGTTTCAGGAATGGTTTGTGCAGGACGATTGGAAAGTGAGCTCGCGGTTAAATCTGAATCTTGGTCTGCGCTACACACTCAATTTCCCTTCAACTGAAGCCCATGACCAGGGGGCCGTTTTTGATTTGCAGACTCAGGAGCTGAACTATCTGGGACAAAACGGTAACTCGCGGGCGTCAAGAACGCTGCACGGGAAAAACCTCGGCCCGCGCATCGGTGTTTCCTACTTGTTGACCAAGAAAACGGTTGTGCGATCAGGTTTTGGATTGACCTTTTTCGATCAAGCGGGAATCACTACTCCTTTTACGAACCCGCAATTTCCGTTCGTGCAGACGGTGTCCCAGGCGACTCTGGATAACATCACGCCGGCATTTACATTATCGAATGGACCGAACGTGCAGCCCGTTGGTGGGACTCCCGATGCCGGGCTGGGCCAAGGGGTGTTTACGGTTGACCGGAATTTGGGATCGGGATATGTCCAGCAATGGAATCTTGCTGTGCAACGAGAAATCACTAGTAACCTGACATTTGAAATCGCCTACGTGGGCTCCAAGGCGACGCACCTTGGCGACCCGGATGCAAACATCAATCAACTCACACCGGAGCAATTGGCGACTGGACCGTCCTTGCTGAGTAAGGTCCCGAATCCCTACTTTGGAGAGATACCTTCCTCTTCATCGATTGGGCAGCCAACGACTACGAATGCGCAACTCCTGAAGCCCTTTCCCCGATTCACAAACGTCACTTTTTTTCGGAACAACATTGGCAATTCGAATTACAACGCCGTACAGGCAAAACTTGAAAAACGCTTTTCGCGCGGGCTATCGTTTCTGGTGAGCTACACGCGCTCGAAACTGATTGATGATGCTTCTTCGGTATTCGATTCCTCTATTTTTACGGGGCCCGTTGCGAACTATCCAGTGGCAAATGGCTTTGATCGGAGGCTGGATCGCGATCTTTCTGCTGGTGACATTCCGAATGTGCTGGCGGTGAGCTGGATCTATGAACTTCCCGTGGGCCCGGGTCACACTTTAAGTCCAAAAGGCATCGTGGGCAAATTGACCAATGGCTGGCAGATTGCAGGGATTGTGTCCATCCAGTCTGGCATTCCTCTTGCCGTGACCCAGACGACCAACTTCAACGCCTTTGCAGGATTTGGGACGCAGCGGCCAAATTGCGTGGCGGATACTTCGCTCGGTTCAAAGAGCAGCATCACGGAGTTTTTCAACGTCGACGCATTTCAAATCGCGCCACAATTTACTTTGGGAACCTGCTCCCGAAATCCTGTGCGGGGTCCCGGATACCAGGACGCAGATATGGCTCTCATCAAGCACACGAACATCACCGAGAGATATAGTTTTGATTTTCGAGCGGAGGTATTCAACCTGACGAATACCCCGCCGCTCGGCGCGCCAAATGTTGTGGTGGGAAGCGCCGGGTTCGGCTCCATCACCTCAGCCGGGGATCCGCGCGTTTTGCAAATGGCTCTGAAGGTCAATTTCTAGTCAGAAGCGATTGGCTATTTTCGGCCGATTGTTTCCCGGATGAAATCGACTTCTTCCTGGCGATAGGGTTTGCCGTCCGTACGGAAGATTTCGTGGAACCAGATAGCCGGCTGGCGATCGCTATAGGGGTGCTGCCAGGAATCCCAAGGAAGATAGGTTTGCGTTTTTCCGGCGACCAGACCCCAGTTGATGGCGGCTACCCGGTATTTTTTCGCGACCGGCAGTGAGCCTTGGAAGGTGCTGCCGTTTCCGCGGGCCATGTATTCTGTGCAGAGAATGGGACGGTGGTAAGGCTGTAACCAGAGGATGCGTTTCTCAAATTCGTCAGGTTTATCGTAGTTGTGAAAAGAAATAATGTCGGACATCTCGATTTGTATTTTCTCAATCGGATCCAATTTTTCTGGAGAAGACCAGTTGCCTTTCCAGACGCCACTGGTTAAAGGCTGCGTGGGATGGGCTTCCCGCGCCCAGGAAAATACCTGCGGCAACAACGCGAGGACACGAGCAACTTTATCCTTGGGCTCCGATTCCGCGTAGCTTCCCTGATTTGTGTTGTCCGGTTCATTCCAAACATCCCAGCCGAGAATGCGCTTGTCCTTTGCAAAACTGCCAACAACCCCTTTGACATAAGCCTCAAGGCGAGGATATTGCGAAGGATCGCTCAGGGCTCCGGCGCCCGGACTTTGCACCCAGCCGGAATTGTGAACTCCGGGGCGCGGCTCATGTTGCCGTCCGAGCTCTGGACGGGGATCCCAGCAGGAGTCGAATAAAACAAAAAGCGGTTTGATGTGGTGCTTGTCTGCAATCTGCAGAAATGTCTCGATGCGCTGCTGGAAACCCTTGGCATCCTGTTGCCAGGGAAGATCATGGAGAAAAACGCGCATCGTGTTTAAGCCGATGGACTCCGCCCATCCGAGCTCCAGGGCAATGCGTTGCGGATCAAACGTGTCGGCTTGCCACATCTCCAGTTCGTTGATAGCGGTGGCCGGAGTGTAGTTGCTGCCGACCAGCCAGGGCTGTTTGGCATACCAATCGTTGGCTGCTTTTTCCGACCAGCGCTGCGGCCGTGGTGTTCTTGCCTGCGCGCAAAGGGTTAGCGTCAAACTCAGCAAGAAACCAGTGGCCAGTTTTTTTGCTATCTTTGTTCGCATTGGGCTGCACTCCACGAGATACGTGTTTCTGAAACCGAAATTTTCACGGGGGCATCCAGCTAGACGGACGTGGATCTTCCCAGGTAATGAATGTCCGTCATGCTGGCCAGCCTTTCCGCCGCGCTTTCCGGGGTGATGTCCCGCTGCGGAGTTCCCAGCATTTCATAACCGACCATAAATTTTCTTACTGCCGCGGAGCGCAGCAAGGGCGGATAGTAGTGCCCGTGAAAATGAAATTCAGGATGCTGGTTTCCATCCGAGGGACGCTGGTGAAATCCCATTGTATAGGGAAACGATGTTTCGAAAAGATTTTCATAGCGAATTGTAATTTTTTGCAGAATCTCCGCCAAAAGGTTTCGCTCGGCATCGGAAAACTCGTGCATGGCGCCCACATGCCGTTTGCTCAGCAAGAGCGTTTCAAAAGGCCAGACGGCCCAATACGGAACAACCACCGCAAAAGCGTCATTCTGGCAAACGACGCGATCCTTCTTGCTGAGTTCAAGTTTCACATAGTCGCAGAGAAGACAGGAATTCCGTTCATTTCTGTACGTCGCGAACGACGAAATCTCTTTTTCCGGAATATTGGGAAGCGTGGCATTTGCCCATATTTGACAATGCGGGTGAGGGTTGCTGGCTCCCATGAGTTCCCCGCGGTTTTCAAAAATCTGGATGTGACGAATCCACGGAACTTTTTCGAGTTCCTGAAATTGTTCAGACCACACATCCACGACCGCGCGGATGGCACTTCGGGACATGAGGGGAATGGGCAAATCGTGGCGAGGCGAAAAGCAAACGACACGGCAAAGTCCCGCTTCCGATTGGGCAATCAGCAAGTCGGAATCGTTGAGCTGGAGGTACGGGCTGTTCGGAAGCAAAGCGGCATAATCATTGTCAAAAACAAAGGTGCCGGCATATTTTGGATTGTGAGCGCCACCGGCGCGTTCGTTGCCGGGACAAAGATAACAACTGGGATCGTATTCCGCCGCAACCAAGGCGGAATCTCTGTCTAGTTTCCCCTGCCACGGTCTTTGGGTACGATGCGGAGAAACCAAAACCCACTCGCAGGTGAGCGGATTGAAGCGCCGGTGGGGAATCTGGCCAAGCGTAATATTACTCATGCACCGCGGCTCGCATAATTCTTCCCCGTCCGCTCCTGTGGCTCAGCTGGAATGGACACCATGCTCTGGAATTCCGGCTTTTACCTTCTCAGCGCCCTCGGACGCTTCGCATATATAGATGTTGGGACACTTGCCGGTTGCCGCTTCGTATTCCTCGGCCACGCGGCGCCGAAACTCGTCTGTGTGGGCGGCGTTTACGAGATTGATCGTACAGCCTCCAAAACCGCCCCCGGTCATGCGCGCTCCGAGCACGCCCTTTTGCTCTGTGGCAAGGCTCACCATTATATCGAGTTCTGGACAGCTTACTTCGTAGTCGTAACGAAGGCTGCGGTGCGATTCGGCCATCAGTGGACTCAGCAATTCGACTTTTCCCGTCGCGAGGGCCGCGGCCGCTTCCCGCGCGCGCGCGTTCTCGCTCACCACGTGGTGACAGCGTTTGTAAACCGTTGCCGTGAGCAGCGCTCGATTGCTCTCCAAGTTTTCCAGCGAAACATCGCGCAAGGCACGAATTTCAGGAAGCTTC
>Ga0193726_1001126_pt1 | contig 22632 bp, 20 predicted proteins | sample H2c1metaG_FD_144928 | JGI IMG/M metagenome (GOLD analysis project Ga0193726, IMG submission 144928) | Soil microbial communities from a riparian zone of the East river system, Colorado, United States - H2c1 | ecosystem: Environmental > Terrestrial > Soil > Riparian zone | place: USA: East River...
CTCGCGGCGTGGACTCTGGGAACTGATCTCCAAGTTCCAGGCGGAGGGAAGGACGATCGTGCTCACGACCCACTACATGGAGGAGGCCGAGCGTTTGTGTGATCGCGTGGCAATCGTGGATCACGGCCATGTCATTGCGTCGGGGACTCCACGCGAGCTGATCGATGCGGTGGATGTCTCGCACTTGCCGCCGCCGGAGCCAAGGAAGACGTCAGCGACCCTGGAAGACGTCTTCGTGTCACTCACGGGGAGGACTTTGCGCGATGAGTGAGCGAGTTCCCTTTCCGATCACCGAGGAAATGGCACAGGAGAAGCTGCTCCCAAAGCGACGTCGGGGTTTCATTAAGAGCTCGATGGTGCAGCTCACCCTCGTTCGCTTTCGGGAGTTCATTCGAGAGCCCGAAGCCGTGTTCTGGACGTTCATCTTCCCCATTCTGCTTGCCGCGGGATTGGGAATCGCGTTCAGGCAACGCGGGCCGGACAAGGTGCAGATCGGTGTCGTTACCGGCGCTCCCGCCAGTGCCGCTGTCACGACGTCGCTCAAGGCAGATTCCACACTCGTCGTTACGACGTACGACGACAGTGCCGCGGCGCTCGCGCTTCGCACTGGGAAAGTGGCGTTGCTCGTGCTTCCCGGATCGGCCAAGGATAGCGTCCGCTACGTCTACGATCGCGGACGGAGTGAGGCAGTCAACGCGCGCCTGATGGTGGACCGCGCCGTCCAGACCGGGGCGGGCAGAGTCGATGCCGTTCGCGCGACCGACATGTACGTGACTGAGGCAGGGTCACGTTACATCGACTTCCTCATTCCCGGCCTGCTCGGCATGAATCTCATGGGGAGCAGCATCTGGGGACTGGGATTCTCGATCGTCACGGCGCGCAGCAAGAAGCTGCTCAAGCGCCTGATGGCGACGCCGATGTCGCGCGTGCAGTATCTGCTCTCGTATCTGGCCTCGCGACTCGTATTTCTGATTCTGGAAGTCGTGACGCTCGTGGGCTTCGGACACTGGGCATTCGGAGTTCCACTTCGCGGATCGGTGGTGACGCTGTTTCTTATCTGCCTGCTGGCGGCGGTTTCGTTTGGCGGTCTGGGACTGCTCACCGCATCCCGCGCGCGCACGACCGAAGCTGTGTCGGGCATCATGAACTTCATCATGCTGCCGATGTGGATCTTCTCGGGCGTGTTCTTCTCGTCCGCGAATTTTCCGCACGTCGTGCAGCCGTTCATCAAGATGCTTCCGCTCACGGCTGTGAATGATGCGCTCCGAGCCAACATGCTCGAAGGAGCGTCGTTGGTCGCGATCAGTCCTCAAATTCTCGTCATTGTCGTCTGGGGAGTGGTCAGCTTCTTCGCCGCCCTCAAGCTGTTCCGCTGGCGGTAATGGTGTGAGCGACCCCTCGGCGACCGCACCCCGAAATCTCCTCGCGGTCAACGAGTCGCTCTCGATTCCACGAACCGAGCTCGACACGAGGGTGTCGAGGTCATCGGGCGCAGGTGGGCAGCACGTGAACAAGACGTCATCGCGCGTGGAGATCTTCTGGAACGTACTTGGATCGCGCGCGCTGACCGACGAGCAGCGTTCTCGCCTTCGGGAAAAGCTCGCATCGCGCCTCACGACCGAGGGAAGCATCCGCGTGGTCGCGAGCGACATGCGGAGTCAGAGCCGCAATCGCGAGCTGGCCGAGGAACGGCTTGCTGACCTGGTTCGGCGCGCGCTCATCGTTCCGAGAAAACGACGGGCGACGAAGCCGACGAGGGCCGCAAAGGAAGCGCGGCTCGACTCGAAGAAGCGCCACTCGACAAAGAAACGCGATCGTCGCGGCGCGCCGCCCGACTGATCGAGTGCAGCGTTGCCGGCTCGACTAGATTTGTGCGGGTCGCCTCACCCGTCTCCATCTCCCTCCATTTGAACGACCAACGCAGCCACGCCTCGCGCGCGCAGATCATCGCTGCGTTTGCTTCGATCTACCTGGTCTGGGGATCGACCTATCTCGCGATCAGATACGCCATCGAGACGATTCCGCCATTCGTCATGGGCGGAATGCGTTTTCTGGTTTCCGGTGCGATCCTCTACCTGTGGTCGCGATCTCGCGGGGCGCCGAGGCCGACGCGTCTCTACTGGCGCAACGCAATCATCGCGGGCGGCTTCCTTCTGCTTGGAGGAAACGGAGCCGTGATGTGGGCGGAGCAGGTAGTTCCGTCGGGGCTCACGGCGTTGCTGGTATCGATTCTTCCCTTCTGGCTCGTGATCATCGAATGGGTGAGGCCGCCACGCCGGCGCCCGAGCGGCGCCGTGCTGGTCGGTCTCGTCCTCGGCTTCATCGGAATCATCGTGCTCGTGGGGCCGTCGGGTGTCGGCGGTCACGGAGACGTGAGCCCGATCGGGGCGCTGGTGCTGATACTCGGCTCCTTGTCCTGGGCGATTGGATCTTTCTGGTCGCGTGACGCGCAGCTGCCCGAATCGGGATTGCTCACCACGGGCATGGAAATGCTCGGGGGTGGTGTGCTCCTGCTGATAGTCGGAGCGCTGACCGGTGAGTTCTCGCGTTTCGATATCCACGGCATCTCGAAGGCGTCGGCCGTGGGCCTGCTCTACCTCATCAGTTTCGGATCGCTGCTTGGCTTCACGTCGTACATCTGGCTCCTCGACAAGGTCTCGCCCGCAAGACTCGGCACCTACGCCTACGTGAATCCGATTGTCGCGGTGTTGCTGGGCTGGGCGATTGCGGGTGAGCGGCTATCTATCCGAACTGGAATCGCCGCGGCGATCGTGATTTGTGCCGTAGCTCTCATTACTACGACCGGGAGCATGAAAGCCAAGCAAACCGGCTAGTGGCAGCGGTACAGACTCCTGTTTTTTTTCAACTGCAACGTACGACTACCGGCCGGGCCTGATTGGCGAGTCGGCTTGGGACTACGTGCTGGCTGTACCTCTGTGAGGCCCTGGGGATTCAGGCGGGGCGAGCGCTCGGGCCTGGCCACCTGAGCGAGGCGACAACCGCGAGCGTGAGGGCCACAGCGATTACGCCCAGTGATACCTCTGTCGGCACGTGGAGAATATCGCCCAGCAAGAGTCGCGCGCCGAAGAAAATAAGAATGGTGGCAAGTCCGACCCTGAGATAGCGAAAGCGATCGACGATTCCGGCCAGCACGAAGTAGAGCGACCGCAGACCCAGCATGGCGAAGATGTTAGACGTGTAGACGATGAACGGATCGCGCGTGATCGCGAGAACCGCCGGCACGGAGTCGAGCGCGAAGACTATATCGGTAGTCTCGACGATGATCAGCGCCACGAGCAGTGGCGTAGCAACGAGCCGACCGCCGCGCTCTGCCTGGCGCACGACGAAGCTGCCGCCATGATACTGCGGAGTAATGGGGATGATCTTCGCTACCCACGTGTTGCAGATCGAGCACGCAGCGGCAACCAGCTCCTGCTGCTTCTGCTTGCCGAACAACAGGCGAAAGGCGGCGAAAATGATAAGCGCGCCGAATGGGTATACGACCCAATGGAACCGATTGAGCAGCAGCAACCCGGCGCCAATCAGCAATGCTCGCATGACTAGCGCGCTCAGGACGCCCCAGAGAAGCACGCTCCGCTGCTGGGCCGGCGGAATTCGCAGCTCGGAGAAGATCACCACGAATACGAAAACGTTGTCGATCGAGAGCGTCTGCTCCAGCAGATAGGCCGTGAGGTAGGTGAGCGCGGTCTGGCGCCCGTAAACTACGAACACCCCCAGACAGAACAGCAGAGAAAGCGCGACCCACGCGCCGTTTCTGATCGCGGCTGCTCTCAGAGAGAGCTCGCGCTCCTCGTCTCGCCTGGAGCGGAGGAAGCCCAGGTCGAGGGCGAGGGCCGAAAGCACCAGAATCCCGAACAGGACCCAGGCCCAGCGGCTCACGTGCACAAGATTGACCGGCAAAGAACCATTTTCAGGTTTCGAGAAATAGGCGTACTCATATATTTGGGCGAACGATCACGTATTTGTCGACAGCCAGTCACTGATCGGTAGATCGAATGCAAAAATAGTGTCATGCTTCGTGTAACAACCGGCGGACCGTCATGTCCCGTAGTTGAAACCGGTCTAGATTGTTTCTAAGTCTAGGAGCTCTGAGCTTCGCACCTGAATCCTGGAGGCGTGATCACGCTTCGAGAGGCATCATGACAGCACCAATCGCGATAACTCCCTCGAGATCTGTTCCGAACGTCGACGAGACTTTTCCCAAGCTGACGCCGGCGCAGATAGAACGAGTTGCCGCACGCGGCCACACCAGGCGCATCGAGCGAGGCGAGGTGCTCGGCACCGTCGGAAAGGTCACCTCGCAGTTCTTCGTCGTCCGAACGGGAACCATCGAGGCCGTGCAGCCGGCTGAGAACGGGAAGACGACGACCGTAACGAGCCTTGGACCGGGCGAGTTTACCGGCGAAGTCTCAATGCTCTCGGGTCGTCCCGGGCTGGTCACCCTCCGCGTCGGCGAACCGGGCGAGCTGATCGCCGTCGAGCGCGATGACCTCCTGACGCTCATTCAGACCGATGCCGAGTTGAGCGAGATCTTCGTCCGTGCATTTCTTCTCCGCCGGGCAAGATTGGTGGCAGGCGGTTTCGGAGATGTTGTGCTCGTCGGATCCAACCATTCCTCCGATACGATTCGCATCAAGGAGTTTCTGACCAGGAACCTCCACCCATATGTGTTCATCGATCCGGATCGCGATTCCGGAGTTCAGGATCTTCTCGACCGTTTCCAGTTCGCGATTGCAGATACCCCTGTACTGATTTGCCGAGGCACTGCCGTCCTTCGCAATCCGACGAATCGGGCGATCGCCGACTGCCTCGGCTTCAACGAGGCAATTGATGAGGTGAAACTGCGCGACGTCGTGATAGTTGGCGCGGGGCCGGCCGGACTGGCCGCCGCTGTGTACGCGGCGTCGGAAGGCCTCAATGTCCTGGTTGTCGAGTTGAACTCTCCCGGTGGACAGGCAGGCTCCAGCTCGAGAATCGAGAATTACCTGGGCTTTCCATCGGGGATTTCCGGTCAGGAGCTTACCGCCCGCGCATACACGCAGGCCCAGAAGTTCGGCGCCGAGGTGATGATCGCGGAAGGCGCGACGAGACTCGACTGCACGCGCAAAGCGTACACCATCGAGATCGACAACGGCCCGCGCGTCCCGGCACGCACCGTCATCATCGCTACGGGCGCCGAGTACCGAAAGCTGCCGATCGACAACATTTCGCAGTTCGAGGGAACCGGCATTTACTACGGCGCGACCTTCATTGAATCGCAGCTGTGCGAAGGCGAAGAGATTGTTGTTGTCGGCGGGGGCAACTCCGCCGGCCAGGCCGCAGTGTTCCTCGCGCAGACGGCGCGCAAGGTAAATGTGCTCATCCGCTCCAGAGGATTGGCCGAATCAATGTCGCGCTACCTGATTCGCCGCATTGAGGAGAGCCCGAACATCGAGCTGCGCACGTGCACAGAGCTGATCGCGCTGGAAGGAAACGGACAACTCCAGCGCGTTCAGTGGCGAAAGGACCACGAGCCCGCCGAGACGCGCGACATACAGCACGTTTTCGTCATGACCGGCGCGGCGCCGACCACTCACTGGCTCAAGGGATGTGTGGCTATGGACGAGCGCGGATTCATCAAGACCGGACCAGACCTGTCGCGTGAGGATTTGAGCGCGGCGAGATGGCCATTTTCGCGGCAGCCATTTCTTCTCGAGACGAGCCGGCCGGGAGTGTTTGCTGTCGGTGATGTGAGAGCAGGCAATATCAAGCGCGTAGCTTCAGCGGTTGGAGAGGGATCGATCGCGGTTTCCTTCGTTCATCAGGCGCTGCAGGAGTAACACGATGCCATCAATCTCTCGCGGCTTTCGCGGACGAAGGCAATCCGCGGAGACGGCAAGCAGGCTTCCCCCCGGCCAGTACGAGACGAAAGACTTTCCCGTCCTCTCGGCGGGTCCGACACCTCGCACCTCGCTGGCGACATGGAATTTCACTCTGCAGGGCGCCAACGGGCAGACAGCGCGATGGACGTGGGACGAATTCACGGCGCTGCCGCACCAGACGACCACGACCGACATCCATTGCGTCACCAAATGGTCGAAGTTCGGCACGGTGTGGGAAGGGATTTCGGTTGATACCATTCTCTCGGAAGCCGCCGCGAAAGGAGTTGGGCCATCGCCATTCGTGATGGCGCGATGCGACGGCGGATACACGACCAACGTGCCGCTCGCGGACGTAACCGGCGGGAAAGCGATGGTCGCGTTCATGTACGACGGTGCTCCGCTCCCACCGGAACACGGTGGTCCGGCGCGATTGCTCGTGCCGCATCTCTATTTTTGGAAGAGCGCGAAGTGGGTGCGTGAGCTCCGGCTCATGGAAAGCGATACGCCCGGATTCTGGGAATCGCTGGGTTACCACAACTATGGTGATCCCTGGCGCGAGCAACGCTACGCCGGCGACGAGTGAATCCAGTTGGGGGCGCGCCACGAATTATCTGGAGGCAGGCCACCGTGATCGACATCGTCGCGGAGACGCCGAGGACGCGAACGCTCGTCCTCGATGTTCCTGGGTGGCCGGGCCATCGGGCCGGCCAACACGTCGACGTGCGACTCACAGCAGAAGACGGTTATCAGGCGGAGCGCAGCTACTCGATCGCGTCGCCCCCGGAAGACGCCCGGCTTTCGCTGACGGTCGAGCGGCTGAGCGACGGTGAAGTTTCCCCATACTTGTCCGAGGTGCTTCACGCTGGGGACACGCTCGAGCTCCGCGGTCCCATCGGCGGATACTTCGTCTGGGACATTCCGGCTGGTGGGCCGCTCCTTCTTGTCGGCGGTGGTTCTGGAATTGTTCCGTTGATGGCGATGCTGCGTCATCGGAATGCAGTTCTAGGCCCTTCTCAAGAACGACACCGACTGCCGGCGCGGCTTCTCTACTCTTCCCGCCGCTGGGACGAAGTGATTTTTCGGGACGAGCTCGCGCGCCTTGCCGAGTCGGATCCTTCGCTCGAGGTTGTGCACACGCTCACGCGTGAACAGCCTGATGGTTGGACGGGATTCAAACGGAGGATCGATCGCGTGATGCTCGAGGAAATCGCGTGGCCGCCGAGCGAGCAGCCGCGCGTATTTGTCTGCGGTCCAACGCCTCTCGTTGAAAGCGTCGCGTCGACGCTGGTCGATCTTGGCCATCAGCCGGCGCTCGTCAAGACGGAGCGTTTCGGACCGACGGGAGGGGCAGTTTAACGCAAGGAGGCACGATGAAGCGCGCTTCGAATGAATCGCAGGAGTTGATTGTTGCCGGTGAGCGTTATTCCGACGCGCGCCGGGTAGATGGAAATGCCGCCGCGGGGATTCTGAGCGAGATATTCGTTCCGGACCTCACAGCCGCGCGCGCCAAATGCGCCGGCTGCGGAGTGACGCGGACGATTGGGACACTGATCGTCTACGCCCATGGGATGGGAATGGTCGTGCGTTGTCCGGGGTGCGACCGCGTCATGCTCCGTCTCGCGCGAACTCCGACACATGTTTGGCTCGATTCCACCGGTGCCACGTCGATCGTCATCTCCCGTGATGCGACTTGATTCTGCGGCCCGATCCCCGCGCTCCTTGCACACCGGTGCAGGTTGCGCGATTACGAGGACGTCAGCGATTATGCTAGTCCGGAGACGCCATGCCTGTTGATACGCCCTGCGCTCACATCAAAGCGATTACTACGGTCAAGCTTCCGAAGAAGCGGGAGTGCGAGGAGTGCGTCAAAATCCGTGCGACCTGGGTTCATTTGCGAACATGCCAGGAATGCGGAAAGACGCTATGCTGCGACGACTCCCCCAACAAACACGCGACGAAGCACGCGAAAGCGAGTGGTCACCCGGTGATTGCATCGGCGGAGCCTGGTGAACGATGGATGTACTGTTATCCCGACGACGCCTTCTTCGAATACTGAGCCTGAATAGTTGGAAAGCTTCGTAACCTCAGTCGCGCTCGTCGGCATCGTCATCGTCGTCGCGTCCCTTCTCTCGGGCGCGATCGAGCGAAGCGGTTTTCCCCTGACGCCGGTGTTTCTTCTTCTCGGCGCCGCGCTCGGCCCCTGGGGTTTCGGCATCGCGGATGTCGGGTTCCACTCACCGGCACTTCATGTGCTCGCGGTGCTGGGGCTGGCGTTGCTTCTCTTCAGCGACGCCGTCACGCTCGACACGAAGCAGCTGAGAAACCGGGTGCGCATGCTCTGGCGACTTCTTGGTCCGGGCACGCTCGTCCCCGCCACGATTACCGCTTTCAGCGCCTGGTATCTCCTCGGGCTGTCGAAACCGGCGGCCGCGATACTCGGCGCGGCTCTGGCCTCGACCGATCCCGTTCTGCTCCGGAGCGTGCTGCGGTCCAAGGCCCTTCCCGAGGCTCCGCGCATCGCGCTCCGCCTCGAGACGGGGATGAACGATGTCACCCTCCTTCCGATCGTGATCATCGCGATGCTTCTGATGCCCGGCGGACACGTCGATGTCGGCACGAGCGCGATGAGTAGCACCCCCATCGGGCGAAGCCTGCTCGGGCTGTTCGTGCTGGGTCCGGCGCTTGGCGCTCTCGTTGGGTGGGTTGGCATCTCGCTCCTCGCCAGTGTTCGGGGCCGCACTGGAGTGCGACGCGACTACGAATCGCTCTACGCCCTCGGGCTTGCGTTCACCAGCTTCGCGATCGCCGAGGCGGTCGGTGGAAGCGGATTCGTCGCGGCATTCGTGGCTGGCATCCTCGTCGCAGCAAGGGACATTGAGCTGTGCGATTGCTTTCTCGAGTACGGCGAAGCTTCAGCGGAGATGCTGCTGTTGCTCACATTCGTTGCGCTCGGCACGACGCTCATCTGGCAGGGTCTCTACTCACTCGACTGGCGGATAATTCTCTTTGCGGTGATCGCGCTCGTGGCGCGCCCCATTGTGCTTTATCCGATGCTCAAAGGACTCAACCTCAATACCCGTGATCGTCGTCTCATCGCCGCGTTTGGTCCGCGTGGACTGAGCTCACTTCTTCTCGCGTTGCTCCCCGTTTTCGCGGGGATACCGAACGCCGAGCAGATCTTCACGGTCGCCTCGGTGGTGGTGCTGCTGTCGGTGGTGGTGCACGGCGGCGGAACCGCGATCTTCCTTCGTTCGAGCGGATTGCTTAGCTCGCCTGGTTCCGCTGGAGTACTCGCGCCGCTCAACCGCGCGGCAGCAGTCGCGGGGTCAGCGTCACCCAATCAAGTGGCGGCCACTGCGGAGTCTGCACTGCTCAAGCCGGGTCAGGCCGGCGAGGAACCAGCGCCGCTCCGCATCACGATCGATGAAATGCGCGCGTTGCAGGCGAAGGGCGAGCCGGTAGTGATCGTGGACGCTCGGTCGTTGCGCACGTATGACAGCGATCCTCTCATCGCGACTGGCGCCGTGCGCATTAGCCCCGAGGATCCAGTGCGTGGCGCTACCGAGAAGCGGCTGTCGCAGCGCGCGACGCTCGTCGTCTACTGTGCTTGAACCAATGAAGAGACAAGCGCCCGTGTGGCGCTCCAGCTTCAGAACGCGGGATGGCCGCGCGCACGTGCGCTCGCGGGTGGGTGGCTTGCGTGGCAGGAGGCTGGACTTCCGACCCAGCTGAAATCAGCTCAAGCCACTGGCTGAGAATCGCGCGAGCTTCTACAGCGTCTCTGCACTCTTCACAGCCTGGGCTGGCCGCGGTATCGGGTGTTCGGCAGTGCGTTGCTTGTACACGCCGAATTTCCTGAACACCCACTCTCGCCATTCGTCCAGAATCTCGTAGAACGTCGGAATCACGACGAGCGTCAACAACGTTGACGTGATCACACCGCCGATCACTGCGCGCCCGAGCGGCGCACGAAACTCGGCGCCTTCACCGATGCCGAGCGCAACCGGAAGCATGCCGGCAATCAGCGCCAGCGTCGTCATCATGATCGGACGCAAACGAATCGCGCCCGCCTGAATCAGCGCTTCGCGCCTTGGCATTCCGTCCTTCTCGCGAGCCCACTTGGCGAAATCGATGAGCAGAATCGCATTCTTGGCAACGATGCCCATTAACAGGATCACTCCGATCAGGCTCATGATGTTGATCGTCGTGCCCGTGATCATGAGCGCCAGCATGACGCCGATGAGCGACAGCGGGAGCGAGATCATGATCGCCAGCGGCTCGAGGAAGGAGCCGAACTGCATGACGAGAATGAGGTACATCAGCATCACGGCGATGCCGAGCGCTGAGAAGATGCGCCCGAACACCTCGTTCTGGCTGTCGACTTCGCCGCCTTGCGTCATGTGCACACCGGACGGAAAGGTGATCTTGGCGATCCGGGCGTCAATGTCCTTCATCACTTCAGTCAGCGAGCGATTGGACGTGTTCGCCTGAACGGTGACGACGAGATCGCCATTGAGGTGGGTGATCTGAGCCGGACCCAGTCCTTGCGTAACCGTTGCGATCTGTCCCAGCGGCAGCGTTCTCGGTTGACCATCGGGCCCGGTCACCACGAGGGGAAGCTGTTCCAGGTCCGCGGCGCGCATTCTCGATTCCGGAGCGAGGCGCACGTTTACTTCACGTGTCTCGTCGCTCGGGTCGACCCAGTCGCCGGCCTTGATTCCAGCGAATGCCGGACGCAGTGCCTGAGCCACCTGACCCACGGTCACTCCGAGCGTGCCGGCCAATCCGCGGTTCAGCTCGACGTTCAGCTCCGGCTTCTGGCCTTTCGTCGACAGCCCGACATCCACCGCTCCCTTTACCTGCCTCACCTGCTCGGCAATCGCTTCAGCGGTCGTCGTAAGTTGCTCCGAAGTGCCACCGCGCATTTCGATCTGAATCTGCTTCTGCGCCCCCTGAAAGTCGTTGGTGAACACGGACATCGTTGCGCCACCAATGCGCCCCACCTCTGAGCGTAGCTCCCGCCCGAAGTCCTCCGCGCCGATGCTCCGATCGGTTTTCGGAACCATACGGACGTAGATATTGCCGGTGTTGACATCCCCGGTGCTTCCACCAAGTGTCGTAAAAGTGAAAGTGACTTCCTTGTGCAGGCGCGCCATTCGGCCCGCCTCTTCAGCCTTGATTCTCGTGTAGGCGAGATTCGACCCGGGCGGCGTCTCGATGGCGATGTTGACTTCCGACTGATCCTCGGCCCCGAAGAAGCTCGCACCCACGAGTCCTACGGCCGGAAGCGCGAGCGCGATAACGAACGAGGCAACCGCAAGCAGAACCACCGCCACCCGATGATCGAGCGCCCAGGCAATCAGCCCCTTGTAGCGCTCAGCCATGCGGTTGAACCAGTTGTTGAACTTCTCGAGCGTGCGCGCGATCGGATTGCGGTGCTCACCCGCTTCCACCTGCGGATCGGCCCAGTAGGCCGACAACATCGGGTCGAGCGAGAACGACACGAACAGCGACACAAGTACCGACGCCGCGATCGTGAGAGCGAATGGCTTGAACCACTGCCCCGCCACTCCATACATGAACGCCACCGGAACGAATACCGCGACGATCGAGAACGTCGTGGCAGCGACGGCAAGACCAATTTCGTCGGTGCCCTCGTGCGACGCCGTCATATGGTCCTTACCCATCTCGATGTGGCGCACGATGTTCTCGCGCACAACGATCGCGTCGTCGATCAGAATTCCTATGGCAAGCGACAGCCCCAACAGTGACATGGTGTTGAGCGTGAATCCGAACGCCCACACGGCGATGAAGGACGCCATCACCGACACCGGCAGTGCCAGACCCGTGATGACCGTCGATCGCCACGAGTTGAGGAACACGAACACCACCAGCACGGTGAGAAGCGCTCCAATGAGAAGCGCCTCCTCGACGTTGGTCACCGATGCTTTGACACGGAGACCCGAGTCTTTCACGACGTCGATCTTCACGCCTACCGGAAGAGTCTTCTGGATCTCCGCCACCTTTGCGCGAACCTTGGCGCTCACATCGGTCGTGCTATAGCCCTTCGCCTTGACGATGTTGATGCCGACTGCCTCACTCCCGTTGTAGAGGGCGAGCGAGCGCTGCTCCTGAGTGCCGTCAATCGCGTCGGCGACCTGACCCAATCGCACGATCTGGCCGTTACGCTCAGCGACCACGAGGTTCATGAAATCCTGCGGGCCCTCGAGACGTCCTTGCAGACGAATCGTTCGCTCGTCCAGGGTTCCGTTGAGACGACCTACCGGCGCGGCAAGATTCTGCGATTGCAGCGCCAGTACCACCTGGCCAACACTTATGCCGGCCGCCTGAAGTGATTGAGGCCTGAGCTGGATCGTCATCTCGCGCTTTACCCCACCCACCAGCTGCACCTGCGCGATGCCCGGAATTCCTCTCAGCTTGCTGGTGATGTCAGGATCGGCGAGTCGCGTGAGCTGGGCCGGAGTCAGATTCGGCGAAGCGATCGTCATCGACACGATCGGCTGATCCGAAGGATCGAACCGCTGTAGCACCGGTTCCTTCATTTCGACGGGCAGATCCTGGCGGATGCCTGAGATCGCGTCGCGAATGTCCTGCGAGCCGATCTGAGGATCCTTCTCGAACAGGAACAGCGTGATGATCTGAGCGTATCCATCGCCGGCCGTGCCGTAGATCTTGTCGACGCCGGAGATTCCCTTGATCGCGTCCTCGACCGGCTTCAGGATCTCGCGCTCGACGCCTTCCGGCGATGCGCCCGGATACGGAATGAAAGTCAGCACCACCGGCTGCTGAATATCGGGAAACTCGTCGGTTTGAAGGCGCCAGAGCGCAAACAGTCCGAATACGACCAATGCCACCATCGTTACGACGGTGATCATCGGACGCTTGATCGCAAAATCTGAAATAATCATGGAATCAGCTCCCTTTACCGCTGTTCGCCGCCGGACCTGGCGCCGGTGCCGAGATCCTGACGGGGGTTCCCGGAGTCATTCCCATGGCGGCGCCCATCAGCAGCGTGTCGCCCGCTTGCAGGCCCGACAATACTTCGATTGTCTCTGACGTCTTGTCCGTCAAGCCGATCTTTACCTGAACCTTCTCCGCCTTTCCCTGCTTGATCCGCAGCACGGATGGGATCGACCCGCGCACATCTACCGCGGACTGCGGCACGACCAGTCCCGTCTTTGTCGCGGTGGACATCCGCCCATTCGCGAACAACCCGCCGACGAGGGCGCGGCCTTCGTTCGGAATCGAGACGTAGATGCGCACCTGGCGGGTCGTAGGATCCGCGGTTGGATTGATGCGAGTGATACGTCCAACAAATTGGCGGCCCGGATAGCCGCTGACGGTGAAATCGACCGGCACACCGATACGAATCGACGCGAGCTGCTCGGCCGGAACCGAGGCTTCGAGCCTCATGCTCGATGGATCGACGACCGAGAACAGGGCAGTCCCCGGCTGAACGACATCGCCCGACGAGACGGGACGCTCGCTCACAATTCCGCTGAAGGGCGCCGTGACCGTCGTGCTCCGATAAGCTTTCTCGGCCGTCGCCAGTCTGGATTTCGCATCTTCGAGAGCCGCTTGCGCGGCGATCGCCGAGCGACGCGACTGATCTATGTCACGCTCGGCAATCGCGCCCGCAGCGAGGAGCGTCTCATTTCGGGCGAGATCCTTCGACGCGACATCCGCTGCGTTGCGCGCGGCGACGAGACCAGCACGTGCCGAGAGATACGCATCCTGGATTCCCGTCGCGTCGAGTCGGGCGAGCACGGTTCCGGCACTCACGGCCTGACCCTGATCCGCGTAAGTCTGGAGAACGCTGCCTGAAACCTGCGCGCGCAGCACGGCTTCACGGTCAGGCTCGAGCGTTCCGGAGATCGATGGCCCGATCATGATGGATCCGTTGGTGGCCACCGTGATGTTCTCGAGGCCAACTACCATCGTCTCCGTCTTTGCCGTCTCCGCCGCCGAGGCGTCGTCGCGTTTGCTGCATGCGCTGACGACAGCGAGTGCGGACGCACTCAACAAAACAGCCACGCCTTTTCTCATAGTCCTCTGAATTTGCTTCATATATGACTCTCGTCTGAATGCTTTACTGCGGTGGAATGCCGGTTTGCTGCTGTCCCTGCGCCTGCGTTTGCGCGGCTTGCACCGCCTGACTGTTCTGTTGCGATTGCGACTGCGCTTGCTGCGCCGCGGCCTGGCTCTGAGCCTGCGCCGTTCCGGTGCTCTGTAGCGGAAGATCGGGCAGGAGCGCCAGCTTCACGCGCGCGACCTGCAGATTTCTCGCTGACAGCGCGCGATTCGTGACCGCCTGCTCCAGCAGAATTCTCGAATCGTTCAGCTCGATCTGCGTCGAGATGCCCTCCTTGTAACGAACCTCGGCGATCGAGTACGCGCGCGCTGCCTGCTCGGCCGTGCCCTTGCTCGCCTCCCACGCCGCGCGGGCCTGGAGGAGATTGTTGATCGTTACCCGGGAATCGAGCGCGGCGAATTCGCGGACCTGATCGTACCGCGCCTGCGCCTCGCGCAGATTGGCTTCCGCAACCAGTTGATCACCCTTGATTCTGCCCCCGGTAAATAGCGGGATCTGCGAACCGAGACCAATGGTCCAGTTTGTCCGGAAATCTCCCGATCCTGGAAGGCCGCTCAGTGGAAACGCGACTTTGCCATATGCCGATGTCAGTGAGAGCGTCGGAAGTCTCTGCGATTTAGCAACCCTGAGGAGTCCCCTCTGTGCATCGATTGCTTCGGCCGCCTGCCTGACCGTTGCCCGATCGATTGCAGCCGTGTCGCTGGTGATGCCAATGTTCGCCAAGGCGGCATTCGTCGCCACGGAATCGTCGACCGCGGTCGTCAGATTCAGCGGCGCATCGAGCGGAAAGTTGAGGAGCTGCTTCAACGTCAGGTACGCGACTTCACGATCGCTCTGGCGCTGGATCACGATCGGCCGCTGATTCGCGCTCGAAACCTGGGCACGCAGAAGCTCGAACTCGGAGACATTTCCAACCGTGCGAGCCAGTTGAGTCTGCTTCAGCACGTTGTCCGTCTGCAAGAGAGATGATTCCGCCAGCGCGACCAGCCTGTCGGCGAGCGCTGCATCGAAGTACGCCTGCGTGACATCGAGGCGAAGCTGCGCGCGCTGCGCGCTCAGCTCGATCTCGGCCGAGCGACGCCCTGCGTTTGCGACCGCGTTCTGCGCCGAAATGCGTCCGCCAGCGAACAGATTCTGCGAGAACGCGAGCCCGAGATTGTACTGATTCTTCGCGCCGAAGCCGAGATCGCCGAACGATGCGAATGGATTTCCGCCGAGCGCGCATCGATTTGCGTCTTCGAGTCCGGCTAGCCGGTCGGCTGTCGTCGCTGTCGCGTCGAGAAGGTACTGGTCGCACGGCGCGGGAGGCGGCACCGGCTTGGTCGTGTCTACCGCCGGACCACCGGCCACGGAGAACTGCGACGCAAGAGTACGGGTGTAGCTGGCCGATCCCGCGAGCTGTGGCAGCCTCTGGCTGCGCGCCTGGTACTGTTGGCCCTGTGCGCGTTGAACTCCCGCACGCGCGATGCGGACCATTTCGCTTTGCGATTCAGCGAGCTGAACGGCTTCGTCGAGCGAAAGTGTGCGAGGCGTCCCGGTCGTGCGCACCGTGGGCAGAGTGGGTGTTACCTGTGCGCGCGCGACCGCCGGCATCAACATCAGCGCTGCGATGAGCGACGTACTCAGGAATCTGCCGAGCCTGACGGCGCGGAGTTGGGCTTTTCTGTAAGACACTGTTCAGTTTGATAGTTGTTTCGATCGTTTGGTCTGCTTGTGCGTCGTTTTGGCCGTGCCGTTTTCGACACCCAGAGCGCGCAACAGGAATTGGGCGTACATCTGCGCCGCCTTTTCCTTGGGCTGCGGATAGACGTCGGGCATCATCTCGCGCCCCATTGCGTCGGCGAAAATTGCTCCCATGAGCATGGCGGCGGCAGTTTTCGCTTCGAACTTTTCAGTGATCCTTCCCTGCCGCTTCAGCGCGGTGAGATAGTGGCAGAGGTCGTTCGACGCCCGTCTCGGGACTTCGCTGGCGCATTCCGACATCTCCGGTCGCTCTTCGATCTCACCCATAGTCTTACGGATGATCGAGCTCTGAAGTCTCAAATGCTCGATGAACGATTCGCTCCAGTCCGTCAGCTCCCGCTCGGGATCGGCAGGAATGTCGGGGAGGGTCGCCAGAGCAGCCGATTGCGTCAGGTGTTGCATTGCTTCGCGAATCAGTGCTTCCTTTGATCCGAACTGGCGGAAGATCGTGATCTCGTTTACGCCCGCGGCATCCGCAATGCGACGAGTGGTGGCACCGCGGAAGCCATGCTGGGCGAAGACTCCGGCGGTTGCGGCGAGGATAGCGTCACGATGATTCATGGTCAGGGAAGCTAAAAACAGCAATCGAGAAATGCAAGTAGTCACTTGCTTACACAGTCGTTTCCACGATTCCCTAACGGAAAAGAGCCTTGGCCACTACTGCTGAGCTGGAATCTGCGTTCGATGCCGCGATCAAACAGACGCGGAAATCCATTAGGGGCGGTATGAAAGCGATCGGCGGAGAGCCGGCGGCCCCCTACCTCGAGAAGCTCGAAGAAGAGCTCAACCTCGAGCGTGCCAAAGCTTTAGAGCGCGGCGAAGTGGATCGGGAATGGTTTCAGAAGACCGTGCGGGGCCTGATCGAGTGGGCTCCGGAATCTGAGGCTAGCCTCGTCGCCGCACTCGGCCGCATCGCTCGCGTAGCGCCAATTACTAAATCTTAGGCCGATCTCATCCTCCCTGGGGCGGATCACCCCATTCCGGCGGTGAGCGGTCTACCTTGGGTTGGTCAACTGCCTATATTCGTCGCGTGCGTCACACTCGAGCCTTCCGCGGTCTCGCCAGTATCGTCTCCATCTGGCTCGCCATCTGTCTGGCCGAGCCGGCGCAGCTTCACACGTGCGTCATGCACGGTGGCCTGGCGATCGATGTCTCGATGGACGCCGCCATCCACGGCGGATCATCGCATGGCGGAGTGGCTTCCACGCACGCGATGGCTGGTCACTCCCATCACGACCAGGGAACCAACAACCAGTCGAAGCAGTGCAGTTGCATCGGCGATTGCAGTGCGGGCAGGGCTCCGATTGGACTCGCCCCAGCCTCGACGCAGCTCGCTTTGCTCGAGCTCGAAGTTCCGAAGGCAATTTTCAGCTACGTCTCGCCGTCATTGGTTTCGCCGCACTACCTCCTTCCCTTCTCCAACGCCCCGCCCAGCTCTTCCTCTCGCGCGTAGCTGACATACCGCTGGCGCGAGCTCCGACAACACATCACCGGCGTCTTGGATTGCGGCGACTCTCGCCGCGACGTGGCGCCACTCGGACTCGAGAGGAAGCATGTCAATTCATTCGTTATTCAGGCGCCTAGCGCCGTGTTTCGCGATCGTTGCAATCGCAATCGCAATTCTCGCCGACAATCTCCCCGCCCAATCGGTTGGGGAGATCACCGGAAAAGTCACGACGGCCGGGAATTCACCGATTGTCGGAGCCTTCATCTCGATCGATGACTCCGCTCCCGCCGCGCAGACCGACGCGCACGGAGATTTCCGGATCGCTGGTGTCGCACCCGGGAGTCATCTCCTTCGCGTGCGCCGTTCGGGCTATGTCGACTCAGCTGATTCCATTGTCGTGGCCACCGACGCTCCGACCCAGATCAACATCAGTCTCGCTGCAAAGGTGGCCACGCTCGCCGGTGTGACCGTCATCGGAACCAAAACCGATCTGGCCGAGACGCGCGAGCAGCTCGCGAAGATTCCCGGAGCGGTGGCGATGGTCGAGGCTCCGGAGATTCGCGCCACGCGTCAGGCCAACCTCAAGGACGTGCTGCAGTTCGTCCCCGGCGTCTATATCCAGCCCCGATTCGGCGCTGCCGACGAGAGCCAGATATCCATTCGCGGCTCGGGGCTGCGCGACAACTTCCACGCGCGCGGCGTGAACCTCCTCGTGAACGGAATGCCGTACCGCAACGCGGATGGGTTCACCGATTTTGAATCGCTCGAGATGCTGACGACCGAAGCGATCGAGGTCTACAAGGGCGCCAACGCTCTTCGTTACGGCGGCTCGACGATGGGCGGAGCGATAAATCTCGATACCAAGACCGGCTACAGCTCGAGTCCGACATCGCTTTTCGGTGAGGGCGGCAGCTTCGGCTTTTACAAGACGCAGCTGGAATCCGGTGGAACGCGCGGTGCCTCGGATTATTACGCCAGCTACGGCCGCACTTCGCTCGGCGGATACCGCCAATGGTCGGCGCAACGGCGGGACAGGGTGAATCTGCACGGAGGCTATCGGCTCTCCGACAATACCGACGCGCGCGTGTTCTATTTTTTCGCGCACGTGAATGAAGAGCTTCCCGGCGCGCTGACGCGTGCCGCGTTCGAGAGCGATCCTCGTGCAGCCGATCCCGATAATGTCACCAACCGCTGGGGACGCGACTACGACCTCCACCACGTTGGGCTTCAGCTCCGCACGCAGATCACGCCGAATCAGCGCCTGGAGATCAGCCCGTACATGCAGTATCGCGACATCGATCATCCGATCTTCCAGGTGATCTCGCAGATCAGCCACGACTACGGCGCCGAGGTTCGCTACGAGAACACGGGAGGTCTCGGCGCGCTGAGCAACCGACTCACCGTGGGATTCCAGCCGGCTTATGAGTCATTGCTCAACCAGCAATACGAGAACGACACGGGAGAGCACGGCGCGCTTACCAAGAATCAGCACGATCATGCCACGAGCGTCGCTCTATACGCCGAGGATGTGCTCTCGCTCACGTCGCAGCTCGCGGCGGTGGTTGGAGTGCGGGCAGATCGCGCCACGCGGAGGACGAAAGATTTCTTCCTCTCCGACGGAGATCAATCGGACGAGCGGACGTACAATCCTGTGAGTCCCAAGGTCGGTTTCATCTATTCGCTTCGATCGGGCGCTGCGCAGATATTCGGAAACGCGAGTCGCAGCTATGAGCCGCCACTCCTTCTCGAGCTGAACAGCCTGACGACTCCCGGCTACATCCCGCTCGAGGGACAGAGCGCCTGGCAATACGAGCTCGGCGCCCGCGGCAGGCAGATCGGATTCAGCTGGGATCTCTCGGCGTACGACATCGAGCTCAGGAATGAGATACTGAATATCAACGTCCAGCCATTCCCGGGCGCGCCGTTTACCGTACCGACCTATCGCAATGCTCCGAAGACGCGGCATATGGGGCTGGAAGCCGGACTGAGCTATCAGTTGCCCGGCGCGTTGTTCGTGCGGGGAGATGTTGCGGACCACCTATCGTTCCGAACGTCTTACACATTGGCGCGTTATACTTTTGTCGAAGATTCCAGCTACAAGGCCAACGATATTCCGGGCGCTCCGCGTCAGGCGTTGTCGGCCGAGGTCAAGTACACGCATCCCTCGGGCTTCTCGATCGCTCCAACTGTGGAATGGATTCCACAGTCGTATTTTCTCGACAGTCAGAATACGGTTACGAATGATGGATGGACCAACTTGTCCCTTCGCGCCGATTGGGCAACCGCTTACGGAATGACGCTATTCGCCGCGGGACAGAACCTGGCTAATCGCCGCTTCTCTCAGTCGGTGCAGGTGGACAATGCCGCTGGCCAATATTATGAGCCTGCGGACGGCCGGTCGTTTTACGCGGGCCTGCGCTGGACACCTTGATCGCTTCCCTCCCGCTCGATCGCCGTCGCTCGCTGAGAGCAGCGGCGATTCTGCTCTGTCTCGCCTTATTCGCGACCATCGCGCAGGCCGCAACAAGCCTGTTGCTGCACGCGACGCTGCTCCGTTCCACGCCGGCGGCGAACAGCCATCTCACCACGCCACCTGAGACGATTCGTCTCGTCTTCAGTGAGCAAGTGGTTCCCGAGATGAGTCAGATCACACTTGGCGGCCCCGACGGAAGCAGCGTTCTGCTCAAGGTGGCGACCGATCCGCACGATGTGCATACGCTCGTCGGTACTGTTCCTGGTGGATCGACGAACGGTCGCTACAAGGTGACGTGGCGCATTCTCTCCGCGGATGGTCACCCAGTCGGGGGAAACTTCACCTTCGCGATGGAAGGAACTGGCGACTCTTCGCGGCCCGGCGCGATCGCGCCGCCGCCGGCAACGATGACGCCGAATTATTCGCCCGATTCGACGGGGTCGGACTCTGCTGCGTCTCCTTCGTCAGGGATGTCGCCCGAAATGAAGCCAGTGCCCGTTTTGGCTTCGCTCTTCCGCGGACTTGGGTTGGGCGCGCTGATGACGGGAGTGGGAGTCCTCTTTTTCGGAGTGACATCGCGCGAGCGCCGAAATCTCGCTCCCCGGGTGCTGATCGTGGGCGCGATCGCGTTCGGTGCGACTCTCCTCGTCGCGCACCTGATAGCGTGGCTCGAGCACGTTTCGCCCACTGGAAGCCTGAGCGGCGCTTTTCTTGAATCGGCGCTCGGCTCGACGATCGGTCGAGTCGAGCTGCTTCGTACAGTGCTGGCGCTCCTCGCGCTCTGGGCGATTGCGCTGACGCGGCGTGACATGCCCGCGCTCATTCTGGGTGGCGCGTGCCTCGTGGTGAGCGGTGCGATTGGGCACCCCGCTGCTATCGATCCCTATTGGACGATTCCCGCCAAGATGATGCACCTCGTCGCGGGCTCGGTGTGGATCGGCGGCCTGGTCTGGCTCGTTTGGTTGTCACGGTGCGACGAAGCAGCGTGTCGCATCGAGGCCGGACGTGTTTCTTCGGTCGCCCTCGTCTCGGTCATCGTCATCGCCCTGTCGGGGCTATTGCAGGCGTTTTTCTTTCTCAATACTCCGGCCGATCTGCTTCATTCGCGCTATGGCCAGCTCGTGCTTGCGAAGATGATAGGTCTCGCAATCCTCGTTGCACTCGGCGCGTACAACCGATTCGGCGTGCTTCCGCAACTTGATGCGGAGAGCGGGCCGAAGAGGTTGTCCCGCTCCGTAAGACTGGAAATCGCCGCGTTGACGATGATAATTCTGATCGGCGGCTTCCTTGCGTACGAGCCGACTCCACCAGCTCCGGAGCCTGCGGTATCTCCGGCGACAGGATTACTCCAATGACCAGCACCTCGAAGCGTGTGTTCGTCCTGCTCGTGCTGCTCGCCGTGCCATCGATTGCGTTGGCGCACGCGGTAGTCTTTCCAAAGACTTCGAACCCGGGCGCGTACGAGAAATACGTCCTGCGAGTTCCCAACGAGCGCGATGTTCCGACGCTCAAGGTCGAGCTGCACTTTCCTGCGGGCTTGCGCGTCGTCTCGTTCGGGGACGTCGCGGGCTGGAAGCTTCAGGTGCTGACGGATTCAGCCCAGCGTATCACCGGCGCGGTGTGGACGGGCGTCCTGCCCAAGGAGCGTTTCGTCGAATTCCCATTCGTGGCCGTGAATCCGAAGGACAGCGCGTCAGTCGCCTGGCCGACGTACCAGACGTACGCAGGTGGCGAGACAGTGGAGTGGACCAGCGCCGACACCGCCTCCACGACCCCCGCATCGTCTACGCTCATCGCCGACACCACGCCAAAGCCGATCAAGATCTCCCGCACTTCGCTCTACATATCGGTGATTGCGCTCGCGTTTGCCCTCACCGCGCTTGGTGTCGCGCTCCGGCCGCGTGGGATCGACATCAATCCCTGAGTTCAACTGAAACGGAAGAAGTAGTCTCAGTTGTCGTCCTATTGACGTAACAACTTTTCTTGATATATTGACTTCATGCCCGTGGCTACACGCGACAGAACCGAGCGCGCGATCGAGCTCTTTCACGCCCTCTCCGACGAGACCAGACTCGAGATCATCGAGCTGCTTCGCAAAGGGGAGCGGTGCGTCTGCGAACTGACCGACACGCTGGATGCCGCCCAGTCGCGGCTCTCGTTCCATCTGCGCGTTCTCAAGGACGCGGGAATCGTCCGCGACCGGAAGGACGGGCGCTGGGTTCACTACGAGCTGGATCCCGAGGCATTCGATGAAGCCGAAAGCCTCATCTCGGCGATGAAGCCGAGCCTCTCCAGTCGATCCGAGGCGTGCTGTGCCTGATTTTTTATTTCACCAATGCATCAACAAATCTTGCTTGGAGCTGGAATGACTATGTCTGACTCGACTCTCAGATCCACCGTGAAGGAGAAGTACGGGCAGGCGGCGCTCCGCGTCAGCGAAGGCGCCACTGCCGCGCCGTGCTGCGGATCGAGCGCCTGCTGCGGCGCAACAACCGAAGCGTGGGATCCGATCACTTCGGATCTCTACGACGCGAAGCAGAAGGCCGGCATCCCCGTCGAAGCCGTGCTTGCGTCGCTCGGCTGCGGAAATCCGACCGCGCTCGCCACCCTCAACGAAGGTGACACCGTCCTCGATCTCGGCTCTGGCGGTGGCATCGATGTTCTTCTCTCCGCCAAACGCGTCGGTCCCACCGGGAAGGCCTACGGGCTCGACATGACCGACGAGATGCTCGCGCTCGCCAACGAGAACAAGCGCCGCGCGGGCGCGGAGAACGTCGAGTTCCTTAAAGGCGAGATCGAGCAGATTCCACTGCCCGACGCGTCGGTCGATGTCATCATCTCCAACTGCGTGATCAACCTCTCGGCCGACAAGCGTAAGGTGCTGATGGAAGCCTTTCGCGTCCTCAAGCCGGGCGGCAGATTCGCGGTATCGGATGTCGTCGTTCGTGGCGACGTTCCGCCGGCGGTGAAGGCA
>Ga0193726_1001127_pt1 | contig 22613 bp, 19 predicted proteins | sample H2c1metaG_FD_144928 | JGI IMG/M metagenome (GOLD analysis project Ga0193726, IMG submission 144928) | Soil microbial communities from a riparian zone of the East river system, Colorado, United States - H2c1 | ecosystem: Environmental > Terrestrial > Soil > Riparian zone | place: USA: East River...
GATATTTTCTTTACCTCGGTCGCGGTTATAATTTCCCGGTGGCCCTGGAAGGTGCTTTGAAACTGAAAGAGATCTCATACATACATGCAGAAGGATATCCTGCTGCAGAAATGAAACATGGACCCATTGCCCTTGTTGATGATACGCTACCCGTTGTATTTATTGCTACCAGGGATGCTTATCATCAGAAAGTGCTTAGCAACATGCAGGAAATAAAAGCAAGGAAAGGAAAAGTGATTGCTGTGGTTACAGAAGGCGACGATACTGCCATTGAGCTGTGCGATGATGTGATTATTGTTCCGGAGTCGGATGAGATCCTGGCACCTATGTTAAGTGTGATTCCCATGCAATTGCTCGCTTATTATATCGGGGTGGCCAAGCATCTTGACGTAGACAAACCCAGGAATCTTGCAAAAAGCGTTACAGTGGAATGATTATTTTTTCGCGCTTGTGTTGAATATGATTGGAAATTCTTTGGATCCGGAATATCTATTTCTCATAATTATTTTGTAGCCAGCTTCCCCTCACCTCTAAGCTTTTGTTGCGTCGCATGCCGACGCTTTCGGTCGGCATCCAGATATTTATCGTCAGTGACTCTTGTGCTTCATATCTTTATTCATCGTTAAAGGCCGGCAGTATATTATAAATTATGAACGACATTCAAAAGTCTCCCATCGGCTCTCTTGGCTACAATTTCATTGCCCCGGAATATATCCCTAAGGGAAAAAATGAATATTATCTCAGGGAGATACAAAACAGCAACGGAAATCATTACAGGAAATTAACAAACGGGGAAAAGGAGATCCTGATCCGCAACCGGAATAGTTCTGATGACTGGGACCAGGTGCAGGTTTCAGATTCATTCGACCCGGACCTTGTAAAGAACTGCAAATTTTTTGGACTGGTTCGCATTGGAAAGCTGGAGGCGCTTTATCTTTCATTCAATGACATCAGGCTGCCCACAGGTTTATATAACAGCACGATAATTAGTTGCGATTTTGGAGACAATGTAGTTATTGATAACGTCAACTACATGAGTCATTACATTGTTGGCAACGACGTGATCATTGTAAATGTAAATGAGCTGGCCGTATCCGATCATTCCAAATTTGGAAATGGGATCATCAAAGAAGGAGAAGATGAATCAGTAAGAATATGGATGGAGGTCTGCAATGAAAATGCGGGCCGAAGTGTGATTCCCTTCAATGGTATGTTACCGGGGGATGCATACCTCTGGTCAAGATACAGGGATGATGACGAACTGATGAAAAAATTCAAGGAATTCACACAAAAAATATTTGATAACAAACGTGGTTACTATGGTAAGATCGGGGACAGAACCGTTATCAAAAATAGTAAGATCATCAAAGATGTTTGGGTGGGAAGCGACGCTTATATTAAAGGAGCAAACAAGCTGAAGAACCTTACCATCAATTCATCCCCGGAAGAAAAATCACAAATTGGAGAAGGTGTTGAACTGGTAAATGGTATTATTGGATTTGGTTGCAGAATATTTTATGGCGTTAAAGCCGTCCGTTTTTTTCTTGCCTCAAATTCACAATTAAAATATGGGGCAAGGCTGATCAATTCCTATTTGGGAAATAATTCCACCATCTCCTGTTGCGAGGTTTTGAATTCGTTGATTTTTCCCGCCCACGAACAGCACCATAATAACTCTTTTTTGTGCGCGGCCCTGGTAATGGGTCAAAGCAACATGGCCGCCGGGGCAACTATTGGATCAAATCACAACAGCCGTGGCGCAGATGGAGAACTGATTGCATCGCGCGGTTTCTGGCCGGGGCTTTGTGTAAGTCTTAAACACAATTCAAAATTTGCAAGCTTTACACTCCTTGCCAAAAGCGATTATTCCTACGAGCTGAACATCCCGATTCCCTTTTCTCTTGTCATCAATGATGCCAGTGAAGATAAACTGGTCATCATGCCTGCCTATTGGTTCATCTATAATATGTACGCGCTGTCTCGCAATGCAGTAAAATATGTTGACCGGGATAAGCGCACGGAAAGGATCCAATTCATTGAATATGATTTTATGGCTCCTGACAGCGTCAATGAAATATTCGAGGCTTTGCATTTGATGAAAAAATTTACCGGTGTTGCGTATGCTAAAAAAAATAAAAAGAAACTTTCGGATAAACAAGTCATATCAATAGGCGAAAAATTATTGGAAGAAAAAAATGAGAAAGTGTATAAGCTGGAAATACTGGCAAATGGATTTGAGAACAGTAATCGAAAAACCGAATTGATAAAGGTGCCACAAGCTTATATAATCTTTAAGGAGCTTGTTACTTATTATGGAATGCGCCAGGTAATAAATTTTGCCATAGAAAAGAAAATAGATTCCTGGGAAAAATTACTGGAGGCACTTCCATCTCTGGCGAAAAGAGAGGCCTGGATCAATGTAGGAGGTCAATTGATTCCTAAATCTTCCGTCGATACGCTTCGAAAGGAAATCCATTCAGGTAAAATAAATACGTGGGATGGCATTCACTTATTTTACCAGGAGAATGGAGAACTGTATAAGGACCAGAAACTCCAGCATGCTTTTGCCTCATTGCTGGAGATCAATTCGCTTCCCATGGAGAAGTTTAATAAAAAGGCTTTTAAAATACTTCTTGAACAGGTACTTGCTACCAGTGAGTGGATCACCAAGGCCATCTACGAATCCAGGGCAAAAGATTTTCATGATGAGTTCCGCAAAATGGTGTACGAAACGCAGAAGGAAATGGACAAGGTCTTAGGCACGCTTGATGAAAATAGTTTTATAAAACAACAGGAAAAAGAATTCCATGAGTTTAAAAAACAAGTGAGCCATTTGAGCAAGTTATTTAAGTTGTAGTCGGCAGAAATTCACCAGGCAGCGATTTCCACTTCATTTATTTTTTACGGAAAAACAAACGGATCGGAACGCCGGAAAAATTGAATTGCTCCCTCAATTGATTTTCAAGATAATTTTTGTAAGGTAGTTTGATGTCGTCCGGAAAATTGCAGAAAAATGCAAAAGTGGGTGTAGTAGTTGGCAACTGGGTAATGTATTTGATCTTTATAGGATGGCCCCGTACCACGGGCGGATGATAAGCTTCTATCGCTTTTAATAATTTATCGTTTAATACAGAAGTGCTGATCTTCTTATGCCTGTTCTCGTATACTTCGATGGCTATTTCAATGGTCTTAAAGATCCGGGTCTTATCTTTCGCAGAAATAAATAGAATGGGCACATCATTAAATGGGGCCAATCGTTCTTTTAATTCTTTTTCATAATCACGCGCTGTATTTGTCTGTTTTTCAGCAAGATCCCACTTATTTACAAGTAGCACAATTCCCTTCCCCTTCCTTGCTGCGAGGCTGTAAATGGTAAGATCCTGGGCCGTAATGCCTTTTTCTGCATCCAGCAGTAACAGGCACACATCTGCCTCATCAATGGCCTTTATGGCGCGGATAACAGAATAGAATTCCAGGTCCTCATGGACCTTGGTCTTGCGCCTGATGCCAGCCGTATCAATAAGGACAAACTCTTTTTTGAAAAGTTTATAGTGTGTGTGGATCGTGTCTCTTGTGGTCCCTGCAATTTCACTTACAATAGTTCTTTCAGTTCCGATCAATGCATTTAGCAGGGAAGATTTACCCACATTAGGCTGACCTATGATTGCAAATTTTGGTAACCCTTCATTTTCATTTGGATTTGTATCCGCTGGTATTAATTCTGTAATGCCATCAAGCAATTCACCAGTACCACTCCCTGTCATGGATGAAACAAAAAATATCTTATCAAATCCGAGGCTATAAAATTCCTGCGCCTCCAGCATGCGCTCATGATTGTCCACTTTGTTTACCAATAAAAATACCGGCTTGCTGCTTCGTCGAAGAAGATTGGCCATGGCATCATCGAGGTCTGTTACACCAGTCGTCGTGTCGACCATGAATATGATTGCATCCGCTTCTTCAATAGCTATCACAACCTGTTTCCTGATCTCCCTTTCAAAAATATCTTCACTCACAGGCACAAAGCCACCAGTATCAATTACATTAAATGATTTACCATTCCAATCCGCAATACCGTATTGCCTGTCCCGGGTTACGCCACTGATATCATGCACAATGGCCTTCCGTTCTTCCATCATACGATTAAAGAACGTGCTCTTTCCCACATTCGGTCTTCCTACAATTGCCACTGTGAACCCTGCCATATAACTGTTATAATTTTATTTTAAGAATGGAAACAGGTTCAAACGATGACCACGCTCCCACCCTGCTGAATTTTTAATACCCATATTCTCTCAATTGCAATTCACTTTCTCTCCATTTCGGTTTAACCCTGACGAATAGTTCGAGAAAGATCTTTTGCTGGAGAAATTTTTCAATATCCTTCCTGGCTGCCGTTCCCAGCCTGCTGATCATTTTTCCACCCTGGCCTAAAATGATACCCTTTTGCGTTTCCCTCTGAACAATGATGTCTGCCCGGATTTTTATCAGGGTGGTTTTTTCTATAAATTCCTGTACCAGCACGGCGGTGTGATATGGAATTTCTTCTTCATACAATTCATATATTTTTTCCCTTATGAGTTCAGCAACAAAAAACCTTGTAGACAGGTCCGTAATTTCGTCGGCATCATAAAATTTTTCACCTTCCGGCAAAAATTCCAGTAAGACATTCAGGAACTTCTTTTTGTTAATGCCACTCAGTGCTGATATCGTAACTGTTTTCTTGCAATATGGTTTGGATTCAAAAAAAGAAACTGCCTCTTTTATTTTTTCCTGGCTTGCAGTATCGATTTTATTTATCGCAACAATTGCGGGTACGCGTAAGTGTAAGGAAGAAAATATCCCGTTGCACGCTTCCCAATCGTCATTTACATCTACAAGGAATAAGGCGAGGTCTGCATCTTCCAGGGAATTTCTGACAGCCTGCATCATTTTTTCATGAAGCTTATATTTTGGTTCAATGATGCCAGGAGTATCGGAGAAAATAAGCTGGTAGTCTTTCTCCGTCAGGATCCCTTTTATCCGGTGCCTGGTTGTTTGGACTTTTGGGGATACAATGGCCAATTTCTCGCCCATTAATAAATTGAGCAAGGTGCTTTTGCCCGCATTGGGCCGACCAAAAATATTTACGAATCCTACTTTCATGAAAACGGGTGAAGCTGCAAGCTCAAGGCAGGAAATGAATAAGTAATCAATCCTTGCCAGTTGAAATTTGCAACTGCCAGGAAAACTAAAAAGTCAAACCTCAGTTTGACTTCAATTGATGCGAACCTCAAATTTGAATCTCCCATCTCCGGGAAATTGTCAAATCTGTTAAAAATTTGCTAGACAGAATTAACAATATGTCCTAACTACTTGATTTTGTTGCGAAGGGAAGATTCGAACTTCCGACCTTCGGGTTATGAGCCCGACGAGCTACCACTGCTCTACTTCGCGATATGGAGCGCAAAGGTAAATGTATAGGAGTTATTGACCAAACAAAATTGATATTCAAGCGGCGAGCTCATCAGAGTATCATTCTCCACAATATATACAGCTATCCAAAATAAAAAGCCCCTGCGAAGGAGCTTTCTATTGGTTGTTTTCCTGGCTTTACTATGACCGTTTTGAAATATTGCTGGCTCCGCTTGCCTTAATTTCCTTTATCAACCCGTCGCCCTTGTAATGAACATCGCTTGCCCCGGTTGCGTGGGCAGATAATTCTTTGTTTACAGTAACAGTAATGCTGCTGGCACCTGTTGCACGGACCTCACAATAATCCGCGGCAAAATCAAATCCTTTAATATCACTTGCTCCATTGGCTTCTATATCCAATTCGGTTGCGCTTCCGGATAAGGTGACATCCGATGCCCCGCTCGCATTGATGGATAACTTTTTTGCATTTATTTTTCCTTCCCTGAGATCGGTAGCGCCAGAAATGTTTACAGAAAGATCGTCAGCATTTATGGTTCCCTGGATGTGTACATCGCAGGCCCCTGAGGCTGTAAGTTTGTCAATATTCTTAAACGAGATGTAGGCCTTCAATTTCATTTTGTCACCATTAAATCCTTTCCAGAATTTTCCTTCCTTTTCCAGCCAGATTCTTAAAACTCCATCTTTAACTTCTACCTTGATATTCTGCTTGTATTTTTCTTCAGTGGCACTTACGGCTACGGCCTCATCGTTTCCCTGGGAAATAAAAACATCAAAAGCATTTGATACTGAAATAGCGTGAAAATTTTTTGCTTCCCTCACCTCAGCATTAGGATCATTGAACGTTAGCTGCGCTTGCGATGTAGCAGCAACAAAAGAAAGCAGGATCATTGAAAATAACTTCTTCATATCTTATTTTTTGAATTAATTGACTCTTTTGAATTTTCCAGAACCCGATGCACTATAATCCCTGATCAAGCCATCTCCTTTTATCAATACACTACCCGACCCGCTAATATGAGCAGACAGTTCCTTTGTTACGGTGATCTTTATATTGCCTGAACCGCTTATCGATGCGCTGCAAACCGACGTACTGAAATCATAACTCTTGATATTTCCAGAACCGCTTATGTGAAAATCGGCATTGTCAGCGTTGCCTGAAATATCTGCATCGGCAGAACCACTCAATCCAAGGTTAAGATCTTTTACTGCGACGCCGCCTTCTACTTTTCCTGAACCGGAAATGTCGATCTTTAATTTATCGGATTTTAGACTTCCTTCAATATGTGTTTTTCCGGAACCAGCAGAAGATAAATAATCAATATCCTTAACTGAAACATATGCCCTGATCTTTTTTGAATTTGTTCCCCAATCAACCTGGATCTTACTTTTCCGCTCAAGATATATCCGGAGAATACCATCCTTAACCTCAGTGATCACCTTATCACGCGATTTGGTATCGTCGGTGCTTATTGCCACAGTTTCATCATTTCCCTGGGTTATAAATAATTCGATGTTACCTGATACTGCAACGCCATGATAACCCGAAACGGAACGTTTTTCTGCATTTGGGTCATTGATCGTTTTTTGAGAGAAGGCACTCACGCAAAGAATCATTGCGGCTATTATTGAAAACGTGTTTTTCATAAACAAAAGTTTGATTATTTTATTACTTTACTTTTTTAATATTCGAGCTTCCTCCACTTTTCATATTCCTGATCAGGCCATTTCCTTTATAAAAAATATCACTACCGCCACTCGATTCAGCGTTCAATTCCTTGTTAACCGTTACATAAACATCGCTTCCCCCGCTTGCATCAATTGTAGTGTTATCCGTGATCAATTCATATCCTTTGAAATCACTGCCACCACTGGCATCGATATTGACGCTGGTCGCTATTCCCGATATATTAACATCCGATCCCCCGGAAGCATTTACTCTCAATTCCTTGATATTTACTTTTCCCTCAAAGTCAGAACCGCCTGATACTGTCAATGAAAGTTTTGATACGTCTATACTTCCTTCTCCGATAATATCAGATCCGCCACTTGCCTCTAGCATATCAAGGTTTTTGAATGAGACATATGCTTTTAGTTTTTTATTGCCAAAATCCATATGAATATTTGAACCCGTTTCGTACCAGATTTTCAGGATACCATCCTTTACTTCAGCCTTTATTTTATCGCGAAATTTAGGTTCGGTAGCGCTTATGGCTACAGCTTCCTCACCCTGGCCCAGGTACAAATCAATCCCCCCTGAAATCTCCACTCCATGAAATCCTGATACATTTCTTTTCTCCGCATTGGGATCATTGATCGTTTTTTGAGCCGTGGCAACCATGCTAAAACCGGCGAGCAAGACGGGCATAAAAATTTTCTTCATAATAGTTGAATTTGGTGTAGTACGAAAGGAGGGGTATAAATGTTACAGGGATTATTAGTTTCTTCTTAGTTTTGTGCCGGAAAAGTTCCCGGGGTGTTTCCTGCCATGAGGCTGGAGACTGAGATCATACCCGTAGAACCTGATCAGGGTAATGCCTGCGAAGGAAGGTGACCATAACTAATCCCTTTTCTCTCCCGCATTTCCCTCTCATTTATGAATCAGGATCTTGAATTGATTGAAAGCAACAGTGTCGGAATATGCTGTACAGCCGTCAATTAACCACGATCCATAAAATTTAAAAAATGAAGAGGATTTTGGTGATGTCATTTTTGATGATGTCTTGTTTTTTTGTCTTTTCACAGGAAAAACCTGCAGAGAAGGATAGTTTCTATAGTTTGTCTCCCGTTGAAGTTAAAGCCGTAAGAGCTGCTGAACGGGCGCCCGTCACAAAAACTAATATTTCAAAAAAAGATCTCGAAAAGCAGAACCTCGGGCAGGATATTCCCTTCCTTTTAAATCAAACCCCCTCTGTAGTCATTAACTCTGATGCAGGAAATGGTGTTGGCTATACAGCGATCCGCATACGTGGCACAGATGGTACCAGGATAAATGTCACTTTGAATGGTATTCCTTATAATGACGCAGAAAGCCAACAGACTTATTTTGTAGATCTCCCGGATTTTGCCTCCTCTGTCAGCAGTATCCAGATCCAACGGGGTGTGGGCAGTTCATCTAACGGTGCCGGTGCATTTGGTGCCACTATTAATTTAAGTACAAATGAAATCAACCCGAAACCATATTCAGAAATCAACAATAGTATCGGATCCTTTAATACCTGGAAAAATACGCTTAAGGCCGGGACGGGCTTGATAGGAAAGCATTTTACTTTCGATGTGAGATTGTCAAACATTACGAGTGATGGATTTATCGACAGGGCATTTTCAAAACTCAGATCACTTTATTTTTCCTCATCGTACATTAATAAAAATAATATTCTGCGCTTCAACCTTTTCAAAGGATATGAAAGAACTTACCAGGCCTGGTATGGAATTTCACAAACAGACCTTGAAATGGGAAACCGGAGGGTAAATTATGCCGGAACTGAAAAGCCTGGAACTCCTTATAGCAATGAGACGGACAATTACTGGCAGGATCATTACCAATTATTTTTCACGCATCATTTCAATACCCATCTTTCATTCAATACCGCTGTTTTTTTTACAAAAGGAAAAGGCTATTATGAGGAATACAGGGCAGGTCAATCCTATAGCGATTATAATTTACCGCCTCCTATTGTGGCAAATGATACCATTTTAACCTCAGATTTTGTAAGGCAATTGTGGCTCAACAATAATTTTTATGGAGACATATTTTCATTGCAATATCAAAAAGGAAAAACGGAATTCACATTCGGGGGGGCATATACAAAGTATGAAGGAGACCACTATGGTAAATTGATCTGGGCCGAAAATGGGCTTACCGGGCCGGGCACCTGGTACGATAATCATGCTTTCAAAACGGATGGGAACGTCTATGCAAAACTGCTTCAAAAATTAACGGATAAATGGAGTGGATACATCGATTTGCAATACCGCCATGTGAATTATGACATTAATGGTTTTGATGATAACCCTGCCCTGCTTATTAAAACAAGCTACAATTTTTTTAATCCAAAAATTGGTGTGAGTTATTCTCTGAATGGATGGAATGGTTATTTGTCCTACAGTGTGGCAGGTAAAGAACCAAACCGGGATGATTTTGAGGCAGGGAAAAACCGGCAGCCAAAATTTGAACAATTGAATGATGTGGAAGCTGGAATTGAAAAAAGGAAATCAAAGTACAACTGGGGTGCTACCGTTTATTATATGAAGTATAAAGATCAATTGGTATTAACGGGGCAAATAAATGATGTGGGCGCGTATACCCGGACAAATACTCCCAGAAGCGATAGAATGGGAATAGAATTGCAGGGCGGTGCCACACCGATCCACTGGTTTAAAGTAACAGGTAATCTTAGCTTCAGCAAAAACAAAATTCAGCATTTCACGGAATACATTGATGATTATGATAATGGCGGTCAAAAAGTAATTAATTATTCTTCTACAGATATTACCCTATCACCCCATATGGTCGGAGCTGGTGCTCTGCATTTTTATCCTTTTAAAAATTTTGAATTCATCCTGGCCGGTAAATATGTTAGCAAGCAATATCTCGACAATACTGAAAACGAGGGAAGAAAACTGGATCCTTATTATGTAGAAGATGCTAATGTTGTTTATTCATTTCATAGAGGGCCTTTAAAAGAAGCTAATATTATGCTACAGGTAAATAATATTTTCAATAAAAAATATGAACCCAATGGATATACTTATAATTATATTTCCGGGGGCGCGATCGTAGTGAATAATTACTATTTCCCCATGGCTGGCACCAATTTTATGACGGGAATAAATCTAAAGTTCTGATAAGTATTATTTGGAAGAGAATCCGGATAGCAAATTTCTAATTTATCCTTTTTGCCCAAACTTTTCCTGCCAGGCCAACATACCACCCACAAGATTTTTTGTGTTTTGAAAGCCCATGCTTTCCAAAAACATTGCGGCCTGCCCACTCCGGTTTCCGCTGCGGCAATAAAGAATTATTTCCTTTTCCCTGAGATCTTCTATCTCGTCGATCTGCATACTTTGGATCATTCCAAGCGGTAATAATATACCACCGATATTAAAATCTTCATGTTCATGAGGTTCTCTTACGTCTATAAGGTGAATTTCTTCTCCAGCATTTCTTCTTTCATTTAATTCTACCACGGTAATATTTTCCATAAAATTTTATTGAGGTCCGGGGAGATTGTTTGTACTGTCGGTGACCACAGGTTTTACAATACTTAACCAAACACTAATTAACTGACCTGTGCGAATCCGCATCGGGTTTCCTTCTTCGTTGAACCGTTGGGGGTCCTGCCTGTAGATATATTCATTCAAAGAATCCCGGCTTGCAGGATCGGCCTGAACCACCAGGATATTCAAACCATTTTCTTCCAGCTTCGCTTTTGCGTCTCCATAAGTCCAGCCAACCAGGTTTGGAACATTAAATTGCGTTTCCCCTACACCAGTGCCAAGGACCAGTGTGATGGAAGAGCCCATCTGGATTTTTGTTCCTGCAGAAATATGTCCCCCATTATACATCTGGTCGAGAACGGAGTTTCTTGCGAAATCGGATTTGTAAATGGTATCACCTAATCGCAAGCCCGCGCTCGATAAATTCATTTCTGCATTCCTGAAACTATACCCAATAAGATTGGGCATATCGATCATAGGTGGCACTGCGCGATTAATAGTAAGGTAAACGGTGCGGTTCACTTTTACCACCGCATCACTCTCTGGTACCTGCTTGAGAATGGACATAGGGGGCAGGGTATCCACATAAAGAGAATCCTGGATCACAATATCAAAACCTTCCCTGGTAAGGATCTTTTGAGCCTCTGCAAAAGTTTTTCCTGTTACCATTGGAACGGTCCTGGAACGCCCATGATTTGTAAGAAAATTCAGCGAAAGAATGAATATTACAAAAACCACCACTGCCAGCACGCCAGCTGTTATTAAATTTACCCAGAAAGGGCGATGAGTAATGAATTTGAGCACTTATATAATATTTCAATTACGAACTGCTGACGGTCAACTCCAAATGTTCCGGACCAAAATTAACTGGTTAATGCCTCTTCAACGAGTTTAGTATAGAACTCTTTTAAACTCCAACCCATCACCTTTACCTGCTGGGGAACGATACTCGCCTCACTTTGACCGGGTATCGAGTTAATCTCAAGCATGAATGGTTGTTTTGTTTCTTCATTATAAATAAAATCTATCCTGACCACTCCGCGACAATTAAAAAGACTGTAAATATTCCGCGCAGCATCACGGATCTTGTCCGCGATTGTTTCTTCGATTTGAGCGGGCGTTATTTCAGAAGAAGCTCCCTCGTATTTTGCCTCATAATCAAAGAAATCTTTTTTACTGATCACTTCCGTAATGGGCAAAACTATGATATTGCCACCCGTTCTAAAAACACCAACCGTAAACTCCCTTCCTTCTATAAACTCTTCTATCAATACTTCGTCATCTTCTTTAAAAGCTTTTTCCACCGCGGCGCCAAATTCGTCAGAGTGCTGATTCACTTTGGACATTCCTATACTTGAGCCACCATTATTCGGTTTTACAAAAACCGGGAACTTCAGCTTTGAGGCCACTTCATCAGGGTTTTGAAAATTATTCCTGATTAACAAAACAGACTTTGCAACGTTAATGCCCGAAAAAGCCGCAATGGCCACCGTGAATCGCTTATTAAATGTGATGGCTGAAACAGCGGCATTGCAGGAAGTGTAAGGAATCTTCAAAGTATCGAAATAGCCTTGTAATTTCCCGTCTTCCCCCGGCGTACCATGCATTCCTAAAAAAACGATGTCAAATTTTATGTTGATTCCATCCACCTGCAATGAAAAATCATTTTTATTGATCTCAATCTTTTTGCCATTCATGCCCTCATAAAACCATCCTTCCGGCCTGACATCCACCTTAAAGACCTCGAATTTCTCGCGATCAAGATTATTGTCAATTGTTACAGCAGATTTGTAAGAAATTACTGCTTCGCCGGAAAAGCCTCCTGTAACCAGTGCAATATTTTTTTTCATGGATTGAAATTACATCGCAAATATTGAGGAAAAATTGTTCAAGCGGAAATAAAATTCTGTTAGAAACAAATAAAAGATTAACAAAAAACTAAAATTACCTGTTACCACGAAGGCGATTAAATAAGAAAGGTGAAGGATGCATTTGCCTTCACCTTTTTACGACGGGAAATATCACCCGCCACTCGTTGACAGCGGGAAGCTGTCTTTTTTTGTTAATGTTAAGATAGAAAAAAAATGCTGTAAGACATAAATATAACGGCAATATTTTTCCACAATCAAAAAAGTAATTATATGTGTAATTTTTCTTTTTTTGCCATCAGGTCTTCAACCGTTTCCCTATACATTTCATCTGGTACGCAACAGTCTACCGGGCAAACTGCTGCACATTGAGGTTCTTCATGGAAGCCCTGGCATTCGGTACACTTATTTGGAACTATATAATAAATATCCGTAGAAATTGGAGCGTTTTTTTGTTCTGCATCTATAGCAGTACCGTCCATTAAAGTGTAGGACCCTTTTACCGTTGTACCGTCTGAAACGGACCATTCCACACCTCCTTCATAAATTGCATTATTTGGACATTCTGGTTCGCAGGCACCACAATTAATACATTCTTCTGTTATCTTGATAGCCATAAGTTTAATTTTGGGGTTTTAACGAATAATTTCCTGGTTTAGTTGTCACAAATATAAAAGGTTATAATTTTTATACAAATGATTTTGCAACAGAGAATTGATTGTTTAAGCAAGTTAGGTAAATATATTATGAGCGATGATGCAGAACTTGGTGTCGCAAAACAAAATGCATCCCTGCAAAATGGTTGGTTTATTCCCGAATTTGTGGAGCTTGCGCTGAGGAATATTGCTCAGAATTTTCTGAAAAAAGAAATTCTTGAAAGTTGGGTTAGCTATTACCACCTTCCACCGGTTGCAGAAACCCCAAGAACCGTAGGAATTGTAATGGCTGGAAATGTTCCCCTCGTAGGATTTCATGACCTTTTATCCGTATTTATAAGCGGGCATAAAGCCGTAATCAAAACATCTTCAAAAGACGAAGTTTTAATAAAGCACCTGGTGGAAGTCATGCATCAATTTAATCCTGAAACTGGCTCCCTGGTTCATTTTTCAGAAATGCTAAAAAATTGCGAGGTTTATATTGCCACAGGCAGTAATAATACCTCCCGGTATTTTGATTATTATTTTGGGAAGTACCCCCACATTATTCGCCGGAATAAAACGTCTGTCGCTATTCTTGAAGGAAATGAAACAGGTGATGATCTGGAAGGCCTTGCAGATGACATCTATCAATATTTCGGGTTGGGATGCCGCAATGTTACCAAGATCTTTGTTCCCGCCGGATATGATTTTGAACCTCTATTGGAGGCGCTTAGAAAATACAACTACCTGGCCGATCACCATAAATACAAGAACAACCTTGACTATAATCTTGCCCTCCACATTCTGAACAATAAATTCTACATGACCAACGGCTCCATGATCCTTTCTGAAGATGTTTCGGATTTTTCCCCGATCAGCCAGATAAATTATGAATATTATACTAACCGGCCATCGGTTTTGTCAGCCCTGGCTGACAATAGTAATGTCCAGTGCATCATTGGGCACGACCATATCCCTTTTGGGGAAGCCCAGCACCCCGGCCCTTTTGATTATGCTGATAAAGTGGATACCATGGCATTTTTAAGTACCCTTTAAACTTTACCCATTTCTTTTATGATTTTTTGTTTTTAAATTTGTAAGTGTGTGAAGTACGAAGGTCTTAGTAAATTTCTTGTTAAACTAAATCAACGGTTCGTGATCTGACTTCACACTGTATTAATTTTGGAGTCGGGGCACAGACTTTGCCTTACTGTAATATTCAAAAACTTAAAATTCAAATACACCATGAAGTGGAAACAATTTTTGCTGATCGTTTCAATAAGCGCAGGATCAGCATTAGCCAGTGTGTGGGGCTATAATAAATTTACACATAATCAAACTGCATTTGTACAAACGCAGGCCGGTTTGCCTGTAAATTATGCAGGCTTTTTTGACAAAAGCACATCCGGAGACCCTGTCGATTTTTCAAAAGCTGCCAATGCTTCAGTACAGTCGGTAGTGCACATCAAAACAAAAATTCCAGCCAAGAAAGTAAGTAATGAACTCCCAAGGAACCGCAGCAACGGTTTGGATGATTGGTTCAATCAATTTTTTGATTTCGGGCCGACGGTCATTCCCGAACAAAGGGCTTCCGGTAGCGGAGTTATTATTAGCGAAGATGGATATATCGTCACAAATAATCACGTCATTTCCGACGGAGACAAAGGGATAGCTTCGGAGATCATGGTTACGTTGCATAACAAGAAGACCTATAAAGCAAGAGTGATCGGTAATGATCCTAACTATGACCTTGCGGTTTTAAAAATCGACGGTGCCAATTTACCTTTCATGCTATATGGCAATTCTGACGATGTTCAATTAGGGCAATGGGTTTTAGCCGTGGGATATCCCCTTTCCCTTGAGACCACTGTTACTGCAGGTATCGTAAGCGCGAAAGGTAGAACTATTGGTATTAACGGCCGTGGAGGGGGTGGATCTCCTGTTGAGTCTTTCATTCAAACGGATGCTGCCGTAAACCAGGGAAATAGTGGTGGAGCACTCGTAAATACGAACGGCCAGATGATAGGCATTAACTCTGCAATTCTTGCTCCATCCGGAACATATGCCGGTTATTCATTTGCGATCCCGGTGAATCTTGTAAAGAAAGTTGTTAGTGACATAATACAATATGGAAATGTTCAAAGAGGATATTTAGGCGTAAGCTACCCACCACAGGAATTGAGCGATGAGCAAATGAAACAAATGGGAATGTCCGAAACTGAAGAAGGAGTGTATGTTTCCGCAGTTGCTCCTGATGGAGCCGCCCAGGCCGCCGGAATAAAAAGAGGTGATATCATTACCAAAATAAATGAAACGGAAGTCACAAACGGACTTGAAATGAGCTCTTTGCTTGCTAACTATAAACCTGGTGACAAAGTAGAAGTTACCTACATACGCAAGGGTTCGGAAAGTAAAACCGCTGTCGTGCTAAAGAAATCTCCAGGCAATTACGATCAAATCGTTTCGGCCAATATTGAAGATCAGATCGGAGCTAATTTAGAGACGCTTGATTCTAAAAAAGCTGAACAATACGGTGTCGAAGGTGGTATCGTTGTAAAAAGTATCAGGAAAGGTGGCGCAATCAGCAAAACAAGAATGGAGGAAGGTTTTATTATCACAACGGTAAATGGTATCGAAGTAAAAAATGTGGATGAGCTGGGAAAGGCTTTATTAAATGCAAGAGGAACTGTAAAGTTGGAAGGAATGTATCCAGGTTCGGATATGTACACCTACCCTCTTAATCTGAATTGAGAATAAATTCCTGTGTTATTCAAAATATAAACCGCCCCGGATTTTCGAGGGCGGTTTTTTTATCTGGTAGGTCCTGGTGCAACTGGTAAATATTTATTTTTATTATCACAACATTCTTCTTTTTACAGCCGGGTCTCACTTTTGACTTTGTGTGTTAGCCGTGGACCCGGCATTATGAAAATTACTTAATCACCGGCTCCGCTCGACACAAGACATAGCAGTGTAACCTTATTTGAGATGAAGATGAGATCATTTTTCAAAAACAAAATATTCCCAGCCTTTGAGATAAATTTCATCATTCTCAGAAAAATCTTTTTTAAATCCTGAAAAAATTTCTTTAAACATTCCGGTGACCCCTTTTGTCGAAAATGTAATCTCAAAACCTGAAAGATTTAAAATAACCAGCACTTCATCATCTCCATTTTTTTGTAGATAAGCCAACACCTGGCGGCTATCCCCAATCATTAATTTTTCTGTTTTTGATGGGGGGTTGCAGGGATGCAATGCGGAATTCCTCGTGTGCAAATCCAGCAGCGTTTTATAAAAATCATTCAATTCATTTTTCCCTGTCCAATTTATTTCATCTTTTTCAAAAAATTTCAATCGCTTTAAATTGGGTAATTCCTGTCCACTGTAAATAAGAGGGAGCCCATTCCAGGTACAACTGAAAACCGCCAACGGCCTGGCTAAATCCCCGTACTTTTCATATTCCGTACCATTCCAGCTGTTTTCATCATGGTTGCTGGTAAACCAGGCCCGCATTGAAGACTCACCAATAGCATCGTATTCGTTTAATACCGTCCTTAAAATATCAATAGAATGTTGGTTCTTATAAAATTGTTCTGTTTTGTGCATCCATGTCCATGTATAGGCGGCATCAAACGTGCCCATATATTCAGGATGTTCAAGGGGATCTAATTCACCAAACCAGAAAAGGGGTTTGATCTCGTCTAATTCTTTTCTTGCTTTTTGCCAGAAATCAAGCTCAACCCAAAAAGCAAGGTCGCAGCGGAAGCCATCAATATCGCATTCATTGATCCAAAACTTCATTGCGTCGATCATGGCTGCAACCAGTTCCGGATTATGAAAATCCAACTCAATGATATCATTCATTCCAGCAGCTACTTTAAAATCTCCGGTAGCCTCCTCTTTCTCGTAATAATCAGGGTGTTCTCTTGTCCATTTATGATCCCAACCCGTATGGTTCGCGACCCAGTCGATGATAACTTTGAAGTCTAACCCGTGGGCTTCTTTCACGAGAGTCCGGAAGTCATCAAGTGTCCCGAATTCCGGGTTTACAGAAACATAATCAGAGGCGGCATAGTAGCTACCTAGAGTTCCTTTCTTGTTTTTTTGAGCAATTGGGGTTATAGGCATGAACCAAAGGGTCTTTACCCCCATCTCCTTCAATCGCAACAATTCTCTGGAGAAGGCTTTGAGGGTTCCCTCCTTAGTGTATTGCCGGATATTTACTTCATAGATGTTGGTACCAAAAGTCCATTCAAGGGGTCTGAAATCGTAACTCATATTCTTTTATACGTTTTGTGAAAATAACGACTTGGGAGTTTATAGGAAAATTATGTTTAACAAGCAGGTCTTCGTCTTCCACCCTGTATTCAGTAAATTGCATGTTAATAAAAACGGGAAATTCTGTTGCATGAAGCATTTTGATGTTCCGATCATTTATCAAAGTCCATTAATCACCGCAATAAAAAAAAAGCGGAGAGAAATGGATAAAATGAAAAAGGACCACGCTCCTACTCTCCTGGATTTTGGCCCGCTCCAGGTTTATCTCGCAAGACATTTTGGTTTTTGTTATGGGGTAGAAAATGCCATTGAGATTGCTTTTAGAACGATCGCGGCAAATCCTGGTAAAAGAATTTTTTTATTAAGTGAGATGATCCATAATCCGCAGGTGAATGCAGACCTGGAAGCAAAAGGCGTAAAATTCCTGCAGGATACTTCCGGCAATAGTTTAATTTCTTTCGATGAATTAAAACCCGATGATATCGTTCTCATTCCAGCTTTTGGAACCACATTGGAAATTGAAAATAAATTAAATGCGATCGGCATACAAACCGAAAAATATAATACGACCTGTCCTTTTGTAGAAAAAGTATGGAACCGTTCGGAGAGCATAGCGAAAAAAAAATATTCGGTTATCATTCATGGTAAGCCAAAACATGAGGAAACAAGAGCAACATTCTCCCACGCTTCACTAAATACTGCATCGGTCATCGTAAAGGATATGGCGCAAACCAGGGAATTGGCAAAATATGTAACGGGTGAAAAACCTTCTTCACTTTTTTATGAGGAATTCAAAGGTCAGTATTCTGAAAATTTTGATGCAGAAAAAGATCTCGCCAGGATTGGTGTTGTCAATCAAACCACCATGCTTGCCAGCGACACGCAGGCCATTGCTGATTTCTTAAAGCAAACAATGGTAACAAAATACCAGTTAAATGAAGAAAATACGGAGGCACATTTTGCAGATACACGTGATACGCTTTGCTACGCCACAAATGATAATCAAAATGCCGTTATCGACCTGTTGAAGACTAAAGCGGACCTGGCTATTGTTGTAGGCGGTTACAATTCGTCGAATACTTCACATCTTGTTGAATTATGTGAAAAAGAAATTTCAACCTATTTTATAGAAGATGAGGAAAAAATCCTTTCATCTCTTGAAATATTGCATTATGATTTCCGTTCAAAAAAAGAAAAGGTAACCACAAATTATCTTCCTGAAATGCAACCTGTGAAAATAATCCTCACGAGCGGCGCATCTTGCCCCGATGCGCTTGTTGAAGGTGTAATAAATAAATTAATAAGTTATTTCCCTGTAAGCAAAACGATGGAACAACTTATTAGAGAATTTCTCTGAATCTTATTTATAAAGGAGTTCGTAATATTCAGCCGCCATCCTGTTACTGTCAAATTGAAACCTGACATCGTTCATGCCATTCTTTGCGATAATCCGCCATGCATCGTAATTGTCATAATACAAAGGCAATATTTGATTATTTAAGATGTTGTACAAATATTTCAGATCATAGTCATCCTGGTCATGAACGGTCATGTTTGAATAGTCGGTATTTGGAACAACAAAACCATTCACTCCATCCTTAATAAATTCCGGTATCCATCCGTCATCGGTCGAGAAATTTACGGCACCATTCATGGCTGCTGTCATTCCACTGGTACCTGAAGCCTCCCTGGGCACCCTGGGATTGTTAAGCCAGCAATCGGCTCCCTGTTTCAACCGCCGTGAAAGCATAAGTTCATAGCCGATCAGAACCGAAACATTTTTATACCTGCGACTCAGGTGTACCAGGTTGTTAAATTCAGTAATAGCGGGATAATCTACCGGGTAAGGCTTCCCCGCCCAGATAATTTGAATCGGGTATTTTTTATTATTGATTATTTTTTCAAATTGCTCCTCATCAGTAGTTATAAAACCGGCACGTTTATACCCTGCAAATCGCCTTGCCCAAACAATCGTAAAAATTTTTGTGTCGAATAGTTTACCCGTTTGATCTGCTACAATTTCAAAGGTTCTTTTCTTCAGAAATCTTTTCCTATCGTCGAATGCAGCGTTATTATTTTCTTCTTTGGCTTTATACAATTGTTCATCGGCCCAGTATAACCAGTTTTGCGCGTTGGTAATGGAAATGATATTGCAGATATTTTCATATTTACTCCACAATGCTCTTGATACATTCCCGTGAAGTCGCGATACACCATTAGCAAGCCTCGCAAATCTCAGTGCTGCCAGTGAATGATTGAACATGTCATCGGGATTCCCTGTCAGTTTTTTCACTTCATCAATGGTTAGCCCGCAGAAGTAACTCATTTTGTGGCAAAGCTGGATATCATGTTTTTCGTTACCTGCTTCTTCAGGCGTATGCGTGGTGAATACAAGTCTCTTTCTGACTTCTTCAATTTTATTATTGTATTTATTGTAGAGATAAAATGCGGAGGACAATCCATGTGCTTCATTAAGGTGGTATACCTCGGCCTTAAAACCGAGCTCATCCACCAGTTTGGCGCCTCCAACACCGAGCAAAATAAACTGGGCAACTTTCGTTGCCACGTTCGCATCATATAAACGATGTGAAATGGTTTGAGAAACATAATCGTTTTCCGGAACGTCTGTTGTCAGCAGGAAAAGGGGAGCTGTATTAAATGTTTCAGGATTCAGATAAAACACCTTTACCCAAACGGGATGCTCATGCACCGTTATCTGGTATTTAATGCCGGTGTCTTCCAGGAAACTATATTGTTTTTCCATCCAGGTTACCTGGAGCGTTTGGTCCTGGTTACGGGTCTGGTCGTAATAACCATATTTCCATAAAATCCCGATGCCAATCAGGTTTTGTTTCAATTCGTAGGCGCTTCTTAAATGGGAGCCGGATAAAAACCCTAAACCGCCGCTGTAAATTTTTAATGGCTGATGGATGGCATATTCCATTGAAAAATACGCCACTTGTTTTGAATAACGCCCTTCAACGGGGTACGGTACTTTGAAATTTTTAAAACTCATAGTGTGATTTTTACACAATGTGTGCGAATATACAGGCAAAAAATTTATTAGACACGCTATTCTTCACATGGCAAGTGAAAAAATTCATCTGTAAAAACAGGAATTGAATGATCCGCGTAAAAATTTATTTGTGAAGCCGCGTTCCCGGCTTCTTTATTTCCTTCTTTTTTATTTCTTTCTTTTTTGGAAATGTACCTTCAAAAACACAATCCACTCCCCTATGCGACCCGCAACCCTGGGTTTCAGCGATCGAAACCGTCGAGGCCGTAAAGTTGAACTGGAGCATGCAAAAATCTCCATCCGAACGGTAAACAGCTGTATTGGCTGAGGTAAAGCTTGCCTCTCCTTTTAACTCCCCGGTACAATTATTTTTTTTCTCAAAATGTACAAAAAAAGTGATCCTTCCCTGTCTCTTATTATCCCGGACAGAAACCATATTTTTTTTATCTTTTGCATAGTCGCCTGAAAATTTATTTTTTCTCGGCAACGATTCTATTGGGTTAATGAGTTCCACAATTTGCTCGTCGAGTGCATCCGTCATGATAAGCTGGAAGGATTTCCCCGGTTCATTCAATACATACACATTTTTTCCGTCGCTTGTGGTTCCGTCGGCATTTTTCCGGTTTATGGTTTTGGAAAGAGTAAAACGCTTATCAATAATAAAATACTGTTGGGTGGCAGGATTCGCGTCAGGGATCAAAGCGGGCATGGCCGCGATGAAATCATTTTTTTTGCTGAAACACAGGAGGAGCAATTCTTTGCGATCTGTGGAGAGCGCTTTTACGAGGAGGTATGTTCCATGGTCAGGGCCCGAGATCCTTCCCACCGGGTAAATCTTTTCCTTTTCATTTTTTAAAAATAATTTTTCCAATATCGTGTCGGGAACAATATGCGCGAATACTTTATAGCCTATCGTAACCGTATCTTTTCGCTTTTTGGCAACAGAAGTGTCGGCCGCCTGGTATGGGAGTTCAATGGGTTCAAAAGATTGAATAAAATCCCTGATATCAACAGGATCTTCACCTGATAAAGAAACTTTCTTTTTGTGGGTGCAGGCGAAGAGGGTGAATAGAGCAATACATGCGATCAGCCAGTGCTTTCCTTTCATATTATAGATCCAATATTCTTCGAATTTACTTCTTTCTTTTTTTAACGCCATTTCAATTTTTTTGGTTTTTGAGATATTTTTTTTAGATTTGTCTAAATTTTTATTTAGACATGCTGAACTATTCGACCAGCGAAGAAAATTATATTAAAGCGATTTTTCATCTCCAGAGCATTCAAAGTACGGTAACCACCAATGCGCTTGCAGAAAAGCTGAGTACAAAACCTTCATCCGTTACCGATATGATGAAAAAATTGAAAACAAAAAAATTAGTCCATTATCAGCCCTACCGGGGATTCAAATTGAGCCAGGAGGGTAAAAAAGTGGCCCTCGATATCATCCGGAGACACCGGCTATGGGAGTTTTTTTTAGCGGAAAAATTAAAATTCAAATGGGATGAGGTGCATGCTGTCGCGGAAGATCTTGAACATGTAAGTAGCAAAAAATTAATCGACATGCTGGACGAATTCCTTGATTATCCAAAATTTGACCCTCATGGAGATCCTATTCCCGATAGCCTTGGCAAAATGGATAACAGCCAGCAGGTAAATCTTACGGAGCTGCCGTTAAATAAGCCGGCAGAAGTTTGCCGTGTCATCAATCAATCAGGACAAATGCTCGAATTGTTGCAGCATAGAAAAATAAGCATTGGGACAAAACTCGAAGTGAAGCGGAAATTCGGTTTTGACCATTCGATCGAAATCAAACTGCAGCAACAACCGCCTTTTTCTATAAGTGAGCAATTAGCTAAAAATATTTACGTGACCATATGAAAAACCAGCATCCCCATATTTCACTAAGTGAAGTTCATGGCAGCGTGGATACTACCAAACCATCAAAATCTGTTTGGACAAGGGTATTTTCCTTTTTTGGACCAGCCTATTTAATAAGTGTAGGGTATATGGACCCGGGCAACTGGGCAACTGACCTTGCAGGTGGCAGCAAATTCGGCTATTCATTATTGTGGGTTTTATTGATGAGCAACCTGATGGCCTTGCTTTTACAGAGCCTGTCGGCAAGACTGGGAATTGTCAGGGGCAGAGATCTTGCGCAGGCCAACAGGGAAACCTATCCCA
>Ga0193726_1001128_pt1 | contig 22604 bp, 29 predicted proteins | sample H2c1metaG_FD_144928 | JGI IMG/M metagenome (GOLD analysis project Ga0193726, IMG submission 144928) | Soil microbial communities from a riparian zone of the East river system, Colorado, United States - H2c1 | ecosystem: Environmental > Terrestrial > Soil > Riparian zone | place: USA: East River...
CAGCATAGTAGCGAAGCCGTGGCGTCGGAGAATCCTCTTGATTACCGAGTGCACAAACGTTACTCCCGGTTAACGCCAAAATCGGAAAAGTGGATTCAAGTTTCCGGTTAGCCGACTTATAGGGAGTTAGGGACTTTCGTCATTGGTGTGGCCTTGTGTGTGCAATACGTACTCGTCTGCGTAAGATCTCACTTGATATTTAGTCGGCTAGTTTTGCGCGGCCGTCACCGTTCATGTCGAAGGAGATTGCGTTACTCGTCAGTGACTTTTCGTCACCTACGCCGTCCCGGTACGCAAACATGAACTGATATTGACCCGGATAGAGTTTAAATCGAATGAGAGTTCTTACGGATCGACCCGGCGCAATGACAAAGCTCGCCGCAGGCCGAGTTTTCATATCCACGATATAGCCCCAAGACGTTTTCTGATTTCCCACTCCTTGAGACGAGATGTAGGACGCCTCCTCAATGCCGCTTCTCGAAATTAAAGCCACCGAGTCGTCATCCGAGGAATACCCTTCCATTTTTTCCGCTTTAAAAAGCAGGATGCCGATCTCTGACCGATTCACCCTGACAGGAGACTTTCCATAATTAATCAGCTCTATCAGAAACTGCGGTCGAGTGTATCGACCAAAATATCGAATGGCATGCAACTGCAAACCGCCGAGTTTCACAAACTTTGGCTCGGGAGCTGGGCCAAGTATTTTGTATTTGAGGATCATCGGGTCGTCAAGACGGAAGCCGCCGCCAGTCACTTCTGATGCGTCAACTTGGATGGCACTTCCTTTGTAGGGTAGTAGTCCGCTTTTGACATCCGAAGCAACGTAATTTAGGTATGCCCCATTCACCAGATAGCATGTGCCCCATCGATCAAATACAACCACCCCACTGTATTTTCCGGGGCCGAAGAGATACGCAGAAGCACTAGCAACAAACAGGCTTCCAATGAAGAAAAGCGCCAAACCAAAGATAGTGAAAACTGTCGATGTGCGAGTTTGGGTGCGAGCCATATCGTTTCTCAAGCATATTCCTTTGCTCGGTAAACGCGGTTACCGCAGAGCGGGAAGTTGGCAACCATGAGACTGACAACAAAAACAGTTAAGGCTAAGCCGTAGATGAGTGCCGGGCGTTTAATCATCGGATTCACGTCTTTGCCATGACAGCTCTCGCTCCGTTTAGACACCAACGCGAGGCAACTTGTGCCTGATTAACGCGGTACTCGTACAAGTGAAATCCATCGCGAATCCCGACCGCGTACTTCTCCGGTTTGCCGACTTACCGGGAGTTGAAACGGGCGTTTGTGATATAAAACACTCGTGTGTTGCTTCCTCAAATGAGATGGATTGTCGGAATGCTCTGTATCGCGGTGGCGCTTCTGGTTGTTGCGTGCGACCCTGGCATGACAATACGTCAAGCCCAAACCCGCAACGACAGCCGGACAGGACTCGGCACAATCGGCTCGCGAGTAGCTATTACGGTTAAAACGACTCGTCAATTATACGGGGAGGCTTGGTACGACCCGGAGGTCACGGTCACCAACTCGATGGATTCTCCCCTTGCGGTTACGAGCGTAGAGTTGGTAACGCAAAGACGCGCCTACACGAATACTTCGCAACAACCGGAAAACTATCCGAAAGTGATTCGACCGGGGAATACGGAAACCATGAAAGTCTCGTTCCGTCTCGACGCGGGCGTACACGAAACCTTTCGGCAGCCCGCCGAACTGCGCGTGCACTATCTAACTGGCAACAAGGAAGAGATTGCTCGAATAACCCTCCTCAGGGGGTCGCTCGAAATTTCACACTGAGAACGTCAGGGACTAAGTCCTGAGAACGCGGTTACCGGGCAAGCGCCGATCCATCGATTCCAGATGTCCGGCACGACTAACCAGGTTTTAACGCGTCGCTGTCGCGGGAAAGAACGTCTTGACCGGGACAGTCACCGTCCCAATTTGCCCCGAACCCGTATCGCGCACTATCACGCGAACGTCTTTAGCCTCTGGTAAAAGTTGCAGGTGCCACTCAAAGATTGCCCCTGTGTTCAGGAGACCTTGATACTGCTCCTCCGTGAAGTCCAAGCCAATATGTTTCTTGTCAGCCGCAATCACGTCCGTCTTGTCATTCCGCTGCACGAATACAAGATCGATTGCACTCGTCCGGTGGCTCTTAATATTTTCCATATGCAACTGCGCTACGTCCACGCCGACCTGAAACTTTAGTTCACGTGACGTCGCGGACGGCTGCTGCATATGCTGCCCGCTCACCATCATGCTCAACGAGTTAGAGTCTAGCGGACTGTCCGCTGCCTCTTTCAATTGCTTCTCGGCGTCACCCAGATTCGAGGGATCGCCCGGGGTCGCGTAGTATCCGTCCCTATATCGCGCGCGATCCCCCTCTTCTTTTATCTTGATCTGAATCTTTCGGAAGCTGCCGTCCCACTTTATATGGTCTGGGTAATAACCTATCGTGTATGCATATCGCCCATCGTCAAATGCTCGTATCATTCCTTCCACGACCTGGTTGTTTCCGTAAAAAGCCGTTCCCCCAGTTTCATCCGCCAGCATTCGATACGTGTCCCGTACGTCCTGCTCTGCGGCCAACTGCTTTTGCGCCATCTGCAAAGCTGTACCGGGATCGCCGGCATTTCCGCGGTTCCCGGGATCATAACGAGCGTCCACTTGCACTCCGTGGACGTCCACTCCATACATCCCCACATTCGCCGCATTGCATGATTCCGCCACCGCGCGCATCAGTTCGTATCCCGTGTCTGCATACTCCGGGGTTCTTAGCCTGTAGCCCAATTCTGAAAGGCGCACTTTGTCGGGAAGATGTCCCAGCCTCAGCGGTGTTCCTCCCGTAATCCAGATCAAGTTCTTCCGGCCCGGAATGGCCGCCACGTGGTTCGCGATACCGATCATCGCTCCTACCAGCGGGTAGGTCCGCATTCTGGCATATTCGTCGCGCAACTCTTCGCTCTGTTCCGCTGTCTTTGGATTCATTGTGTCCTGCGGCACCATTGGCAGGATGGCTGTGGGCAACTCGGTGAAGTCCAGCGCGTTTGCAAAGCGCACGATGGATCGGTCTGGTGGTTTAATCGAATATTCCTCGATGGCCTTGACCAGCGCTGCGTCGTCCCGAGTGAATTCGTGCAGGATTTGAACCTGCGTGGGAGCCGTCAGCGCATAAATTGCAAAATGATCCTGTGGCCTAATGCCCTTGAGAAATCTCAGTACCTGCTCTCTCACGTGTGCCTGATCCGCCTGTGAGGTGTTCAGCGCGTCTAGAAAAATGACAGTGTTGCTCCCTGGTGCTTCTCCCAGCACATCATGCCGGTTTGTGAAAATGTTGGGAGGCAGCGTCCGCACAGGCTTGTCCGAGGACGAAGGAGTTTCCGCAGCAAACATCGCAATCTCTTGCTGATGCCCACCGTCTAGTATCGTAAAGCTTTCTTTATTCAAACCCGTGACCGGCTGGCCCTCCTTGTCTGTCACCACTACGCTAACTTGTACCAGTCGCGTCGTCGTGCGAATCACATTGCCTGTCTGGGTCACCCCGTGGCTGTTCACGCTCTGGCCTTGGAGCGTCTGCGAAGTAGCCCCCGGAACGCTAAACGCCAATGCTGTCAGGGGAATAAGGGTGTTGCGAAGCATCGTCTGCACTGGACTTCCTCGGTTCAGTGAATCGAATGCGTATTTTGCACATCCTGTTCATCTCTTATGACGTATGAATACAGTTATGGGTTCCTTACGGTTTGATGACCAGGGGTCTAACCCTACGTATTGCTTGAACCGGCGCTTTGCAGCGGACTGCGCCAACTCCCGGTAAACGCGGAAATCGGAAACTTGATTTCCATTGATGTCCGGTAAGGCGACCTACCGAAGACTTGAGCGGCGTCCGTGAAAACTCACTCGCGATTCCAGCCTTGAACCCTCAGACCAATACCGAGAGTGGACAGTCGGCGCAAGAAATCAGGCCGAAGATGCAACTGCAAACAGAGGTCTCCGCGAGTCGGTTTCTCTAGGAGCGTGTGGTTAAGAATGATTTCCACTTCACCATGCCCACCTATGAAATCACGCCAGAACGCAGCGTTTTTCTCAATAAACAGAATCGCGCTGCTCAGCGCGTTCTCGTATTCAACTGCTGAATCGCCTTCCTGCAAGGTAGCGTAGAAATGAGTCCAGCTTTTGCGCAGGTTGCTCATCTCGTGTCCAGCTTTGTAGGATGCGCGGAGCTTGATCGATAGAGCGTGGGATATGTGTTCCGGAGTGTAGGAAGGGTGACTAAGAGCAATGTCAATACTGAAAGAGTCTTTTGCTGTCATTGGTTATATCACAGAGGCTACCTAAGGCAGCATAACACGCGCAAAACTAGGTTTCTCGTCAAGTCCTGGTAAACGCGCTAATCGCATAAGTCGATCGGCGCGAAAAGCACATTTCCGACACGACTAACCTGGCGCTACCGGAAATCCTCGACAAAATCACTACTTCTTCGCGAGGTCTGTTTGTGCTTTTGGAGGTAAATCCCAGAGTGAATAATGAACAGCCATGAGAGGTTCTCCGCCGTTGAGTGGGTCGCGCGGACTTTTTCCCTGCGGCAACTCAAAGTTAAAGGGAATTTCTATGTGCCAGTTCCTGTTCAAGTGATTTACGGGAAGACTAAATAGAATTTCTTCGCCGGGGTCGATGGTAATTAGAGAGGCCACATGAAACAGGTAGCCTCTCGGTACGCCTTGTTTCTTTCCTTGCCGGTCTTTTGTGTCTGTAGATTTGTCTTTCTCCGATTTGTCTGCTGCCGATGACGGCAGAGAAAGCGTAACTGTGCCTTGAGGTTTGGGGTTCGCCACAACATCGTACTGCACGCCCACTTCATCTTTGGGGCTCTCATCGGGTACACCGTTGGCGCGAACCGTGATTGGAATCAGACAATTATTTGTTAGCCGAACCCAGATACGCGAAGTCGGCTCATCTTCGCTTCTGGGAGCACCGGGTCCAATGTGGTCGAACCTGAGATATACAAACGGCCGGTTAACATCAACCAGGAATTTGTTCGGTAGCTTCGTGCTCTGTGGCAGGAGAGGCGTTACCGCAACACGAAGCATGATGAGGGACGCAAAGAACAGCCGATAACAGGCGCTTGTAGTGCGCATTGGCAACCCCAAAATCGATTATGAACTTTCCGGTCGGGAAGAGCGAGTAGCTGAATCTGGGAGTCAACTCCTGGTAAACGCTGCCGGTTCAGACGGTCGATGCAACACCATCTAATCAGTTGATCCGCCAATACTTCCCTGAAGAATCGCTCTGTTTAGCTGACGCGGCCAAAACCTAGCTAGCGCTTTTAGCTTTTGGTTTTGATGCAATGTGGGCCCGAGCTGAGTGTTGCGTCGACCCATTGAGACCACCCGGCTAACCGAAAACTTGAAATCCACTTGGACGGTAAGCGCGTTAATCGAGATTTGAGAAAAAATTGGTTCAATTATCCCCGTGATATGGCTGACTCGAACCCGTAGCCGAATGTCCCGATTCAACTCGAACAACTCCGGTTTGGTCGGAGAAATAATGCAGGGGAGAACCGTTTCCGCTCGGGTCAGCAGTGATAAAAAATGATTTAGACTGCGCGTTTGGCTCGTAGCGATATACATAACCATTCTTATTCCCCGACGCTAGGCGCGAGTCTATAACGTTGTAGGCATCGCGGTTGGCTTCTTTTCCGGTCGGAGGGGGAGCCAACGAGGAGAGACTGGGAGGAAGCATATTGTATTCGGTTTCGTAGGCGACCACTGAAATCAGCAGAGACCGGATATTGCCCGCAGGGGTATCCTCCGTCACGCCAACGATGCTGCGTTTTGTGTCGTAGATTAAGTAGAAGACTGCGGAAGCCAAAAATATGCCCGACGCGACTACTATCGCAAGAATGCGAGTTGTGAGCTGAATTCGCATTGGGTCACTTTCTGAGTTTACACGACGACGAGGGTTAACTCCCGATAAGCACGACTTACCGGGAGTTGACATTGCTCAGGTGGGCGTCGGCTGTTTGACTAGCCGCTGCGTTATGTTTTTTGGCGATGAAGTCCGGCGAATGTAGCCTCTTAGGGAAAATCAGCACCGCAGGAACTAACATAACAAACAGCAAAACATACAGGTTCGCGCGAAGAGCGGATGCGAAGTATCCAGTGCCACCGGGGCGAGAATTCAGCCGCCAAATGACCCATTCTTCCCAGACAGTGGTCAGCACCATGCTTGCGAACAGAGCCAGCAAAATTGCCGCCAGCTTGATGATCCAGTACGCCACGAGTTGGTGAGCCTCAAGTGCCCCTCGACCAGCTATGAACAGAATGCAGCTCGCCAGCAAAGCACACGTCATGATTGTGGCGAGAGCTGCAGGCGAGGATCGGGCCAACCATGCGAACGGAGCCGCCTTGACTAGCCTTCGTGACGGTAGCCAGCACAGATAAAAGACCAATGGCACCCAGATGAGCGAAATAGCCGGTGCGCTTCCGATCATCACAGCGACCAGCAGGCCAACAAAACTCGTCAAGACGTTGCCAAGAAACATTCCCCAGGCGGCACGTAGACGCGGAAGACGCCGCTCAAAGATGGCAAACAGCATCGATTTCAGGGCCACCGCAATTATCAGCACAAGTATGGAGCCGGAAAGAGCGAGTGCTGGCACCATGGCCTGCATAAAGGGAATGACAGGCTCGCACGCCAGGACTGGGTTCGCTACCAGAACCGAAACTCCTAGCACGAGGAGCCGATGACTTCTTGCCATGCTTATGTACCTTCCTTCGGAAAACGAGCACGCGACGCTGTTAAGAGTTTAGCGCGACTCTCCAGGCGGCTCTTGAACAACACCTAACGGTAACGTGGAGCACCGCGAAGAAGTTCCGAATTTGATGGGGCTACAAATTACTACGCAAAGGCTCAAGGGCAGAAGTCATCCGCTTCGATTCCTCTATGCTGCTATCGTTTGAGTCAGGTCCCGATTAACGCGGAAACCGTCCATGTCGATTTTCAAGTTTCCGATAAGCCGACTTATAAAGTGCTACCCGCACACGTGATAGAGTTAGCCAACGATGCCCTACTACATTCGCGTTCTAGGCAAAAAGCTCGACAATATTCCGTTAGAAAAACTACGACATTTCAGTCGACCCGCAATCCTTCATTCCGAGGCAGAAGGGGCTGCATGGGAACGACTGGTTCTTTCGCACAAGTCTGGACAAGAAATCGCCATCATTGAGAAAAATCCAGTTGTGAAGGGACAGCTTGGAGCAGACGAGTTGCAAGATTTTATGGAGGATGTTGCTGAATACAAACCTGAGTCTGCCGCAATGTGGTTACAGCAGTATTTGCCCAGCGTGAAAGTCATTTACGCTTTTCAGCTTCTCAGCGGCACCGATGAAGAAGATGGGTGGACTCCACTGCATAGCCTGTACGCGGCTATATGGGACCATGCTGGAGGTATTCTTCAAGCGGATGGCGAGGGGATCTCCGATGAGGAAGGTTATACGATTCTTTGGCAATTTAGCGACTGGGCAACTGGCACGCACAAAATGGGAGTACTCACGGACGGTGTTTGGCTTCATTTTGAAATGGATTTAGGAAATGAGCAGCATCGAAAGGCATTTCTTAGCGGTGAAGTGCCGGACGGAGCAAAGACCTTTTGACTCGAAAGAACTCCTTGTTGTCCGCGCTTCGTAACCAGTGCAAGGCAGGCAGTTTAGAAGCGAGATCCTGATAAACGCCGTAATCGTACATGTTGATTTCAAGTTTCAGGTAAGCGGCTTTCGATGAGTTAGCACACGCTTGGCGCGCGACAGAGTCATCAATCTAAGAACTTGATGAATTGTGGTAAGTCGAGAGTCGTCTTCTCCACAGCGTCCGTTACTGCGCTCGGAATTTTGCACAGGGCTGACATGATGTCAGCGCGATCCTCAAGGCACTTTGTGATGTCCGGTTCCATCTCGTGCGTACGGTTGAGATGCCACCAATGATTTTTGTTTCCGAGAAATTTCCCGATCCTGCACCGTGAACCTGATTGTGCCGTTCGTTTCCCGGCAAGAAACTCAAACGGGTATTCTGGCTTGGCATTGGCCGCGAATTCGATTGTAAAGCTATCCATCTTGGAGTGAGGGTACAAGAAAACAAATAAATAGCGGTCTCTTTCGCTATCTGTTTCTCGATAGATCACGCCACCGAAGTTCGTGCCCGTCTTTTTGAAAATGGGCAGCGAAGCCTTTATCTTCTCGTGAAACTCAGCCTTCAGCGATTTGGACAAGCGAGAGTTCATCCCAAGTTACCTAAAAAACTTTTACCTTAAGAGACTACCGGCATGCAAAGACGCAATTCCTATTGATGTCGTAAGTGTTTCCAAAACTAATTGGTCCCGACTCCTGGTAAACGCCGTTATCGAAAAAGTGGGTACTAGCGCGCTTGGGCAGTAGTTTTTGCGCCTCTTTGAAGTTCCCACTGTGCGCGAGCAGCCTCCGCGCACTCCTTGAAAATATCACGGCCAAACCTGTGATTCGCATCGGCAGCACTCACTTCATCGTAGCTATCAGCATAAGAGCGAAGGGTCTCGGAAACGATACAGAGTGCAACGGTGCGGACCTCGACACCGTATCGCTCTCGAAGTAGTTGTGCGTATTGGGAACGCCAAGGAAGTGGGAGACGGTAAGCCAGTACGACGTAATGTCCTCGCCAAACATCATAATGAGCCGTCAAGCGGCCTCGCATTGGAGCAGTGTATTCCCGCATTGACTCCGCAGAAATGACCAAAGCAAAAACACCAACAATCAAAGCGGCTTTTTGGGAGACCTTCACGAGAGCGCCTGCAAGCTGAATTCCCAACTCTATTCTAGCAAGAAAGGGGCTTCCAGCCATAAGTCCTGGTAAACGCGCTAATCGTATAAGTCGATCAGCGCGAAAGGCACATTTCCGATTTGCCGTGCCGACTTATCAGGCAAGTGGAATTGAATCGATAAACACTAGCGCGTTCCACAAGACTAATGTTGAGTTCGGTAAACATGGGTCGCTGAGGGCATTGGCCTGAAGGTAACAGTTGAGCCAAGGGTCACTTAGCCGGAAATGCGGCTATTCGGCCAGGCGACGAGAAGCCCGTTCTAACTAAGCCTCCGCCGCCAGCCTTAGCTGTATCTCGCGCATGACGATCATCAAAACTTCAACTTCTTATTTCGCCTGCGCTAGCCCCGCAACCACTGCGGCAACTTTATCGAGTATCTGATTCCAGCCCTCTACTTGCCCGCTGTTTTTTGCGGTCTCCATGGTTTCATTTCCAATGAAGGTGAGTTTCGTCTGGCCGTTTCCAAAATCCTCAAAAATAACCACGTCGTGCGCACCGTCTATGGCCTCATGTTCTATTCCATAGTGCGCAGGCTCAACCTTGTTTCCCTTCGAGTCGGAAAAATACATGGAGGAAACGATCTTCTCGTGCAGAACAATCTCGTGGTATTCCCCAGCATTCCAGAACTCCTGCCCATCCGGCGTTCTCATACAGCAGAGAAATTTTCCTCCTACGCGAAAATCCATCTCGCAAGAAGGCGCAGTAAAACCCTTCGGTCCCCACCACTGCATCACATATTTCGGGTTTGTCCACGCCTCCCAAACCAATGCGCGTGGGGCATCAAAAACTCTAGTGATAACCATCCGCTCTGTCTCGTTAACCGTGTTTTTTGTCATTTCTGACCTCCGTTTTTTTCATCTGATTCACAACCACATCCAACTTGTCGAAACTCTCTTCCCAGAATCGGCGATAGCTAATCGCCCAGTCGCTGACTGTCTTTATCGCCTCTGGCCTAAGCGTGCACACGCTCTCTCTTCCACGCTTCGTCTTGATCACAATCCGCGCCCGCACCAGGTAGGCAATATGTTTTGAAATCATCTGCTGCGAGAGTGCAAACGGTTCCGTCAATCCATGCACAGAGGCAGGCCCATGGGAGAGTCGTTCGATCATCGCCCGGCGGGTTGGATCAGACAGAGCCGCAAATGTTGTATCTAACCTATCCACAACCATATGGTAGTGAATTATCTGCCGATGTCAAGTGTGGATTTTGGAGTTCCCCATTTCTGTTTCCCGATCTCTGAACCCTGACACCTGCGCTAATTCATGCTTCCCCACGCGCCGCGTATCGCAGCTGGGTGCACGGTTTAACAAATAGGTGTCCTTGAGCAATTACTCGTTAACATGACGATTAGAGTGCCACCGCAACCTGCGCAGGAGCGCGAGCCGTCACGGCGGAGGCCCTGGCATCAGGGGCCGTCGGCCTGCGGGAAGTGATCGCGGGTTGATTCCAACCCGTGGATCCACATCCCTGATTAACGCCGTTACCGAAGATGTGGCACTAATAGCTGTCGCCGAACGGCTCCGCAACTATTTGGAACTCATCCTCATACACGACATAGCCTACTCGTTCGCTCTTCAACATTTGTACGGTGATGCCGTGATTCTCAAGAATGCCGACCAAATCTCTAATGTGGGAGATATGCGCCGCTGCCGTGTCCTTGAACCATGAAATCGCTTTATTTGGTTTTCGGTAGTGCGGAGGTTTTGACGCTGTGAACCGAGTGGGTTTTTCCAAATTATCATTGAACCATTGGCGAGTTGAGTTGTGCAGTTCTTCTTCGTTCGCGTATAGTTTTCCATCTTCGCGCAATCCAAGAACCGCATGGAAAATACCAAGTTCCTTGCCGGAATTTCCGTGAATGTCAGCAACTACAAACCGAATGTAGGTCGGCATTGTAGTTAGCGTCACACAACGGCTGATTCCCGGCAAACTCCTGATAAACGCTAATCGTACATGTGGATTTCAAGTTTCCGGTAAACCGACTAATCAGGAGTCAGCGCAAAACCGTGATAAATTTGGCTCCATGGAAACGCAAATAAATCGACGAAGTGGACTTGCATCACTGGTTTTGTCGGTCTTCCTGTTATTTGCAAGCTCTACCTCTGAGCAAGATTTATCCGCGGAAGTGCCACAGGGTGACAAGACCGTTGTCGGGAAGCAACTCACTTGGATTGGGGGACAGGTTCTTGCCAGAGTTGAGCATTCGACTGGGTGGCTAATAAACTCATTGGGCGGTCAACGATATGAAGTGTTTATTTTTGGCATCGACAAATGGGAAAAAGAAACTGGGTGGTCCGCCGCTCCCGTTAAAGTTGTATACGAGTTTTACCGTGACGAACCGAATCTGCCAGAGAAGTTTTTCGATTTCGCCAGCCGCTATAAGCTGACCGTGGTTCGAGATAGAAAATGCGATGAAAGTGTGAAAAGCCTCTCTTTTGAAGCGAACGTCTCAGATTCAGGAAAGCCACTAGCTGCGACTTACATATTAAAAGTTCTCGATGGCGCGCCCATCGATGTCCTCAAACCTGATTTGATACTGCCTTGCTTTGTTCTCAGACCGGGTCAGTACAAAGTTGTCAGTAAGGGCGAGACTCTTTAATTCGGGGATACGGTCCCAAGTAAGTCGACTCCTGATAAACGCCGCAATCATACAAATGGATCGGTGCGAAAAAGCACATTTCCGGTTTGCCGACTTATCGGGAGTTGACCAGATGGAGCCTCTGAAAATCCGGCGAAGAAACCATAAATTTGTTCTTGGTCTGCCAATCAAGCCAAGCTTGAAACTCAGGTTGATGCTGTCCCACCCATTGACTAAATTCGTCGGGACGTGCGTTCTGAAAGAGCCAATAGTTATAAGCCTCAAAATGGCCCGCCGCGAGAATGGCTTGCTGCCAGCGAATTAACTCATTCGGTGTCACCTTTTTTTGAGCCAATAGCGAGAGCTGATTCTTGCGAATGTCGGATAGCTTACGAATAGTTAGAGGCTTGACATCGCTTCCTAATGGGACGGCACCCATCAGAAATGCCATCTCGAATTGAGGTTCAAAGGGGAGCTGCTTTTGCGGAGCTTCGGCATTCTCTGTGAGATTCCCAGACACACTGGTTCCTTTTACCGAAAGCGCCCCGTCATACCATGCAAACATCGAAAAACCCATTTGGTTGATTTTGTCTTTGTCCGACGAAAGGCCGCAGAACACCTCTCCGTAAATGAGTGCCCATACTTTCTCGGTCGTCTGACCGAAGGAAGTTGCCAGTAGTTCGTAAGATTCGGGCCGGGAATACTCTTTCAGCGCGGTATCTTCCATTTGCTTGAACTGCTTGGCTTGAATTTGGGTGGCAGCACCTTTTTGAATCGCCTTGTAGTACGAGGAATTCTGGGAGGAAACCTCAGTGGACAGTGCTAGGAAGACAAATAGGAAAACGACAATCTTACTCATGTAGTCATACCCCACAGTGGTCAGCCTCAACGGGCCGTAGTCTGCTACGTCGCCTGAGACTAACACGGTTTCCAAGCCCCTGATAAACGCCGTTACCGGCCAAGTGCCGGAGCGATGTCTGGTAGGATTTCTTATGGCGAAGTTCAGATACGAATGGTTTCTGTTCGACTACGAAAAAGGCTATTCCGATAGGATTTCGAAACCATTCAAAACGAAAGCGGCAGCCGAAAAAGCGCGGGGGAAATACCCGCCGAAAGTGCGGGGCGGCATGCAAATTTAGTTCCCCTATCGGAGGAAGTATAACGCGAGGGTCGGCACTTTTTAATTTGCGTCGCCTCACCGGAGAAGTGGTTTTGGGCCCGCAGCGTTTATCAGGCATTTAACGGGCCCCCATCAACTCACGACAGTTTCCGAGGAGTCCCAACGTTGCTTAAATCCAAATTGGACGCACGTAGCAAATTCGGCCTCGTAAGGAGAGCCTCTTGTTTCGTGCTGCTCGTACCGCTGGTTCTGTTCTAAGCGTACTTGTGTATTGTATTTCTTCCTGTGCAGTGGCAGCGAACCATTGACGATAATCTCCAGAACATTCTTCCGAAATCGCACGACTGGACTCCGATAACGCATCCACTCTTGAGCGAAGAAATTGAATCCGTGTTATACGGTCACGTCGGACTCAAAATCACGTTTTTCGCGATCACCGTAGCTTTGCTGCTGGGAAATCTATGGCTAATTCACTTGATTTGGCGATTCTCGTCTAAGAAGTAAACGTCATTTGGACAATCTACCCTCTAGTCCGAGCTGTCCGGCACAACTTATCAGACAATGGACGGAGTTGTGGTAAAACAAGGATCACTTCCGTAGTGGTTTTGGCTAACTTGCTACGAGGGCACACTTCTGAAAGAAATGCGACGAATCCTACTCTGTGCCGTGCTTTTCATGTGCGCTTCCGCGCAAGGACAAGCGTTGAATGCTTCCTCAACCAAGGTCGAACGACTTGGAAAGGTCTTCTTCCCCGTGTCTTGTTCCGCCTCAGAACAGCGGGCGTTTAACAGGGCCGTTGCTCTTCTTCACTCTTTCCAGTATGCGGGTGCGGAGTCAGCTTTCGGTGAAATCGCTCAGAAGGACAGCAACTGCGCCATGGCCTACTGGGGCGAGGCGATGTCTTTGTATCACGAACTGTTTGACTGGCCGGATAACCCAACACTTAAGCGGGGCAACGGATACCTTGAGCTTGCATTAAAAATTGGAAGAAAAACGGAGAGAGAGAGAGCCTATATTCAGGCGGCTGCCGCTTTCTTTCAAGACGATCCCAAGCTGGATCGAGTTTCACGTATGACTGCATACTCAAACGCAATGGCGCAGGTGCATCAGATCTATCCGCATGATGTTGAGGCAGCGGCATTCTATGCTTTATCGCTATTGCCTTTGGAGGATCAGCCAGGAGCTCGTGGCAAGGCTGTTGAGATACTCGAAGTACTATTTGCCAAGGAACCAGACAATCCAGGTGTTACGCATTATCTGATTCACGCGACTGATACGCCCGACCTTGCTCCCCAAGGACTAGAGGCTGCTCGCCGCTACTCAAAGATTGCTCCATCGTCCGCACATGCACTGCACATGCCATCTCATATTTTCAGCCGTCTTGGTTTTTGGCAGGAATCGATTAGCTCCAATTTGGCTTCTGCAACCGTCGCGGCCGAATCCACTTTATCGGGACACGACAACGAATCCGGGTACCAGCTCCACGCGATGCACTACCTACTGTATGCGTACCTGCAAATGGGTAGAGACGATAGCGCAAAGCGCTTGATTGACGAAGTCAGGAACGTCCCAGGGATTGACGAAGCTGATGTCGCGAACGATGGCAGCAACATGAAAGCCATCTATATCATGGAAACTCATGCCTGGGGCGACGCGGAGCAATTGACTCCTTCGGCAAATACCGAACCATTTGCCAAAATGCGCATCCATTGGGTTCGAGCTATTGCAGAGTGCTATCACGCGAAACCAAATGAAGCGGAGAAAGAAGTCAAGGAACTACAAGATGCGTTTTCAACTTTCCAGAAAAATCATCCCTTAGCATCGCCAAACAACGCTCTTGTTCTTGAAGGAGAAGCGTGGTTGGCGGCTGCACAAGGCAGAAATGAAGAGGCAGTAAAAAAGATGCGCACAGCGGTAGATGCTGATGAGTTTAGTGTCGATGACGAGAGTGTGCCAGCTTACGAACTGCTCGGCGACTTATATCTCCATCTGCGTCAACCGGCTTCGGCACTGGAATCCTACGAAGCCTGTTTAAAAGAAGCTCCCAACCGGTTCAGGTCGCTTTTTGGAGCTGGACGTTCAGCTGAGCTAGTTGGAAACAAGCAAAAAGCCAATACCTACTATCAACTGCTGACCAGAATCATGGATCCCGGAACCTCTCGCTCAGAATTATCTATCGCAAAAACGTTCTTACAGAACCAACAATCCGAATCTAAACCCGCTCAATTGAACTAGTAATGCCACCTGCCGAGTAGCCCGGTATGGCGAACTAATCAGGCGCTAGCTCGTTTCAGTCTTCCTCTGAGAAAACCGAACGCGAGCATGGTAAACCCAACCAAGCACAGTAAAACGGCTAGAACGTCCAGTATTGCAGCGATAATGAAGATGCCTTCTTTAACGAAGGAGTCGAGTTCGATCTGAACCCTCGGCGATGGTATCTCTATTCTGTCCGCATTTCTCTCAGACTTGAGCGTGACCTGATACCGATGATTCTTTTGGGCGGGAAATGCGACTATCGCCACCTGGGTCTCGCCATCTGTGGCCAAGACGGTCCCCGTTTCCCCAGATGAACCGCTCCCGCCAGTCTGACCGTCTCGACGCAGTTCCCAAGTGAACTCGAGAACGGGTGCGGTATCGCCGCAATCCAGATCGGGATAACGATCGGATTTCGTTGCACCTAAGAGACATCTAGCCATTGTTTCTGAAATTGCACTCCCGAAACGAACATTCATCTTGTAAAGCGGGCCGTCGTGGTCAACCGCAAAATCTCGACTGACCGCCTCGGCATGGGTAGGAAGTGAAAAATCTGCAAGGATTTCGCGGGTTGTTTTAAGCCAGATGGCAACACCTGCAACCGTGACCGCCCCGGCTGTTAGTAGTATTACGCCAAGTCTCGACGCCCGCGTGAGGCTCATTGACTTAGACTAGCAACTCCCGTGAACTAGGCTAAAGCATTGCTTCTTGCTGGCTACCAATCGGTACCGGACTCGGCCCGGTCCCCTTTGTAGAACGCGGTTACCGGACTGGCTGGTGCCCAAGTTATCGGCAACGCGGCTAGGGCGCTTTCGGTAGAACCCAAGGGATTCGAGCAAGAAACTCCACCGCACAATATTTCGGACCAATCGGAAGCGTCCCAGTAGGGAAAGAAGACGTGAACCAGTAGGCAAAAGGTTCTTGCTGCGGCTCAGGCTGCTTATCGCCACCCTCGACTAGCCCACCAATAAATAAAAACCATCCCCCATAGAGATGTCCGTTTGGATCGACGCCAAAATCTAAGCCAAATGCCTCCCACTCTTTGAATGGATCAATACCTAGTGACCGCAGAAATTGGTCGAACGTCTCGGGAAATACTTTACCGCGCTGGGCCGCGAAATTCTTGCAAGGGATGCAGATGCAAGTGTCAGCACCCGGGTCGATGATTGTTTGGCGATACAATTCGACCGTTGCTTCTCGGTCGAACACGACTTTCTGTTGACCAACGGTGAGTTCTTTTTCCATGTTGCAATTTTATCGCTGCCCCAGCTTAATTGCGACCGCTTGGGATGTGCCTGATAAACGCGCTAATGTACAAGTGGATCGGCGCGAAAAGGCTTCTGCCCTTGTAGTCCGGGTTTTATAGTCAGAGAATTGCTTGCATGAAACTCGGCCATTTCTGCGTTTGGGTCGTTACCCTACCCCTCGCAATCACTTTGGTGGCACAGTCACCTACTATTGAGACTTCCGGTTGGAAGCCTTACAAGAATGCCAATTACAACTTCGTCGTGAAATACCCCGTTCAGTGGTCCACTTATGAGGGCATCACCAAAAATGGAGCCCGCATGACCCCTCGCAACACCAAGCAGTTTCGACTTCGCCCGGAGATTGGAGTAGGCGGAAGCGTAGGGCAACCGAGCGAGACGGACGAAAAACGAAGTCAGAACATTGAAGAGGATTTTCAGGTCGGTTTGAGCGCCTTGAAGGAGTACGGTAATGCTCGAAATCTAACCGTGCTGAGCAAAACTAGTACGACTGTTCAGGGGCTACCAGCAATAGAGAGCACCATCCGCTACGAAGATTCATCGACTGGCCACATATGGTTTTATAAACAAATCCTCGTTCACGCTGACAGTGATTCAACATCGTATCACCTCAGTTTGCGTTGCTCGCCGGATGACGTTTCCGTTTTAATTCCGGTCTTCGACGCGCTCAGGAAGACGTTTCGCATCCGGGGGCCACCAGCCTGATTAACGTGGTAGCTCCTGGTAAACGTGGAAACCGGACAAGCGCCGATCCATCGATTCCAGATGTCCGGCACGACTAACCAGGTTTTAACGCGTCGCTGTCGCGGGAAAGAACGTCTTGACCGGGACAGTCACCGTCCCAATTTGCCCCGAACCCGCATGGCGCACTATCACGCGAAACCGTGTCGGAACTCCCAACGACCATCGTCATAGAATTCTTATTCCCGACCTCGATGAGGATGGCACCTAGCTTTCCTCGAATTCGTGCCTCGGCTGCGGCGTCACGCAAGACACCCTCAACTTGAAGATCGTCATCCACTGCAATTGGTGGCCTGTCGTCAAGTATTTTGATTAATGTCCTCATAAGCTCCAATGCGAATCTTATCGCACAGCGGACCGAAATCCGGTCAAGTCCCGATAAACGCCGTAATCGAAAACTTGATTCTAATGTCCGGTAAACCTACTTTCAGGACTTACCCTAATCGCGTGATGTACACTACCCGCAAATGCAGGGTGTTGAATGACTGAATTAAAGTATGAGGAATTTTATCCACAATCGCGCCAGGCCCTTCTGAACGCACTATCCAGCGACGACTCAGAACAAATTCGTAACGCTCTGTATTCGGCTGCAAAATACGATTCTGATTGGGAGTGGAGCCAAGAGCAGTGCTTGAGATTTCTGACTCACAAAAACCTTGATGTGAGATGGGCTGCGGTGTTGTCCCTCGGTTTCATCGCGGTCTATCAACATAGATTAGACCTAGCAAGAGTATTGCCCGAACTCCATGCCGCGAAGAAAAACAGCCACATTGCTCCAGTTGTCGAAGATAGTTTGGAAATGATTCAGCAGCACATAAAATCAAACTGACCTTGAATATTTTTGCGCAAACACCAAGTCCCGATTAACGCGGAAATCGGAAACTTGATTTCCGGTAAGCACTTAGCGGGCGTGTGCCAACTTCCATCCACAGCTAGATGCATTCCATCAATTTTTAGTGGGCAACCGTGCCACCACGATGCCCTTAGTGTTAATTTGAAACCAATCTCCCCCGGCAAAGATGTGATACTCACAATCAGGGTTCACGCATTTGGTCTCGCATCGACTGCAAACCGTGGCCGTTCTCTTTTCAAAGTTCATCGCACCGTCATACTTTGCGGCAATGACGATTTGCCCCTTGCGATTCGCGAAACCGTACTTCTTGTTCTTCACGACCCGAACTAGCCCATCGTGGAATGCGTCAGCCCAGTTATCCATATTCGGCACGCCGACTATCAAGACTTTTCCCGTGCGGCTGAGATACATCCAGCCGTCGTTCGCGGACAGCACGGATGCTAAGCCATGAGAATCGAACCGCAGTAGCTTCAGAATCTGATGCGAAACAAAAAAGTTTCCATCTGACGCTTGACGGACACAGTCAAGAACTTGGCCTCGCTCATAGTCGAATAGGCAGGATGTAGTTGGGCCATCAAGGGTTGGGAAGGCAGATGCCGGTAGTGCGGTCGAAGCGGATTGTTTTGATTGGCTATTCGTGTTGCTAACAGGACCAACAAATCCCGCGAACGCGATACCAAATAGGAGCACAACAAGTAGTGAGCGCCTGATTCGCATCGGCCATATGATACAGCCACTCCTGATAAACGACGAAATCGGAGAAGTGGAAAACCCGAGGAAAGCTGATTCGGGACTCGTCCGATTTGGCTTATCGGGACTTAGTGGGCTTCTTGGCTTTAGGCGCAGATTTAGACGACATGCGCCTGAAAAATTCACGCATTCGGCCAGAGCCGAGAACAATCCAATAGTGGTTACCTTCAAAATGGATGTGGACTATTTCTTCTCCAGAAATCGGATTCGACATCAGGAGGGCAACGCTCGATGAATCCTTGGCCACAACCCTGTAACGATTAACTAATGTTTGGCCGTTCCAAGACGAGTAGCAATGCGTTGGGGTGTAGCGCAGCACTAGTTTTCCGAAAAACCGTAGCAACTTCTTTTTCTTCGCCGGCGTTATATCTCGCCGAGCCGCGATTTCGAGCGATGTCTTGTGCGCGTCAGACCGCCAAGTGCCAACGAGCCGGGAATCATGCATATCGATAAGAAGTTATCATGTGATTCGAGTGGAGATGAACAATTCTCGGTTGGTTCCCTTGTTACCAGACTGGCGCAAGTCTTGATAAACGTAAGCGACTGGTCTAAACCGTCTGGACGAAATGAGAGTAAATAAGGATGCTGCTCGTTGTGTGCACATCGATATGTGTCCACGAGGGGATAAGTGGACACTTCCGAGCAGACTGCTGTTGAGACTACCAAGCAAGTAACGAGGCGACGGCGATCGGTTGAAGAGAAACGACGAATCGTCGAAGAAACCTTAGAGTCCGGCGCGTCGGTAGCGCGGATAGCGCGGCGGCACGCGGTCAACGCCAACCAGGTTTTTTACTGGCGCAAGAAGTATCGTGAAGGACGGCTGGGTAAGAACCAGTCCAGCAAGCTCCTACCGGTAACTCTGTCAGACATCTCATGGGGCAAATCCGGACGAGCCAATGGTGCGCCTTCGCCATTCGCTGTGGGGACGATGGAAATCAAGCTTGCGAAAGGACAGCTTCGCGTGACGGGAAGCGTCGAAGCAGAAGCACTGCGCACCGTACTGGAGTGCTTGCTGGGATGATCGGGCTACCGGCGGGAACACGCATCTGGATCGCGGCGGGGGTGACCGATCTCCGTCGTGGATTCACAGGCTTGAGCGGTATGGTGCAGACCGCACTTCAAGAGAATCCATTCTCAGGTCAGGTCTTCGTATTTCGTGGGCGGCGTGGTGATCTGATCAAACTTTTGTGGTGGTCGGGCGATGGTCTTTGTCTTCTTCCGAAGAGACTGGAGCGAGGAAGATTCATCTGGCCGCAAGCGACGAGTGGAACGGTTTCACTGACGCACGCACAGCTATCGATGTTGCTTGAGGGAATTGATTGGCGGCGTCCGGTGCGCAGCTACGATCCGCAGATGGCGGTGTAAAAGAATTTATTTAGAATTGATTTGCTCTGAAATTTATTGCTGGCATACTTTGCGCATGGTTGCTTCTCGCGCAACGCTTCCTGATCTCGACACACTGAATCCCAACGAACTAAAAGCACTGATCGTCTCGCAACACGAACTGATCGTGTCTCGCGACAGCGAGATCGAACAACTGAAGTTGCTGATCGCCAAGCTGCGTCGCATGCGGTTCGGGCGTTCCTCGGAGAAGCTGGATCGGCAGATCGAGCAGTTGGAGTTGCGCCTGGAAGCACTGCAGCAGAACGATGCGGAGAAAATCGCTGCATTACCAGAACCAATCTTGAGCGCAGAGCTGCAGGCCCGGCCGGCACGACGACCGCTGCCGGCACACCTGCCACGGGAGGTGCGAACCTATCTACCAAAGCAAGAAGTTTGCCCGGACTGCGGTGGCAAGCTGAAGCATCTCGGCGAAGATGTTTCGGAGATGCTGGAAATCGAATTGATCCACTTCAAAGTGATCCGCCAGGTTCGTCCCAAGTTGGCATGCGCGTGTTGCGATCGAATCGTGCAGGCAGAAGCACCCATCCGGCCAATCGCGCGAGGTGTTGCAGGCCCGGGACTTCTGGCGCATGTTCTGGTGTCGAAATTTGGCGATCACTTGCCGTTGTACCGGCAATCGGAGATTTACGCTCGGCAAGGAGTGGAGCTAGATCGCTCGACACTAGCGGACTGAGTGTGCGGAACAAGCCAGCTGTGCGAACCGTTGGTGGAAGCACTGCGACGTCACGTGATGGCCGCACGGAAGTTGCACGCTGATGACACACCGGTTCCAGTGCTGGCGCCTGGAAATGGACGGACAAAGACCGGACGACTGTGGACTTATGTGCGCGACGACCGGCCGGCAGGAGATCCGACACCACCGGCGGTGTGGTTCGCCTACTCACCGGATCGCAAGGGAGAACATCCGCAAGCACACCTGAGCAAGTTCCAGGGAACGTTGCAGGCAGATGGTTACGCAGGGTTCGAGCAGATCTACGAAACAGGACGCATTCAGGAAGCTGCTTGCTGGGCGCATGTGCGCCGGAAGTTCTACGATCTGCAGGAGGCCCACAAGTCTCCGATCGCGAAAGAAGCGCTAGAACGCATCGGGGCGCTGTATGCGGTGGAAAGCGACATCAACGGACGGTCGCCAGAGGAACGTCGCGAGATCCGCAACACGCGGAGTCGGCCGTTGCTCGGATCACTGAAACAATGGCTGGAAGAGACGTTGGTCAAGCTCTCGAGGAAATCGGATACGGCGATGGCGGTTCGTTACGCGCTGGGAAGATGGGAAGCGTTGCTGCGCTACTGCGACGATGGTCACCTGAAGATCGACAACAACGCGGCGGAACGATCGTTGCGCGCTGTGGCTCTAGGCAGAAAGAACTACTTATTCGCGGGATCAGATCGAGGTGGAGAAAGCGCCGCGGCGATCTACAGCTTGATCGGAACAGCTAAACTGAACGGGATCGATCCGGAAAGTTATCTGCGAAATGTCTTGTCGCGCATCGCGGAGCATCCGATCAACCGCATCGCAGAACTGCTGCCGTGGAATCTCGCCTTGGAACCTACGGAAAACTCATCTCGCGCCGCTTAGATCGACTCCAGAAACGCCAACAACAGGCACTTAAGAAAGTGAACGCCGCTGTCAAAGCCCAACTTCCTCAAGAAGTAATCCAGTGGACGGTCTGGATCGAACTCCGGCCCTGAACCCTGACCGTAGGTTAATGTCGCGTTCATGAAACAAGCCCTTCATCCAGTAATACGCGATGCGACATTCAAAGTTTCGCTACCGTCAAGACGTCCTGCAGCAGTCGCTTACTTCCAGCCTGCATTCACCGTGGTTACAACTTGGGCTGCCAGCCCAGAAGAGTTCCGCGAAAAGTGCATCCGAATGTTAACGAGCTACGGATGGAAGCTGCTAGACGTTGAGCGAGCGAATCCCGTGCCTGAAACTGGCGAATTTAGCGAAGAAGTCGAAGACATGTTGTTTGGGAGTCCTTCGCAGGAGGAGAGGAATCCGTTAGCGGGCTCTTGCAGAAAATTGGGCGTACAACAAAAAGGCCGTCCCGATTGCTCAGAACGGCCTTTTTAATTTTAATCCCGGCGACGACCTACGTTCCCACACAGTTGCCCGTGCAGTATCATCGGCCCGGCGAGGCTTAACTTCCGTGTTCGGGATGGGAACGGGTGTGACCCTCGCGGTATGATCACCAGGAAACTTGAAACTCGCGTACGAATCCCCCTGCCCTAGCTCCGGGCAAAAGGTCGCGAGTGCGACAACAGAAGATTGGCTGGCATTACAAGTTCGACCGATGTCGAACATTTCTGTGCAGAATAAGGCGGTACTTCGTATAACTCCTGCGAGTTATATCTGCTTCTTCCTCAAAGACGGTTTGAGAAAGTTTTATGATTAAGCCGAACGGGCGATTAGTACTGGTCAGCTTCACGCATTGCTGCGCTTCCACCCCCAGCCTATCAAAGTCGTAGTCTTCGACTGCCCTTCATAGGATTAATCCTTGGGAGAACTTATCTTAGGGCGAGCTTCTTGCTTAGATGCATTCAGCAATTATCTCTTCCAGACTTCGCTACCGAGCGATGCCCCTGGCGGGACAGCTCGTACACAAGAGGTCTGTTCATCCCGGTCCTCTCGTACTAGGGACAACTCCCTTCAATTCTCCTGCGCCCACACCAGATAGGGACCGAACTGTCTCGCGACGTTCTGAACCCAGCTCACGTACCGCTTTAATAGGCGAACAGCCTAACCCTTGGGACCTTCTACAGCCCCAGGATGCGATGAGCC
>Ga0193726_1001129_pt1 | contig 22576 bp, 19 predicted proteins | sample H2c1metaG_FD_144928 | JGI IMG/M metagenome (GOLD analysis project Ga0193726, IMG submission 144928) | Soil microbial communities from a riparian zone of the East river system, Colorado, United States - H2c1 | ecosystem: Environmental > Terrestrial > Soil > Riparian zone | place: USA: East River...
GTGTTCACGTCGTAAACTTCTTCGCGGTAAATCAGCAAAATGACGTCTGCGTCCTGTTCCAGCGCACCACTCTCACGAAGATCCGACATCACGGGCTTCTTTTCCACGCGCTGTTCGACGCCGCGATTCAGCTGCGACAGTGCGATGACAGGCACTTTCAATTCTTTCGCAAGCGCCTTGAGGGATCGAGAGATTTCGGAAATCTCAGTCGCCCGATTTTCCTTGGTGCCGGCCACCTGCATCAGTTGCAAGTAATCCACCACGATCAGGTCCAGTCCGCGTTCGCGCTTCAGGCGTCGTGCGCGCGCGCGAATTTCTGTGGGCGAAAGCGCTGGCGTCTCATCGACGAAGATTTTCGCGTTGCCGAGCTGCGTCATTGCCGAGTCAATTCGCGGCCAGTCCTGCTCCTCGAGTCGTCCTGAACGAAGATTGCTTTGGTTGATGCGTCCCAACGATGAAATCATGCGCAAGGTCAATGATTCGGCCGACATTTCCATGCTGAAGATCGCACACGATTTGTTCGATCCCAAGGCGGCGTTTTCGGCGAGGTTGACCGCGAGCGTGGTCTTGCCCATGGAGGGTCGGCCCGCGATGATGATCAGATCGCCGGGTTGCAGGCCCGAAGTCATCTCGTCGAGTTTCTTGAAACCAGTCGAGATACCGGTCATCGAGCCGTCTGAGTGATACAGCTCGTCAATACGGTTGACCACGTCCGGCAGGATACTTTTCACCGTGCGGAAGCCAACCTTGCCGCGAGAACCGCGCTCCGCGATTTCAAACACCGCGCGCTCCGCCTCATCGACAATTTCGCGCGCCTCGCGGCCTTCCGGCTCCAGGGCAGAACCCACGATCATATTGCCTGCGGTGATCAGTTGCCGCAGTACCGAGCGTTCCCGCACGATGTCCGCGTACGCTCGAATATTCGCGGTGGTTGGCGTATCACGCGCCAGCGACCCCAAGTAGGACAGGCCGCCGACCTGGTCCAACAACCCCTGACTTTCCAGGTGTCCGGAGAGGGTTACCGCATCGCAGGGCTGGCTGCGCTCGATCAAGACCGCAACCGCTTCGAAGATCAGTCGATGATCGTTACGGTAGAAATCCTCGGCGATGACGCGATCGGCGATTTGGTCCCAGGCGGCGGCATCCAGCATCAGGCCGCCGAGCACGGATTGCTCCGCCTCGATGGAATGCGGCGGCAGACGCAGGCCGTCGCCGGCCCCCAAGGTTCGATTAATGACGCGGGCGGACATGCGCTACCCTAACGGGACGCGATGCCGGCCGCTACTCGTCGGCGATGACTGTGACCATGAGCGTCACATCAACGTCCGTGTGCAGGTGCAGTTGAACCTGATGATCGCCTGTGATGCGAATCGGGCCCGTGGGCATGCGCACTTCACTGCGGCTGACGGGCTGGCCCGCCTTGACGGCCGCTTCGGCAATATCGGCGGTGCCGATGGAGCCGAACAACTTGCCCTCGGTGCCGGCTTTGGCTCTCAGTTCCAGCTTGAAATTTTCGAATTTCAAGGCGCGCGTCTGAGCCGCGGCCAGGTCCTGACCTGCCTTGGCTTCGAGTACGTGCCGCTGCTCCTCGAACTTGGCGATATTCGCCGCGGTCGCCATGGTGGCGCGGCCGGTGGGAACCAGGAAATTTCGCGCGTAACCGGACTTGACCTTGACGCGATCGCCGATCTGACCGAGGTTCGCGACCTTCTGCAACAATATGATGTCCATGTATCTACGACGCCTTAGTGCTGATCTGTGTAGGGCAGCAGAGCCAGGAACCGTGCACGGCGAATCGCGAGCTGCAGCTGGCGCTGATAGTGCGCACGCGTGCCCGTGATGCGGCTCGGAACGATCTTGCCGGTTTCAGTGATATAGCTCTTGAGCGTGGCGAGATCTTTGTAGTCGATCTGCTTGACGTCATCAGCCGTGAATCGGCAGAACTTCTTGCGACGGAAAAAACGTGCCATGTTGCTCTCCTTTACCGCATGCCCATGGGCATGTCGTCGTCATCGCCATCGTCGCCGAAGTCATCGTGACGGCGGGCGTTCTCATCCGGGGCCCGCGCCATCGGAGAGGCCTCGGTGACCGCTTCGTCCATTTTGACCACGAGGCTGCGCAGTACTGCGTCGCTGAACCGGAACGAGCCGGTGAGCTCCGTCAGGGTCTTTTGATCGACCTCTATGTTCAACAGGATGTAGTGCGCCTTGTGCACTTTAGAAATGGGGAACGTCAGCTGGCGCCGGCCCCAATCTTCGAACCGATGCACCGACCCGCCACCGGCACTGATCATGCCTTTGTAACGATCGACCATCGCAGGGACTTGCTCGCTCTGGTCCGGATGAACCAGAAGCACGATTTCATAATGTCGCATTGTATTCCTTGAGGATTAAGCCTCCCGTTGCGAGCGGTGAGGCAAGGATCGAAACCGGTTGTCCGGCAAAAAAGAGCGCGAAGGATACGTTTAATGGGGGTTTTGGTCAACCCGCCCGCTGCCGCAGGGCCTCAAATAGGGCGATTCCCGCTGCCACGGATACATTGAGAGATTGCACATGCCCTGCCATGGGTATCCGCACCAGGAAGTCGCACGTTTCCTTAGTCAGGCGGCGAAGACCACCGCCTTCCGCCCCCAGCACCAGTGCCAGCGGCCGCTTCAGATCCGCCGAGTAAAGCGCCTGTTCCGCCTCCCCGTCGGTGCCGACCACCCAAATGCCGCGCTCCTTGAGCACTCCCAAGGTGCGAGCGAGGTTGGTCACCGTGGCGACGGGAATGAATTCCGCGGCGCCGGCGGCCACTTTGCGCACCACGCCGTCGACCGAGGCGGCCCGATCCTTCGGAATCACCACCGCATGAGCCCCGGCGGCGTCCGCTGTGCGCAGACAGGCGCCCAAGTTATGGGGGTCGGTGACTCCGTCGAGAACCAGCAGCAAGGGATCTACGTTCAATTGACTCAAGGCTTGAGTCAGATCGTGTTCGTCCCAGGCCTTCAAAGGACGCATCGCCACCGCCGCGCCTTGGTGAACCACATCGCCCACCAGTTTGGCGAGGGCATCGCCGGAGACCGACTGGACATGTACGCCCCCACGCCGCGCGCGATCCGTCAGATCGCGCGTGCGCGCGTCATCGCGAGTCTGCACAACCCACATTTCCAGCACGCGTTCCGGCGCTCGTTCGAGCGCGGCATTGACGGCGTGTAATCCATAAACAAAGTTGCGCTTTGAATCGGCCATGCGCCTTGACTAGCGGCCGCCGCGCCCGCCGCGTTTTGCGCCGCCGCCCCGCTGCCGGCTCTGGCCGGCATTGCGCCGCGCATGTGTCGCGCTGTCGGCGCCGCGCCTGGGCGCCCGCACCGTACCGCGGCTTGCAGAGGCATTGGCGTCGACCAACTCGAAATCGATTTGCCGCTGGGTAAGATCGACCCGATTCAATCGCACCCGCACCGCGTCCCCTAACTGCCAACGCCGGCCGGTGCGTTGCCCCACCAGGCCCATGCCGCCGTCCTCGAGTTCCCAATAATCACCCGGGATGGCTGAGATATGCACCAAGCCGTCGATGGGCATTTCCTTCAGCTGCACAAATAATCCAAATTCGAGCGCGCTCGATATCGTCGCATCGAAGATCTCGCCGATTCGCGGCTGCATGTACAGGCATTTGAGGTAACCCATGACATCGCGCGACGCATCATCGGCGCGCCGTTCTCGCTGCGAGCTTTCCGTGCCCAATGTTTGCAGCTCGGCCGTTGAGTAGGCATGCCCCGATGCGGACTGCGGCAACACCGCCGCCTTGATCGCTCGATGCACCAGCAGATCCGGATAGCGCCGTATCGGCGACGTGAAGTGCGCGTATTCCTGCAGCGCGAGACCGAAGTGCCCAATATTGGTTTGCTGATATACGGCCTGTGCCAAGGAGCGAATCACCAAGCCTTCGAGCAGCAGCCCATCGGGCCGCGCGGCCAGTCTTTCCACCAGCTGGCGAAATTCGCGCGGCGTCGGCTTCTCCGAGAACACCGCACCGACCTGCAGCGCGCTCAACACCTTCTGCAGCTCGGTCACGCGCTTATCCTCAGGCTGGCCATGGACGCGATACAGACCCTTGGCTTTCGCGGTGCGCAATGCCACCGCGGCTTCCACATTGGCCGCGATCATGCATTCCTCGATGAGGCGGTGCGCGTCGTTGCGCGTCACCGCATAAAATCCCTCGATCGTGCCCTGATCACCGATGCGCGCCTTGACTTCGCCGCCGCGGAAATCGAGCGCACCGCGGGCGTCGCGCGCCGTCTTCAGCGCCTCATACACCGCGTACAGCGTTTGCAGCGAAACGCCAACCGCGGGCGCCACATCGCCCGCATGGGCGCGCGGATTCTGCAAGAAGCTCCACGCCTGATCATAAGTGAGCCGCGCATGCGAAATGATCACCGCTTCGTAAAACCGCGACTTGCTCAGCTTGCCGGTCTTGCTCACGTGCATGTCGCAGACGAACGCCAATCGCTCGACTCGCGGCATCAGTGAGCACAAGTGATTGGAAAGATGTTCCGGCAGCATGGGGATGACGCGATCCGGAAAATATACCGACGTGGCGCGCGCCCGCGCTTCCGTATCCAAGGGGCTGCCGTAGCGTACGTAGTTGCTGACATCGGCGATGGCGACGATGAGCCGCCAGCCGCCGCCGCGCTGAGCTTCTGCGTACACCGCATCATCGAAGTCCCTGGCATCCGCGCCGTCGATGGTCACGAGCGGCAGTTCACGCAAATCCTCGCGGCCCTCACGATCGGCGGCAGTCACATCGGGGGAAAACAGATTCGCCGCGTCAAGAACCTCGGGTGGGAATTCCTGCGGTAGGTCGTGTCTCAAGATGGCAAAACGCGCGGCCAAGTGTGCCGGGCTCATGTTGTCCAGCACTTCCACGACGCGGCCCTGCGCCGCGGCTTCGCCTTGCGGCCGCTTGGTGACTTCGACGACCACTTCATCGCCTTCTTTCGCCCCGTGCCGGTCGCGCATCGATACTTCGACCGAATACCAATGGCCCGGATCTTCCGGTTCGACGCGGCCGCGGGTTTGTCCGGCGTGCCATACGCCGCCGATCAACTTCGGGGCATCGCCGATGCGTTGGATCAAGCGGGCAATGCGTCTGCCGCGTTCGTTCATGCCCACGGCGAGCACCTCTACCCGGTCGTTGTGCATCAAAGTCGCGGTGTCGACCCGAGCCAGAACCAAGGGCGCCGATCCATCATCCGGCAATACCAGAACATCGCCATTGGCGCGGCCGCGAACCCGGCCTGCGACCCGCTCGCCCTCGCCCGCCGTGGCAAAACCGTTCGGTCCCTCAATGGCTTGTCCGTCGCGCACCATCGCGGCCAGACGCTTGGCCAGCGCGTCGCGCTGCGCATCCGTACTCATTCCCAGCCGCTTCGCGAGGCGGGCCGCGGTCAGGGGTTCCGGCGCCTCGCCCAAGTGCTTGAGCAACAGTTCGCGGCTTGCGATCGGATCCGAATAGCGTGACTTTTCATGCTCTAGATTCGGATCCTCGCCGCGCCAATCGGTGGCGCCCTTGGGAGCGCGGCCTGTTTTGGGGCCTTGTGAGCCGGTCGATCCGCGTCGGGTCATACGGTGTTAAAGCTGGAGTGAATGCAATGCATGCGTTGGCAAACCTGTGAGTTGGGTGGCAAATCTCGACGTTCCGCTGAACAGCAGCCGGCCGTGGGATTTACGATGGCAGGTTAGCAGCTTTGCGAGTCGGCGGGCGCATATTGCCTAATGCGGCCTACGTATGCGGGCGAGCATCGGCGGATCCAAAAAAAGTGCGGCAATGCGCCGCAAACTCCAACGCCATGGGACTCAATTTGCGGCTCGCCAGGGTTGCAAGCACGAGATGGGAGTTCTTCACCGCGCCGCTTAACGGCCGCGCTACCAGCGCCCGTCCATCGTAGGTCATGTTATTGGCAGGCTTGGCCGCCAAAATACTGTAGCCGAGGCCATGCCCCACAAAGCCTCGCGCCATCTCCAGAGACTTGGTGCGATAGACGATATTAGGCTCCAAGCCCTGATCTTTAAACAGCGACAGGAAATAATCGCGGCTGGGTTCGATGTCGAGCAACGCCAACGGCTCCTGCACCAGATCTTCCAATGTGACCGCCGGCGCCAAGCTGAGCGGATGGCCTTCGGCCAGCAGCACATACGGGGTCAGTTCGGCCAACGGCGTCACGCTCAGCTCATGGTTCGCGCCAAAGTCGTGGAGCAGCGCAACCTCAAGATCGCTGCGGCGCAGGCTCGCGATGAGGTGCTCTTGATCGGCCTCCAACAGCGTCAGATCGATGCCCGGATGCAGCTTCGTCAGGCGCGCCACCAGTGCGGGAACCACGAAGGGTGCGAAAACTTGATAGCAGCCGACGGTGAGCGCCAGCTTGGCGGCAGCGCCCCTCGAGGTTCGTCGCTGATGGAAACGCCGCGGCACTCCGTAGGCGCGATTCGCATAGATCAACGGAGCACCGCCGCCGGCGACAAAGATATCCTGGACCGAGCCGAACACCACGAAGTGCGAGCCCACCCGTTCGCTGGCCGTCACGCGGCAATCGAATGCCACCAGTGAGTCCAACACGCGCGGCGCACCCGTGAGTTGCGTGGTCCACTCGGTGCAATCGAATTTCGCGGCGCCGCGAGCACCGCTTCGACCCGCGAAGTTGTCGGAAATATGCGCCTGGTCGTCCCGCAACACATTGACGCAGAAAACCCCGTTCTCCAGGACGGCAGCGGCAACCGCGCTTCTGTGGTGAATACAGACGAGTAGGGTCGGCTTGGGTGTATCTGCGGAGACCGAGACCATCGCGGATACGGTGACCCCATGACGCCCCGCCACCCCGTCGGTCGTGACCACGTTGACTGTACACGCCGCGTGGCTCATGCCCAGCAAGAAACGCCCGCGCAGGGCGGATTCGGCCTCGACGGGTTGCGCGCTGCTTTTCTTCTCGCTCATTCGCCCATTTTGCTCATTGGCGGCTTAACAAGGGGGTAGAAACAGGCCCCTGTTTGAGACGATGACACCCCGGTTTTGAGTCTAGCATGTTGCCGGCGGCGCTCTTACCGTCTCACGATTGACAAGCACCAACCCAGTGCGTACATTTCTGCGCCTCGCGGGAAGGCGGACCCATCTTGCCCAGGTGGCGGAACTGGTAGACGCGCTGGTTTCAGGTACCAGTGGAGCAATTCGTGGAGGTTCGAGTCCTCTCCTGGGCACCAATCCTGACATGATCGTCGGCGCGCAATTACTGCCGGCTCGCGCGCCGTATGCCGGTGGTGGTCAGGAACTTCTCGTCGGCGACCCGCACCAGATCGCGGCCCTCATTCTTCGCGACATACAGCGCGGCATCCGCGCGTGCGATGAGCTCGTCCAGCGAACGCACTTGTCGATCACGCGTCGCGAGCCCGGCGCTCATGCTGACCCGCAGTCCTGCGCCGGACGGCGGCAGGTTGATTGCAAATACCAACGTGCGCAGGCGCTCGAGCGTGGCGATGGCCACTTCCGCGGTCGCGTCCGGCATGATGAGCAGGAACTCTTCGCCGCCCCATCGGCCCAGCGCGTCGCCGGTGCGCACCGACTCGCGCCCCAAGCGGGCGAATTCCCGGAGCACATAGTCCCCGGTCGCGTGTCCGCAGCGATCGTTGATGAACTTGAAGTGATCCATGTCGATGATGGCGATGGTCAAGGGCGCGTCGGACTCGGTCGCCGCCGCGAGTGCATCGGTCGCCAGCTCCGCTGTGCGGCGTCGATTCGGCAATCCGGTCAAACCATCCTGGCTCGCCAAGCGCACCAGCTGCTTGCGGAAACGAAGGTTGGTGACCAGGAAATACATCAGCAGCGCGATCACCAGAACGCCGGACACGGCGGCGATGGCGTTCCAGCGCAATTGCTGTGCCTGGCGCTGAGATTGCTCATGAGACAGGTCCAACTCGCGCTTCAGCAGCGCGTTGCGCTCGATCTCCCGATCGGTCTCGAATCGAGCGCGCAGCGCCACGGCCTGCTTGGTTCGATCGGCGTCATTGGTCGCGACGTAGCGCCGCATGTATTCGGATAAATCGTTGTAGGCATCGCGGTAGCTATGCAGCGCGGCGTTGGTGCGCGCGCGCCATTGATACAACGAGGCGACGCGCAGCGGCAGCACATCGGTGCCGCTGTGATCGAGCACTTCGTTCAAGGTGGCGAGTGCTTTCTCCGGATGCCCTTCGGCAAGATCAATACGCGCAAGCAAAGCCTCCGTCTCCTTCACCTCGTCCGAAAACCGCGATGCGATGAAGGTGAACAAGGCGTTCTCGCAGGCCGAGCGTGCCTTGATGAGCTGGCCCAATTCAATGCGCGATTCGCAAACGCGCACATCGGCGAATGCGACGCCCTGCGTATCATTCAACATGGAGCTGAGCTTGCGGGCATCATCGAATTCATCGATGGCTTGCGCGTACTTTTGCATCAAGATCAGAATTCGCCCGCGCAGGAACCGGTCGACGGACAACGCCAGCGGCGCGTGCTGCGCGGTGTCCCAGTCAATCGCTTCCTGGTTCAATGCCAATGCCTGCGGGTAGTCGCCCATGCCGCGCAGGACCGTGGCCAGCACTCCGGCGGCGAGAATGTGCGGCTCGGCGAACGCCGGCGTGGTGCTGGACCGGTAAGCCTGGGTGAGGCTGCCAATGGCCAGGTCCTCGCGATCCTCGCGGTACTGCAAGAGACCACGGCCGATGAGCAGGCAAATGTCTTCCAGAGATCCGCGCTTCTGGACGGCTTGCGCCTCTTCGGTGGCTTTGACGGCGGCGGTAATTCCTGCCTGGTCGTACACGTTCTCCGCATACATCGAGAGCAGCATGATGCGGACCGGATCGGTATTGTCGGTCGCAAACTTCAGTCCCTTGAAGACGGCATCGCGAGCCTTTGATTCCAGCTCGAGGATGCTGAAGGCCTGTGCTTGCACGCTGTAAAGAGAGGCCAGGCGCTGCGGACTGGGGATGGGCGCCGCCAGTTCAGCTTTGAGAAGCTGTGCTACTTTTTTCAGGGCAGCATTGGCGTCCTGGTCGACCAGAATTTGCAGTGCACGGATGGCCGGATCGGCGTTGGGGATGCATGCGGCAGCGGCCGGCTGCAAACCAAAGGCCCAGGACAGCAACAGCGCCGCGAAAATACCCGCTATTCCCGCTCGGGAAGCACGCCGGCCCGCACACTTCGGATTACACATGATTGAGTCGAAATTACGGGTTTCCCCGTATCCGGTCGTTACCTGATGTCACGGTTTTCAACTTCTACTCTGCCGGGACATGGGGTGCATGCTGCGGTGCCCGGGCGAGTGTGACCGAATTCGCATGACCATGCGCCGTCCTGCGAACGTTCATGGTGACAAGGGCGCTGGAAATAGAGCATATTGCCAGGCAACACGGTTATCCCGCCCCGCAGCAAACAGAAAAAGGACTGGGCAGCTTATGTCATCAACGTTCTTGGATCGCGAAAACACGGTTGCCGGCCCTGGCTTTAACCGATTTATGGTTCCCCCCGCGGCCCTCGCGGTGCACCTGTGCATTGGACAGGCCTACGCATTCTCGACCTTCAACCTGCCGCTTACCAAGCTCATCGGGCTCACACAAACGGCCCCGGGCGACTGGAATCTAAAGGATGTGGGTTGGATCTTTTCGATTGCCATCGTTTTCCTCGGTTCATCCGCCGCTGTTTTTGGCCGCTGGGTGGAACGCGTCGGTCCCCGCAAATCGATGTTTGTTTCAGCGCTGTGTTTCTCAGGAGGCTTCTTGGTCTCGGCCGTCGGCATCCACCTGCATCAACTCTGGATCATCTATCTGGGCTATGGCGTGTTGGGCGGTTGCGGCTTGGGTATCGGCTATATCTCGCCGGTCTCGACGCTGATCAAGTGGTTTCCGGATCGCCCCGGCATGGCGACCGGCATGGCCATCATGGGATTCGGCGGGGGCGCTCTCATTGCCGCGCCCCTGTCGGTGCTGTTGATGAAGCATTTCGCGACCGCGACATCCAGTGGCGTGCTGGAAACCTTCGTCACCATGGGCGTGATCTATTTCATGTTCATGATGATCGGCGCCATTACCGTCCGTGTTCCGGCCGAGGGCTGGAAACCCGCGGGTTGGGTCGCGGAAGCGCATCCGAAAAAGCTCGTGACCAGCGCCAACGTCGCGGTGGATGTCGCCTGGCGCACGCCGCAGTTCTGGCTGCTGTGGGGAGTGCTCTGCATGAACGTGAGCGCCGGCATCGGCGTGTTGGGACAGGCCTCACCCATGATCCAGGAAATGTTCACTGGCCGCGTGACGCCGGCGGCCGCCGCAGGCTTTGTTGGATTGATCAGTTTGTTCAACATGATCGGTCGATTTTTCTGGGCCAGCACCTCGGATCTCATCGGTAGGCGCAGTACCTACATGGTGTTCTTCCTCCTGGGAATTCTGCTGTACGCGCTCATACCGACCTTTGGTCACATGCGCTCGATCCCGCTCTTCGTCGGGGCGTTCTGCATCATCCTGTCGATGTACGGCGGCGGCTTTGCCACCATCCCCGCCTACCTCAGGGATATGTTCGGCACCTATCAGGTGGGCGCCATTCACGGCCGGCTGCTGACCGCTTGGTCAGTGGCCGGCGTTTTAGGACCCCTTTTGGTCAACTACATTCGCCAATATCAAATCGACAGCGGCGTGCCCAAGGCCCAGGCATATTCGATCACCATGTACATCATGTGCGGCCTGCTGCTGATCGGGTTCCTGTGCAATCTCGCGATGCGCGCCGTCGATGCGAAATATAATTATCAGGCTGGATCGCCGGCCGGGAGTAAATCATGAAGGCTCGACTCGGATTGATGTGGCTGGTGGTCGGAATTCCGCTATTGTGGGGTGCATTCAAAACGCTGCAAAACGCGTTGAAATTATTTCAATAAACCGCCGGGCGATACTCCCGGCAGACGGAGTACGCCATGCATGTCAATTTGAGTCTCGCGCCCATCGTTGCGCTGGTCGCCGGCATCCTCATCCTGGTGATGCCGAAACTGCTGAACTACATCATCGCGCTGTACTTGATCGTGGTCGGACTGCTGGGGCTGTTCGGCACCGGCGGCTCATTTCACTTCAGGTAACCGCGGCATTTCAGATAAGCGGCAGCTCAGATAATCGGCGCTTCAAATAACCGCGCCCAGCGCCGCGCCATTCGGACTGCCCAATCCCGTGCAGGCATCCCAGCCAGGGGCTGCGGCAAAGTCGCCGTTGTTGCCCGAGGTAATGTCGCGGAACGTCTTGGGATTCTCGTACAGCTGGGGATTTAAGAATCCCGCGGGCTTGCCGGAAAGCTGGTTGACGCGGGCGATCAGCGCGGCCCAGAGCGGCGCCACGGCGCTGGTGCCGCCGATCACGCTGGCCGTGCCGTCGACCCGCACCTGGTAGCCGGTCTGCGGATCCGCGTTGCCGGCTACATCCGGTACCCCACGCTGCGTGAGAGCCACGGATTTGCCCTGCGCGTCGACGGCTTTTAAAGATGCCTGCCAGGTCGGCGTCGCAAAAAATCCGCTGATACCCCCGCCGCTGGCGCCGCCATTGGCGCCGCCGTTCCAAACGGTCTCGCTGTTAATGGCGCTCGCACTCGCCCGCAAACTCGTACCGCCGCAGGCCAGCGCGAATGAACTGGATGCGGGAAAATCCACGTGATCGGCGCCGTCGGTGACGCCGTCGCTGGAGCCATTGTCGCCGGAGGCAACGCAAACCGTGATACCCATGGTCGCCGCCGACTGAAAAGCCTGATCCATCGCCGTCATGGCCTGCGCCGTCCAACTCGATTCCGGGCCACCCCAACTGATGGAGATGACGGAGGGTTTGTTGGTGGTGTCGTGAATCGCGGTGGTGATGGCGTCCAGAAAACCGGCATCGGTGTTGGGCGCAAAATACACGGCGATTTTTGCCTGCGGCGCAATCGAGCCGACCACTTCGATGTCCAGCATCACTTCCCCGTCCGGACCGTTGGCATCGCCGCTGGGGGCGTTCTGGGCGTGGTCCACGGACACGGCCGTGACGGTGGGCGCAGCCACGCCGAGGCCTTTGAAGTAGGTGCTCAAGTCCGCCGGGCGAAATCCGCCGCCCAATTCAATCAGCGCCACGCATTGGCCTGAACCCGTGGCGCTCGGGAATCCATACAAGGACGCCACCTGCGGCGGCGTAAAGGATGTGGCCCCGCCCGCCGCCGGTCTGAAATGCGCCGTTGCCTGCGGCCGGCTATCAAGACCCAACACCGCTTCGACCACGCCATCGAGCGCCGTCGGCAAGGCGATGCTGCCCGTGCGTCCGCGATAGCTGCAGGTGTCGTGCTGCATCTGCTGCAATTGAACTTGAAATGCATCGTTGAACTGCGCCACGGTTCCGGACAACACGCCGTTGCGCCGCGCCGCATGCTCTTGAGTGACGGTCAATCCACAGCCCGAGGCAAAGGCACGCACCGCCGCCAAATCGGCCGGGTCGGCGCCATGCCGTTGTGCAAATTCCTCGCGGCTCAGACAAGCCCGGCCGGCGCCGCCGGACGCGAGCTCCGCCACGCGCGCCCGGAATTGATCGCCGGCGCCGCGCCGAACGATGAGGCTCACTTCCAGCCGTTCCGCCGGATCAGCAGGCGCCAACACGCGGGCGCCGGACATGGCAACGCGTTCGCTGCCCTTCAAGAAAATGTTGGCCATGATGATCTCCCGCTGGATTCAACCGAAAGGATTTTGGCGAATGATGGTCTGGTCGCGATCCGGCCCGGTAGAGATGATCGTGATCGGCACGCCGACGAGTGACTGCAAACGCTCCAAATATTTTTGGGCATTGCCCGGCAGATCATCGTAGCTCTTGACTCCCACGGTACTCTCCTTCCAGCCCGGCATGTCCTCGTAGACAGCCTGGCACTCGGCAAAGTTTCCCGACAGCAGCGGCGGCGCCGTGACGATGCCTGAGTCGGTCTTGTAACCCACGCAAACGCGAATCGTATCCAAACCATCGAGCACGTCGAGTTTGGTCACGCACAGCAGCGAGCAGCTGTTGTGCACGATGGAACGGCGCAACGCGACGGCATCAAACCAGCCGCAGCGGCGGCGCCGCCCGGTCACCGAGCCGAATTCATGGCCGACACGCGACAAATACTCCCCCGCCTCGTCGAACAATTCCGTGGGGAAGGGACCCGCGCCCACGCGCGTGGCGTAGGCCTTGACGATGCCGAGCACCTCGTGCAGCCGCCGGGGACCCAGCCCCGTACCCGCCGCCGCGCCGCCGGCCGTCGTCGTGGACGACGTCACGTACGGATAGGTGCCCAGATCCACGTCCAGCATCGCGCCTTGCGCGCCTTCGAACAGGACATTGCGGCCGTCCACACTGAGTTGCTCGAGAATGCCGGTGACATCCGCCACCAAGGGCTTTAAGCGCTCGCCCAAGGCCAAATTCGATTCCAGCACTTGCTGGAAATCGACCGGCGCGGTTTGGAAATAACGCTGCAAAATGAAATTGTGATAATCCAGCACTTCGCCTAATTTCGCGGCGAAGCGCTCGCGATGAAACAAGTCGGCGACGCGCAGCGCGCGGCGCGCCACTTTGTCCTCGTAGGCCGGGCCGATGCCGCGTCCCGTGGTGCCGATGGCATTCGGTCCCTGCGCCTTCTCCCGCGCCTTATCGAGTGCGACGTGCGAGGAGAGGATCAGGGGGCAGTTGGGGCTGACGCGCAGTCGCTCGAACACCGGAACGCCCTGCCCGATCAACATCTCGGCCTCTTTGAAAAAAGCCTCGAGAGACAGCACCACGCCGTTGCCGATCAGGCATTGCACTTGTGCGTGCAGGATGCCGGAAGGAATCAGCGACAGAATGGTTTTCTTGCCGCCGATGACCAGCGTGTGCCCGGCGTTGTGGCCGCCCTGGAAGCGCACCACGGCCTGCGCTTGATCGGTCAGAAGATCGACGACCTTGCCCTTGCCCTCATCGCCCCACTGCAGGCCGATCACCACGAGATTTTTACCCATTGCGCGCCATCCACAGCAATGCCAGTCCGGCGACCATGCTGATCAAGCCGCCCCAACGCAGCTGCGAGGGTTCGGTCTTCGACAGCTTGGCCATCAGCCGCTGCGCAGCGGCCGGATTGACGAAGGGCAAAATTCCTTCGAGCACCAAGTACAGGGCGAAGGCGCCGCCTAAGTAGCGCGCAAGTTCAATCCAACCAATATCCATTGTGACTTTACGGGTTTAGCGCTGTGGGGGTTGCGGTTGCGGTTTGCTGAAATACTTGAAGTAGGCACTGTCCGGCGCGATCACCAACATGTCGCCTTGCGTGCCAACGGCAGCTCGGTACGACTCCATGCTGCGATAAAAGCTGTAAAACTCCGCATTCTTCGAGTACGAGCGGGCGTACACCTCGCTCGCCGACGCATCGCCCTGTCCGCGAATCTGCCCCGCCTGGCGCGCCGCATCGGCCAGAATCTCGGTCTGCGCCTTGTTCGCCTCGGCACGCGTGCGTTCCGCCGCCTCCACGCCCTCGGCGCGCAGCTTGGCGGCCTGCGCCTTGAAGTTCGACCGCATGCGATCGAATACCGAGTCCTGCACCTGCTGCGGCAGATCGATCTTGGTGATGCGCACATCGACGAGCTCGACGCCCAGCTGTTCCGCCAACGGCCGCGCCGTCTTCATCATCGCGCCGGTAAATTCAGCGCGCTCCGCGGTGATCACCTGCTGCAGGGTGCGCTGCGTGACCACGCTCTTGATGCTGTCCTTGACCGTCTCGCCGAGGCGCGCATTGGCAACCTCTTCGGTGCCGCCGGTGGCCTCGTAGAAGCGGCGTAAATTAAGGATGCGCCACTTGACGTAAAAATCCACATTGAGCTGTTCCTGCTCGCGGGTCAGGAAATGCTCCGCCGGATACATCTGCGTCAAGATGCGCGCATCGTAGCGGCTCACTTCGTTGACCAGCGGGATTCGAAAGTGCAGACCGGGCTTATAGTTCGAGTCGACGATCTCGCCGCCGATCGATTTGATGGCAAGTTCGCCCTCGGCGACCGTGAAGACGCTCGCGCGCACGATCAAAATCACGGCCACCAACGCCAGCAAGATATAAAGCATTCGGTTTTGCATCAGCGCACCCCTCGCGCCCGCGCGGGATCTTCGACCGGCGTCACTTGAATCTCCGGCAATCGCGCCGGCGCCACGGTCATGGTGTCGTTGGGGTTGTTGATCGACTGCGGTCCCGCCGAGATCAATTTTTCCAGCGGCAGGTAAAACATGCTGTTGCCGCCCTTGACGTCGACGATCACCTTGCGTGAATTGCGGTACACATTTTCCATGGTCTCGAGGTACATGCGCTCGCGCGTGACGGCGGGCGCATGTTCGTACTGGCTCAAAACCTGATCGAATCGGGAAGTTTCGCCCTGCGCCAAGGCCAGCACCTGCAGGCGGTACGCTTCTGCGTCCAACAGATTCTTGGCCGCCTGGCCGCGCGCACGCGGCACCACATCGTTGCGATAGGTTTCCGCGTCCTGTTGATAACGCTGGCGGTCCTTGTCCGCCTTGATGGCGTCGCGCTGCGCATCTTGCACCGGCTCGGGAACGATGACGTCGCCTAATTTGACACTGATGATATAGACGCCCATGTCGTAGTTATCGAGGGTGCGCTGCAGGAGCACCTTCGCACGGTCCGTGATGGAGGGATCGAACGCGAGCGCCTTATCCAAAGGCGCCTGGCCCACCGCCTCGCGCATGGCGCTCTCGCTGACCTGCACCAAGGTCTCTTCGACATTGTTGACCTGGAACAAGTATTTGCGCGGGTCCGGCTTGGTGTACTGCACCGCTGATTTGACTTCGACCAGATTGGTGTCGGCGGTGAGCATTCTGGCATCGTCGGTGACGCTGAACTGCTGCGAGACATTGACGATGCGCTTACTTTCGATCGGCCAGGGCAGATGCCAGTTGTATCCCGGACCCGTGGTCTGCGAGTACTTGCCAAAGCGCAAAATCACCGCGCGCTCCTGGGCATCGACCCGGTACACACCGCTGCCGATCCACACCGCCGCGATCAAAACCAGAATACTGCTGAGGCCCCGGCCAAAGCCTGGAGCCTGTCCACCGCCCAAGCCGCCGCCCGTGCCGCCGCGCCCGAACAGGGCGCTTAAGCGACGCTGGAAATTCCGCAGCACATCGTCGAGATCGTTCTGCGCCTGCTGCGGCCGATTCCAGGGATTGCGTTTCTCACCGCCAGGTTCATTCCAAGCCATGCGTTATGCCTAATGATTAAGTTGCGAGTATCGGGTCATGGATCAACCAGGCATTCTAACAGGCGACCCGCCGCCTACCATAGGAGCCTGTTCAAACAGGCTCTTGACGTTCAAGCGACGCGCTGGACACGGGATCGGGGGGCTTCCACCAAATTGACACCCTTGGCACCCGCGAGTTTGGCAACTTCGGCCAGATCAAGTTCGACTTCCATATCCCAACTGCCGTCTTCGCACTGGCGCTCGCCGCGCACCGCGTTGCGTTTGTACAGCTCGGATCTGACGGCCGCGGCCTGCAGCTGCAGATGGAATGTACGACGCACCTGATTGGGACGAACCGCATGGGCCATCGCTTCGCGCAAGAGTCCCAGGCCATCGCCGCCGGCGGCGGAGACCCAGGCTTGAGTCGCGACACCGTCAGGCCCATCGATGGCGCGCGGCTGATCGTTGCTCAGGTCGATTTTGTTGAACACCAGCAGTTCGCGGATCTCACCTGCACCGATGCCGCGCAACACTTCGCGCACCTGCTCTATGCGCTCATTGCGCAATGGATCACTCGCATCCACCACGTGAAGCAAGAGGTCGGCATCGCGCGCCTCTTGCAGCGTCGAACGAAATGCGGCGACCAATTCGTGCGGCAACGCGCGGACGAATCCCACCGTATCGGCGAGGACGACTTCGCCCACGCCCTCCAGCTTGACCCGCCGCACCGTCGGGTCGAGTGTTGCGAACAGCTTGTCGGCAACATAGGTGTCCGCTCCGGTCAGCGCATTGAACAGCGTGGATTTGCCGGCATTCGTATATCCGACCAGCGCAACCGTCGGCACCGGCACCTCGCGCCGCACATGGCGGCCGGTGTCGCGCTGCCGATCGAGCTTTTCCAATCGCGAGCGCAACGTGCGGATGCGCTTCGCAATCAGGCGTCGATCGGTCTCCAACTGCGTCTCGCCCGGGCCTCGCAATCCGATGCCGCCCTTCTGGCGCTCAAGGTGGGTCCAGCCCCGCACCAAGCGCGTGGCCAGGTGTGATAGCTGGGCGAGCTCCACTTGGAGCTTGCCCTCGAAGCTGCGTGCACGCTGGGCAAAGATATCTAAAATCAACCCGTTACGATCCAATACTCGACGACCGGTCAGCTTTTCCAGGTTGCGCTCTTGGCTGGGGGTCAGAGTCTGATCGACCAGCACCAAGTCAGCTTGGTTCGCTTCGGCGAAGGCATGAATCTCTTCCGCCTTTCCGGATCCTACGAAGTATTTCGGGTCCGGACGCGCGCGCGTGCCCAGCACCGTGCCTACCACGATCGTACCCGCGGAGGCGGCCAGCGCTGCGAATTCAGCAATGTCGTTCGGATCGACGGGATGTCCAATGCCGACGCCGACGAGTACCGCGCGCTCACCGCCCCCCGGGCGTTCAAATAATTGCAGAGCGCCACCCACTCATTCGACGATGGCCGGTTCCGTCACTTCGCCATCCTCGCCCGTCGGCAGTCGCACATTGCGTGCGGGCACGACAGTGGAGATGGCATGTTTGTAGACCATCTGACTTACGCTATTTCTCAACAACACGACGAACTGGTCGAATGAATCGATCTGTCCTTGTAATTTGATGCCGTTCACAAGATAGATGGAAACGGGCACCCTTTCTTTGCGCAGGGCATTCAAAAATGGATCCTGCAGAGACTGGCCACGGGCCATGGGTAATGCTCCTTATTTTTAGTCAATTGTACTGCCGTATCACTTCCATGCGGCACGAGGCACATACCCGATTAATGCTAGCACAGCGCAATGACCCACGTTGTACGGAAGGCCTATGCAAATCCGCCCTCGGACAGTGCATCAAAAATCGTGCGTGCAACGTCCGAACGCATGGAATCCATCCACTGCGCATCCGCGCGCCGACGAAGCCAAGTCAATTGCCGCTTCGCGAGTTGTCGCGTCGCCGCAATGGCTTGTTCTGTGGCTTCATTCAACGCGCTGAGTCCGGCCAAATATCGCCATAGTTGCCGATATCCGACCGCACGCATGGATGGATGTTCCGCGCTCAAATCGCCTCTTTCGTACAGGCTCCTGACTTCCTCCACGAAACCGGCCTCGAGCATTGCTTTAAATCTCAGTTCGATCTTGGTGTGTAACTCGCCGCGTTCAAGGGGGGCAAGAGCAAATTCGATGACTTTCACGTCGGCAAACGCTGACACACGCTGTTGTTGCAGTTCTGTGATAGTCCGGCCGGTGATGCGGTGAACCTCCAGCGCCCGCTGGATGCGCTGCGGATCGTTGACATGGATGCGCGCCGCGGCTTGCGGGTCAACGTCGGCAAGTTGTTGATGTACTGCGGCCCAGCCGTGCATGGCAGCGCTGGCATCGATGCCCTCACGCACCGCAGAGTCAGCCTCGGGCAGCTCTGCGATCCCGCTCGTCAGCGCATGGAAGTACATCATGGTGCCCCCGACCAGCAGCGGTTGGCGCCCGCGCGCCCAGATATCCTGCATCGCGCACTGCACGTCGCCGATGAATTCGCCCACGGAGTAGCCCAAGGCCGGATCTTTGATATCGATGAGGTGATGCGGGATGCGGGCACGGGTGCTCAAACTCGGCTTGGCCGTGCCGATGTCCATGCCTCGATACACCAACGCCGAATCGACGCTGATGATTTCCAAGGGCAACTTTTCTGCCAGCTGAACGGCCAGATCCGATTTGCCGGATCCGGTGGGCCCCATGAGCAGCACCGCAGAGCGGCGTGTCGCCTGCAAAGTCACCGCCCGCGCAGGAACAGTCGATCCAGCTCGCTCATGGATAAACGCACCCAAGTGGGGCGCCCGTGATTGCATTGATCGGCGCGCTCGGTGCCTTCCATCTCGCGCAGCAGCGCATTCATTTCCGGCAAGCTCAAATTGCGCTGGGCGCGCACGGCCGCATGACAGGCCATGGTGGCGAGCAGGTGGTTGATCGATTCCTCGACGCGCCGCGAGTGACCCGCCTCCAGCAAATCCGACAGCACGTCGCGCACGATGCCCGCCGGGTCACGGCCGGCCAGCAGGGTTGGGATCGCGCGCAAGGCCAATTGATCCGGTCCTAAACGCGTCACGCCGAATCCCAGCGCTTCGAATTCCTGCAGGTGCCCTTCCGCCGCATCCGCCTGCGCCGGCGTCACGTGAAGAATTTCAGGCATCAGGAGCTGTTGTTGCGCGGTGTCCCCCGCCAGCAATTTCTTCATGCCCTCGTACATGACCCGCTCGTGCGCGGCATGCATGTCCACCAGCACCATGCCCTCGGCGGACTGCGCCAAAATGTAAACGCCGTGAAGCTGCGCGATGGCATAGCCCAAGGGTTTCGCGGCCTCGGCGGACGCGGCCTCGGCGAACGCGCGCTCGCCGGACGCGTTGCCATTGAGCACATCCGGCCGCGGCCACTGCTCGCGCACTTCGGCGGTCGCAGGACCTAAGAAGCTGCGATAAGCATCCGCGGACGCGGGGCGCGGCGCCTCCGGCAGCGTGAATCGCGCCTGCGCAGGGCTCCCGGCGCCGGCGAACCGGGATGAACCCGTGAGCCAATCCGCCGGCGCACTGCCGGCCGATTCCGCGGAGGGCTTGGTACCGGCCAGCACCTTCTCCAAGGTCTTGAACAAAAAGTCATGCACGCGGCGCGAATCGCGAAAACGCACCTCGAGTTTTTGCGGATGTGCGTTCACGTCGACCAAGCTCGGATCCATCGTCACGTACAACAGATAGGCACAGAACCGGCCGTGAAACAGCACGTCACGATAGGCCAGGCGCGCCGCGCCGATCAGCACCTTGTCGCGCACGAAGCGCCCATTCAAAAAAGTGAATTGCAGGTCCGGCTGGCTGCGCGAAAAGGTCGGCAGTGCCAGCCATCCTGACAGCACCAAGGATTCGGTCTCGTGGCGCAGCTCGATCACATGCGCGGCGAACTCCTCGCCGCACACTTGGGCGACGCGCTCCAGGCGCTTCAAGTCGCTCGTCGCCGCCGGCAGGGTCCAGATGTTCTTGCCGTTGTGCACGAGGGTAAAGGCGACGTCGAAGCGCGACAGCGCCAAGCGCTCGAGCATGCGCACGATATGCTGATACTCGGTGTTCTCAGTGCGCAGGAATTTGCGCCGCGCCGGCACATTAAAAAACAGATCCCGTACCTCGACCGTGGTCCCCAAACCGTGTGAGGCAGGCGCCGGCGCGCTGACCTCGCCGTCACGCGCTTCGATGCCCCAGGCATGCGTGCCTTGGCCCGAGCGCGATATCAGGGATAAGCGGGAGACCGAGGCGATGCTGGGCAAGGCTTCACCGCGAAACCCCAGGGTCGACACATGCTCCAGATCGTCAAGCGAGGCAATCTTGCTGGTGGCATGCCGGGCCAACGCCAGGGCGATTTCGCCGGCATCGATGCCGCCGCCGTCGTCGCGCACGCGAATCGATCCGCAGCCGCCGCGTTCCAGTTCGACTTCAATTCGCCTGGCGCCCGCGTCGAGTGCATTCTCCACCAGCTCTTTGATGACGGAAGCCGGGCGCTCGATGACCTCGCCGGCAGCGATTTGACTGATGAGGGAGTCGGACAGGAGTTGGATGGGCAATGGCGACCTCGGGTCGCGCATTTTCGCACAAGCTTGTTCGAAGGGCGCGATCCATCGCGGACCAGGCGCCATCGCGCGAATCTAGTCTCCCGCGCCGCCGGCGCCGCCCGCGGTGGCGAGCACAGGGCGCACCGAATTGCCTGAGGCGAGCTGCGCGATGCGTGTGCCCATCGGCGGGTTGGCGTAAAAATAATCGTGCACGCCTTGACCAATCGCGGCGGCGAGCCGCGCCTGATGCACGGCCGTGCGCAGCCGCAGCTCTTCTTGCGGGTTTGAAATGTAGGCCGTTTCAACCAGCATCGAGGGAATGTCAGGCGACTTCAAAACCATGAACCGCGCCTGCTGCACTTCGTGCTTGCGAACCTCGCCGGCCTGAGTCAGTTGATGCAGTACCCGCGCGGCGGCCACTTGGCTGGCGTTCAGCGAGGCCGATTGCGACAGATCGAGCAGCACCGAGGCGAGCACATCGTCCTTGTCATCCAAGGAAACACCGCCGATCAGGTCCGAGGCATTTTCCCGCTCGGCGAGCCAGCGCGATGCCTCATCCGTCGCGCCCCGCTGCGACAGGATGTACACCGAGGAGCCGTCGATGCTGCGGTCGCGAATCGAATCCGCATGGATGGAGACGAACAGATCCGCCTGCTGTGCCCGCGCGCGGCGCATCCGATCGCGCAACGGCACGAAGTAGTCGCCGGTGCGCGTGAGCATGGCTTTCATGCCAGGCTCGGCATTGATCCTGACCGCGAGTTCACGGGCAATCGCCAGCACGATGTCCTTCTCGCGCGTGCCGTTCTTGCCGATGGCTCCCGGATCCTCGCCGCCGTGGCCGGCATCGATGGCAATCAGCAGGTCGCGTGCATCCGCCGGCGCGTGCCTCACCTTGATCGGCTTGTCGGCATGCACGGCCGCGCCCCCCAGATCGATGACCAGACGGTAGCCATAGTGCGCGTTGGGCGTCGTTAGAAAGCTTTTGGCTGAAATGGGGCGCGCTAAATCGAGCACGACCCGAAGATTCCCGGAGGAACTGCGCGACATGCGCACCTGCTTGACGGCACCGGCGCCGGCCGGCGGCCTGTGCGCGCCCTTGCTCAAGCGTGCGCCCGGCACATCCAGGACCACACGTTCCGGATTGTGCAGGACCGCCAAGCTGTGTTGCGCGCTGCCGGACAGATCCACCACAACGCGCGTGCTGTCGGGTCCTGCCCATAGCCGAACATCGCGCACATCGACGGCAAGGGCAGTGTGCAAAGGCACGGTTGCAAACAACAACCCCAAGCAACAGTGCGGCAGCAAACCCCTCATACCTTAAGTTAACCCTGAATCAAATTCTTTTTCAAGTTAAATTAGAGACATAGGGCACTAAGCTTGTGTCGAGTGCTAGCTTCGCCAGCCACCCATCGCCCAGCTTGCTGATCGCGCGCAACATCGCCACCCGCGACTCACCTGCGTAGCTAAGCTGCAAATCGACGTCGGCAGGCGGCACCGCGTCGCCGCCCTTCTCGGGCCACTCGATCACCATGAGATAGTTGGGGCCCGTCAGATCCCGCAGTCCCAACTCCTCCACCTCGGCACTCGCGCGCAGGCGATACAGGTCCACGTGCACGCAATTCAAGCCGCCGACGCTGTAGGTATCGACCAGGGTGTAGGTCGGGCTGCGCACGATGCCTGAAACACCGAGTGCGTGCAGCAGGCTGCGTGCGCAGGTGGTCTTGCCGCTGCCCAATTCGCCGCGCAGGTAAAGGACCGCGGCAAGAC
>Ga0193726_1001130_pt1 | contig 22568 bp, 18 predicted proteins | sample H2c1metaG_FD_144928 | JGI IMG/M metagenome (GOLD analysis project Ga0193726, IMG submission 144928) | Soil microbial communities from a riparian zone of the East river system, Colorado, United States - H2c1 | ecosystem: Environmental > Terrestrial > Soil > Riparian zone | place: USA: East River...
GAGATTGCCAAGCGTCACCGGAATTTGGTTCCACACCCACCACTCGTAAACGCTGACCTTGGCGCCGAGCAGCATGCCGGTCGGAATGATGAACATGTTGACGACGGCGTGCTCAAATCCCAGCGCAAAGAATGTGAAGATCGGCAGCCAGGTTGCGGCGATCTTTCCGACGGTGGAGGTGGACGTCATCGCCATCACGACGCCAAGACAAACCAGCCAGTTGCAGAGGATGGCCTTGACGAAGACGCTGACCATCCCGGCTACACCGAGCGCCTCGTTGGCAATGGTCTTGGCCTCGGCGATGCTGACGATACGCGCCGCAACGCCCGCCGGTTCGATCTTGCCCATATTGGTCAGGGCAATCGCGAGCAGGATCCCGTAGGCGATGCTGCCGCGAAGATTTCCGAGGAATACCCACGACCAGTTCGCCATGACGGCGTTCCAGGTCGCCTTGCCTTCGAGACGCGCGAGCGGCAGCAATCCAAAACTTCCGGTCACGAGTTCGAGGCCGAGCAGCACGATCATCACGAGGCTGACGGGAAAGATCAGGGCGCCAACCAGCGGCTGGCCCGTCGTAAGGGCGCCGCTAAAGGCAAGGCTGGTGGCGGCACCCAGCAGCGCACCGGAAAGCGCGCCGCGAATGAGAAGGTCGCGTGGGGAAAGCGCCAGCTTCTTCAAGCTGGCATCGATCATCGAGGCAACGACGTCGGCTGGTTTTGCGTAATCCATATCGAAGCTCCAGCTGCCACGCGTCAGCGCGGCTGCAACGAGGAAAGGGGCGTGTGATCGCTTGGAAATTCGATTCGAAGGGCAGCGCCGTATCGGAGAATTCGAAGCGATCCGATCAGCCTCGTTGCTGCGGAAATCCATCTTGGAAAACGACCAGCGGGCATCTACGGCGGCTGGCTTGCCCTTACCTATTCAAATCGTGTGCCAGTGCAGCAATTCTAATAAAATCGTTTTTGATCAATAGGTTATATTTTTTGCGGCGCGGCAAATAACGCGCGCGGATGCTCCTTATGGAGGCATCAGCCTAAGAATTGCGCTCGAAGCAAAGCTGCCTAATATTTACTCTGGCAGCTTTCCGGCATCATGGAGCCCGCCGGAAAACCTCAAAGGAGGCCAGGTATCCGGTGATGTCGGCTGGATCGAATACTGGCCCGGCGAACGCCCCGACCGAGCCGAACGCAGCGGGGTCCGCGTCCCCCCCGGGCAGTCCCAGCGCCGAGTCGTAAAGGTCCGGCCTGAACGCCCCCTCGGCGATCATGAGCGCCTCTGGGCTGATCGCGGCCTGCCCCCAACGGACCATCTGCGCATAAAGCCAGGCAGCCTGCGCAGGTTCTGGCCTGGCGGCGCCTTCCCGCCCCACCAGCAGATAACGGCTGCTTTCGCGCATCGTGCCGTCAGGCGAAATCTTGAGACGGCCGTCGAGCGTTCGCAGGATCACATCGGCGTCCACGCCGATGCGTTCCGGCCGTGCCAGCATACGTGCTGCCTCGGCGCGATTTTCCGGCTGCTCGATGAATTCGGCGGCGCGAGATGCCGCCCGGATCAGCGCGGCCAGAACTTGCGGGTTCTTCTCGGACCAGTTCTGCCGGACGGCGAGCACCTTCTCCGCCGCGCGCACCAGAATGTCCGAGACGAAATGCAGGATGTGGCCGACGCCGAGATCGACCGCGACGGAATTCCAGGGCGCGCCGACGCAGAACGCATCGACCTGACCGCTGGCAAGACTATCCACCATGTAGGGCGGCGGCAGCACCACCATATGAACGTCCTCATCGGGGTCGACACCGCCGGCTGCCATCCAGAACCGCAATTGATAATTATGGGTTGAAAACGGAAAGGTCATGCCGAAGGTCAGCGGCTCGGCACCGCTCTTGCGCCTTGCCGCCACCACCCGCGACAACGCCAGCGCCGTGACCATCGGATCGAACGGATCGCCGTCAATTTCCGCCATGATCGCCGCATGCAGCGCCGGCGAAACCGTGATCGCATTGCCATTAAGGCCAAGATTGAAGGAGGCGACAATCGGCACCTTGACGTGGCCGAGCCCCAGGCTCGACGCGATCGCGACCGGCGCCAGCAGATGCGCGGCGTCGAACAGGCCGATATTGAGCTTGTCGCGAACGTTCGACCACGACACTTCCCGCACCAGTGTGACATCGAGCCCTTCCGCTGCGGCAAAGCCCTTGTCGACCGCAACGATCAGGGCGGCGGCGTCGACCAGCGGAATGAAGCCTATGCGAAGAGGTCCGGTCATTTCAGCAACTCCGACGCCGTCAGGATCGACTGCGCGATCTCGCCGATCTTCTTTTTTTCGCGCATCGCCGTCGACCGCAGCAGGACATAGGCCTCGTCTTCGGTCAGGCCCTTGAGCTTCATCAGGATACCCTTGGCACGATCGATCACCTTGCGATCCTCAAGCGCGGATTTGGCGCGGTCGAGCTCGTCCTGCAGTTTCGCGAATGCGTTGAAGCGTGAGATGCAGAGGTCGAGGATCGGCTTGATGCGCTCTTTCTTCAACCCATCGACGATATAGGCCGAGACGCCGGCATCGACCGAAGCCTGGATCGAGGCCGCGTCGCTCTGATCGACGAACATCGCGATCGGCCGACGTACGGCGCGGCTGACCTGGAACATCTGCTCCAGAACGTCGCGGCTGGGATTTTCCAGATCGATCAGAATTACGTCGGGATCCAGCGCATAGATCCGAGCCAGCAAGTTCTGCATTTCGCTGATATGGACCACGCCGGTAAAACCCGCCTCCCGCAGCCCTTCCTCGAGGATCGCGGCACGGATCGGGCTTTCGTCAACAATGACAATTTTAGGAGACGACTCGCTGCCCATCGATCACTCGCATTCCGGCAAACACTCCATAGCACGCCACAGGCCGGCTCAAAGCCTTGTAATTATGGGCAATTGGGACTAGCTCCTGCCAATCAATCAGGCAGTTCAAATATGCAACAGGCCGCTGCGCCCAAAGTAAGCTTTGTTTCGCTGGGATGTCCCAAGGCGCTGGTGGATTCCGAGCGCATCATCACCCGGCTGCGCGCGGAGGGTTACGAACTGGCGCGCAAGCATGATGGCGCCGATCTCGTGATCGTCAACACCTGCGGCTTTCTCGACAGCGCCAAGCAGGAATCGCTTGGCGCCATCGGCGAAGCCATGGCCGAAAATGGCAAGGTCATCGTCACCGGCTGCATGGGCGCCGAGCCCGAGCAGATCGAGGCGGCCTATCCCGGCGTGCTGTCGATCACCGGGCCGCAGCAATATGAAAGCGTGCTCGATGCCGTGCATCGCGCGCTGCCGCCAGTCCATAACCCGCATCTCGACCTGCTGCCGCCGCAGGGCATCAAGCTGACGCCGCGGCATTATGCCTATTTGAAGATTTCCGAAGGCTGCAACAATCGCTGCAGCTTCTGCATCATTCCAAAACTGCGCGGCGACCTGGTGTCGCGTCCGGCCAACGACGTGCTGCGCGAAGCCGAAAAGCTGGTAACCGCCGGTGTCAAGGAATTGCTGGTCATTTCGCAGGACACCTCGGCCTATGGCGTCGATATCAAATATGCCGCCAGCGCGTGGAAGGACCGCGAGGTCCGCGCCAGGTTTTTTGACCTCGCAAAAGAGCTCGGCGAACTCGGCGCCTGGGTGCGGCTGCAATATGTCTACCCCTACCCCCATGTCGACGAAGTGATCGCCCTGATGACGCAGGGCAAAGTGTTGCCCTATCTCGATATTCCGTTCCAGCACGCCAGCCCGGAAATCCTCAAAGCCATGAAGCGCCCGGCGGCGCAGGACAAGACGCTGGCGCGGATCAAGAAGTGGCGCGAGGAATGCCCGGAGCTGACGCTGCGTTCCACCTTCATCGTCGGTTTTCCCGGCGAAACCGATTCCGACTTCGCCTATCTGCTCGACTGGCTCGAAGAAGCCGAGATCGACCGCGTCGGTTGCTTCAAATATGAACCGGTCGCCGGTGCGCCGTCGAATGCGCTCGGCAACGCCGTGCCCGACGCGATCAAGCAGGAGCGATGGAACGCGCTGATGGCGCGGCAGCAGAAGATTTCGGCGCGCCGGCTGAAGCGCAAGGTCGGCACGCGACAGCAGGTCATCATCGACGAAGTCGGTCCTACCGTATCGAAAGGCCGCTCCAGGGCGGACGCGCCGGGGATCGATGGCGCGGTCTACGTCTCCAGCCGCCGTCCGCTGCGAACAGGCGAAATCGTCACCGCGAAAATCGAGCGCGCGGACGAATACGATCTGCACGGCAGCGTCGCGGGGTTCTGAGATAACCGCGGCGGAGCATGCCGTGGCGTGACACGGGGGTGGAGAGATGTCAGATCACCTGAAGGAAATGCCGCCGGCCGCCCACCTTCTTGGTCGGGAGATCGTCTCTGTAGATACGCTTGCTGGTGAAGTGAAACTTCGATTTACGGCAAAAGAGGAATTCGCGAACCGCCATGGCACCGTACAAGGCGGAATGCTGGCGGCGATGCTTGACTCCGCAACGGGTAACGCTGTCATGGCCAAGTTGCCATCGCATCTGACAGCCGTAACGACCCGCCTGGATACGCAGTTCCTGAAGCCTGCAGCATTGGGAGCGATTATTGCGACCGCACGTCTCGTTCATCAAAACGAGCGCTCCGCTGAAGTGATGGCTGAACTCACCGACAGCGAAGGCCAGATCGTCGCCACGGCCCGGGCCGAACTGCGTGTTCGCGAGCGCAAGAACAGGCCTTGAATTTCACCCGGGACGGGTCGCCCTTTCCCGCGCCCTTGACAGCGCCTGCCGTTCGGCTGTATGGCCCATCGCCATGAACCTGAACCGGACCCAACTCCGCGCAGCTTTCCGTCGTCGCTCGTTCGACGATGATGGGTCGCGCCGTGTCCGACGACAACGCTGAACAGATAGATCAGCAACGTTTTCGAGAAGGCCGCACCCGCAAAGTGCGGCCTTCTCGCGTTTCAGCCGGCCTTTTCATCCTAACCCAGAGGGAGTTCGACATGACCATTGCCACGCATCCGTTTGACGCGCTGATGAACATCACGGCGCGACCGCCGACCGTATTCGTGCGGGGCGAAGGCTCATACCTGTGGGACGACAGCGGGAAGCGCTATCTCGACTTCATCCAGGGGTGGGCGGTCAATTGCCTTGGCCACTCCCCGCCCCAAATCGCCGAAGCGCTGGCGGCACAGGCAAAGCTGCTGCTGACGCCGAGCCCGGCATTTTACAACGGCCCCAGCCTCAAGCTCGCAAAAGCTTTGACCGATCATAGCTGCTTCGATCAGGTGTTCTTCACCAATTCGGGCGCGGAAGCCAACGAAGGCGCGATCAAACTCGCGCGCAAATACGGCGCCCTGCACAAGAACGGCGCTTACGAGATCATCACCTTCGAAGGCGCCTTCCACGGCCGGACGCTGGCGACGATGTCGGCCTCCGGCAAGAAAGCCTTTGAGCCGCTGTTCGAGCCCAAGGTACCGGGCTTTCCCAAGGCACGGCTGAACGATCTCGAATCGGTGAAACGGCTCATCTCCGACAAGACCATCGGCGTAATGCTGGAGCCGATCCAGGGCGAAGCCGGCGTCTGGCCTGCGACCGATCAATTCCTGCGCGATCTACGCGCGCTCACCAAGGAGCATGGCCTGCTGCTCATCTTCGACGAGATCCAGACCGGCATGGGCCGCACCGGAATGCTCTTCCACTACGAGCATGCCGGGATCGAGCCTGACATCATGACGCTTGGAAAAGGAATCGGCGGAGGCGTGCCGCTTGCCGCGTTGCTGGCGACCGAGGCAGCTTCCTGTTTCGAACATGGCGATCAGGGCGGCACCTTCAACGGCAATCCGCTGATGTGCGCGGCCGGGCTCGCCGTTCTGCAGTGCATCGGCACGCCGGATTTTCTGAAATCGGTCGCTGATACCGGGCTATTTCTGGCGAGCGAACTGCAGCGCATTTCGGCACGGCATGGTCTCGGCGAAGTCCGCGGCCGGGGGCTGCTGCTGGTGGTGGACTTGAAACACCCGATCGGCGCTTCGATCGTCGCGCAAGCGCTTGCAGACGGCGTGCTGATTAACTCACCGCAACCGGACGCACTGCGTTTCATGCCGGCGCTCAACGTCACACGCGAGGAGATCACGGAAATGATCGAAGGCCTGGACGCGATCCTCACCAAGATGGGCGCGGCAAGGCGCGTGGCGTAATGCACCCATCGCTTGCGAACAATCGGCGGTGAGTTTCTACGCGGGTCGTCCCGGCGAATGCCGGGACGACTTTTGCAAGCCGTGTGAGAGTGCGCTGAAATGATGAAAAAAGATCAATGACGCAATGAAGGGCCGACTGACGAAGAGGTTCACCCGGTGATCAGGGATGAAGGTCCTTCATATGCTCCTTACGCGCCTGGTCCATACCCTCCTGCGCGGCCTGGGCAGCCATCATTCTGGTTTGAATGGCGGGCATGGAAGTATAAGGATTCTCGTTGTCGAGCATCGTTTGGATAAATGCATGACTGATCACGAGACTTAAAACCCAGTTTCGAGAATTCATAACCCCGTCAGCCAGCGGTTTAGTGGACCCAGGATGCTGCAAGGCATTTCTAAGTTGAGACACCGCCATTTGCGTGTGCGCTAGCTCCCTGCTCATCACCTCCAGACGCCGAAGCAACTTCTTCTGATTTCCCGGAGATTGAGGAGAGACTTTGACAGGGTACCGCCTGACGTCGATCTGACCGCTCATAGTGGTGTCCTCAAGTGGTTTGGAAATGTAAGGCGCGATGAATTCGCGTGATTGACCGTTAGTGTGACAGAAAACCGGTTCGGTTCAACCCGAACAATCTGCACCGCGCCGCCTCGACTTTGCCATTTTAGGGAAACGCTGGATGCACAAAGAGGGCCACTCAATGCATCCAAAGCTTACATCGCAATTCCTGTGCGTCGTTGCCATCGAACCGCCTAGCTACCTGCTACGGCCGCAAAATCGCAGCACCCGTCGTTGCCCGTCCCTCGAGATCGATATGGGCCTTGGCTGCATCCTTCAACGCGTAAGCGTGGTTGATCGGCACGTGCAGTTTGCCGTTGATGACGGCTGCGAACAACGTGTCGGCGCCCTCGAGCAGTTCGGAGCGCTTGCCGATGTAATCGTTGAGTTTCGGCCGGGTCGCAAACAGCGAGCCGTGATTGTTGAGTTCGGCGATCGAGAACGGCGGCACCGGACCCGAGGCGTTGCCGAAACTCACGAACATTCCGCGCGGCTTGAGGCAGGACAGCGAGCCCGGAAACGTGGTCTTGCCGACACCGTCATAGACGACGTCGCATAATTCGTTGCGGCTGATCTGTTTCACCCGCGCCACGAAGTCCTCGTCGTTGTAGAGGATGACATGATCGCAACCATTGCTGAGCGCGAGGTCCGCCTTCGCCCTGGTGCCGGCGGTGCCGATGACATGGGCGCCAAGCGCCCTGGCCCACTGGCACGCCAGCATTCCAATGCCGCCTGCCGCCGCATGGATCAGGACCCGATGTCCCGGCTCGATCTTGAAGGTCTTGTGCAGGAGGTACCAGACCGTCAGCCCCTTCAGCATCAGGACCGCGCCCTGCTCGTAGGTGATGTGGTCGGGCAGCTTGACCAGTTTCTCCGCGGGGATATTTCGCTCAGAGGCATAGCCGCCGAGATTGAAATAATAGGCGACGCGGTCACCGGGATGAAAATTGGTCACCCCGGGGCCAACCGACAGGACCTCGCCGGCAGCCTCATTGCCGGCGATGAACGGCAGGCCCGGCGCCTTGTAGAGGCCGGTGCGGTAGTAGACGTCGATGAAGTTCAGGCCGACGGCGTGCTGGCGGATGCGAACCTCGCCGGGCCCCGGCGCGGGCACGTCCACGGCTTCGTAAACCAGGGCCTCCGGCCCCCCCACCTTGTGCACGCGCACGGCCTTGGTCATCAGCTTCTCCTTGCATTTGCTTGATAGCAACGGAAAGCTATCGAGGCTGCGTTGTCAACACGGGACCGCGAAAACGCTTATCTGACGGCCTTTTTGCGGTTGCGCCTGGCAAGCACATTGAAGGCTTCGACGGCGGCCGAAAATGCGATGGCAAAGTAGATGTAGCCGCGCGGGATATGGAATTTGAATCCGTCAGCGACCAGCGCGACCCCGATCAACACCAGGAACGCCAGCGCCAGCATCTTGGTGGTCGGATGCTCCGCCACAAATCTCGCGACCGGGCCGGACGACACATACATGATGACGCAGGCGATGACGACGGCCGCGATCATGATTTCGAGATCCTGCGCCATGCCGATCGCGGTGATGATCGAATCCAGCGAGAACACCATATCGATGATGATGATCTGGATGATTACCCAGAAGAATGCGCTGGGATGAGGCGCGTCGTCGTTCTCGCCGTCGCGCGCTTCCACCTCGCCATGAATTTCGTGGGTCGCCTTCCCGATCAGAAACAGTCCGCCGCCGACCAGAATGATATCGCGCCACGAAAATCCCACGCCGCTTAACGTCACGACGTCCTGCGTCAGGCCGATCAGCCACACCAGCAGGCTCAGCAGCAGGATACGGAACACCAGCGCCAGCGCCAACCCGATTTGCCGCGCGCGCTTCGCCTGCACCGGCGGAATCCGCGAAACGATCACCGACAGAAAGATAACATTGTCGATGCCGAGAACGATTTCTAGCGCCGTCAGGGTCAGCAGTGCGGCCCAGGCTTCTGGGCTAGTCAACAGTTCGATCATGCGCGGAACGACCTTGCGAGCCGGATCGCCGCATCGCTGCCGACGACATAGACCGCAATTGCACAGAGGCCGATGGTGATGGGTGCTGTGACGTCGAAATCCTTCGCCAGCGTCAGGATGGCAAGCAGCGCCCAGACGCCCATCAACGACAGCGTGAGCCCACGCCAGCGCGCAACACGGACCGGGTGAACAACGTGGAAAGGAACAAACGTCAGCACGATCAAAACGGCCACCGCGAGGCTTGAAAGCGCCGGCGGCAGATGAAGCAAAAACAGATAGAACGCCGCGGCATTCCAAAGCGCCGGGAATCCGCGGAAATGATTGTCCTCGGTCTTCATGCGGCGATCGGCGAAATAGAGCGCGGCTGACACAACGATGCCCGCGCCCAGGATCGGCGCCGCCACCGGCAGCAGCAGGCCGCTTGCGGTGATCGCATAGGCCGGCACAAAGACGTAGGTGACAAAGTCGACCACGAGATCGAGAACGTCGCCCGACCAGTCCGGCTGCACCCGCGCGACATCCAGTCGCCGCGCGATCGGGCCATCCAGCGCATCGATCACCAGCGCGAGCCCAAGCCACGCAAACATCGCAGCCCAGTGCTCGCGCACCGCCTCCAGCAGCGCGATCAGGGCGACGCCCGCGCCCATTGCCGTGAAAATATGCACGGAAAATGCGGCCGCCCGCGCGCGCGGCGATGTTGATGGGGAAACTTGCTGATTTACCTGGTCCATTTGCCCGGCAGTGCTATCAGGAATCGCCTTGATTTGCACATCCGCGCTTGCGGCGTTCCGCCGCGCAAATCGGTGGAAACCTTAGGGGCCCGAAGCGGGCTTGAAAATGCCGCCGGGAACGTCAATTGTCCTGATATGAACGAGGCATCAGGCACATACGACGTCGTCGTGATCGGCGGCGGCCCAGCGGGAGTTGCAGCCGCGATTGCGTTGGCGGAAACCGGCGCGAGTACCGCCCTGATCGCCCGCCGCGCGCCCTATGGCGACAATCGCACCACCGCGTTGCTTGGCGGCTCTGTCGATTTCCTGGAACAGCTGGAGGTCTGGCCACGCTGCAAGGACAAGGCGGCGCCATTGCAGACGATGCGCCTGGTCGACGATACCGGCCGCCTGATCCGCGCGCCCGAGGTCCGTTTTTCGTGCGACGAGATCGGCCTCGATGTGTTTGGCTACAACATCGATAACCGCGCGCTGATGACAGCGCTGGAGGAACGCGCCGCGGAGCTTTCCGCTCTGACCCGGTTCGACGATGAGGCGGAGACGATCAGCCCTGAAGACGCTGAGGTCGCAATTCATACCCGCGACGGAAAATCGCTGTCCGCGCGCCTGGTGGTCGGCGCCGACGGGCGGCAATCGCTTTGCCGCGAGGCGGCCGGTATCGAGGTCAGGCGGCGCGAACTCAATCAGGCAGCGTTGACGTTTAATATCAGCCATTCGCGGCCGCATCGAAATATCTCCACGGAGTTTCATACGCCGCACGGTCCGTGCGTATTTGTGCCGCTGCCCGGCGACCGCAGCAGCGTGGTATGGGTCGCAGCCCCCAGGGAAGCCGAACGGCTGATCGCATTGACCGATGACGAATTGTCGGAGGCCGCCGAAAGGCAATCACATTCCATTCTCGGCCGTATCGCTGTCGAGCCAGGACGCCATCTGTTTCCGCTGGCGATCGAACAGCCGCGACAGTTTGGCCAGCATCGTATCGCGCTGGTCGGCGAAGCCGCGCATGTGCTGCCGCCGATCGGCGCGCAGGGCCTGAACATGGGACTGCGCGATGCCGCCGACATCGCTGATATCGTGCGCCAGGCAGTGCTATCGGGCGAGGATCCCGGCTCGCCGCGGGTGCTGAAAGGCTACGATTCAACCCGGCGCAGCGATGTCGCCAGCCGGACATTCGCCATCGATGCCGCAAACCGTTCATTGCTCAGCGATTTCCTGCCCATGCAAACCCTGCGTGCGGTCGGCCTGCATCTGATCGGCTCGATCGGACCGCTTCGGCGGCTGGCCATGCGCGAGGGCCTCGCGCCTTCGTGGCGGTCGACGCGGCGGGTCAGCTAAGGTCTTTTGTTTGACGCGTTTTCTTTACGCGAACCGGTATCTGCCCCGGATCAAGTCCGGGGCAGGCTTTCGCTTGAAAACCCTATTTCACCGAAACGCAAGCCGGCCGGTTTGAATGAACCACATCACGCTGGTGAGCGTGATGACGGACGCGAATGTTCCAATCAGCACGGCGACGGATGCGGGCTCGATCCAGGTGTCGTTCTGCCGGACGATTACAAATACATTAAGCGCTGGCGGTAGCGACGCCATCAATACCGCGGTGGCCGCCCATGGCTGCGCGAATGGGCCGAGCAGCAACATCAATCCGAACACGACAAGCGGATGGATCAGCAGCTTTACCGCGATCACACCGGGCACTTCCCAGGGCACCCGACCGAACGGGCGCAGCGCGACCGTTACGCCGAGCACAAACAGCGCCACCGGCGCCGCGGCGTTCTGCAGAAACAATAACGTATTGTCGATCGCGACCGGCGGATGAATGTGCAGCGCGGCAGCGAGCGCTCCGGCGCACGCCGACATGATCAGCGGGTTCAAAACGATCTGCCGGACCACCAGACCGAGTGTGTGCAGCAGGGACCGATGCTCCCGATCGGTGAGTGCGATCAACAGCGGCACGATCGAAAACAAAAAGATGCTGTCGCAGCAGAAGATCAATGCGGTTGGCGCGGCGGCCTTGGCGCCGAGCACGGCCAAAGCCAGACCGGGGCCCATATAGCCGATGTTGCCATAGCCGCCGGCAAGACCGGCCAATGTCGCCTCCCGGAACGATAGCTGTCCGATGATCCGGCCTGCCGACATGGCAAGGACAAAGGCGCTCATGGTTCCAAGGGTGGTGGCGATCAAAAATGGCGGGTTGTTGAGTTCCTCGAACGGCGTTTTCGACATGATTCCAAACAGCAACGCAGGCAGCGAAACATAGAGCAGAAAGAAGTTCATCCATGCCAAACCCGCTTCCGGCAGACCCTTGGACCTGCCACAGGCGAAGCCGATGAAGATCAGGCCGAAATACGGCAACGCCAGGTTGAGAATGTCGATCATGGGGATGCGTCTTTTTCATCGTTATTGGCCCCGGATCGGCAGCGCGGCGGACCGGCAACAGCAAAGGTTAATTCGTCCGTTTGCCTCTAGCATCGGCCACAATGATGGTCTATTCGACGAGATATGATAAAAGCGCGGACTGCCAAATTTCAGATCGGACAGATCGTCCGTCACCGGATCTTTTCGTTCCGGGGCGTGATCTTCGATATCGATCCGGAGTTCAACAATACCGAGGAATGGTGGTTGTCGATTCCCGAGGAGAATCGGCCTCACAAGGATCAGCCGTTTTATCATCTGCTCGCCGAGAATTCGGAATCGGAATACGTCGCCTACGTCTCCGAGCAAAATCTGGTGCCTGACGAATCGGGCGAGCCGATCCGTCACTCGCAAGTCGCCGAGATTTTCGTCAAGGACAAGTCAGGCGGCTACCGCCCGCGCAATCCGTCGCTGAATTGAGGAGCGCATCGTCCCAGGCTCGCAGCCCGGATGAAGCACATCGAAATCCGCAAACGGAGTAATGCCCTTCCCCGCCTTGCGCGGAGCCTGTCATCGGGCAGCGCTTCGCGCCGAACCGTTGGCTCCATGCTGGTTACAAGCGCAATCCTTCACCCAACAAAAAAGGCGCTCGATCCGAGCGCCTTTTTCTCGTGACTTGATAGAGAGCCGTCTTACTTGGCAGCCGGGTTAACCGCAGCCGTGCCCGCGGGCGGATTGGCTTCCAGCTTCTTGCGCGCTTCCTCAGCGCGTTTCTGCAACTCTTCCTGAAGCTTCTTCTGGGTCTCTTCGAACACCTTCGGGTCGGTCGGCGGACCGTCATAGGCCTTAGCGAATTCGCCGAGCGGCAGCGGCAAGGTGAGCGGCGCGCCGTTGGAGTTGATCGCCTGCACCACCAAATTCTGCCCCTTCTTCATGTTCGCGAGCAGTTCCGGGGTGACGTCGTAGTCCGACATGCAGCCATTGGCGAAGCAGATCACATAGGGGCTCTGCGCCGGTGGGTTGGCGTCGACGATGACGCGAGTGCCGTGAACCAGTTGCATGCCCAGCGGGAGCGTGACGCGCAGGATTTTCTTCGGTTCGCCTTCGGGCTCGATAATGACAGCAGCGATGACCGGTTGGCCGGATTCGATGCGGCCGTCCTTACCGGTGAAGCAGACCTGCTTGGCGTTGGCGTCCTGGCCCTTCAGGCAGAACTTGGTCCACGGCGCATAGATCAGCTGAACCTGCTGGTCCGCGGGCTGAGCGGCGGCCGCAGGGGCTCCTGCCGGCGGCGCCTGCTGAGCGGCCGGCGCAGGTGCGCCGGGAGCGGCGGCCTTCGGCGCCGCTTTCGGCGGCGGTGCCTTGGCCTTCGGCGCAGCGGGAGCGGGAGCGGCGCCGGGTGCAGGAGCCTGGGCCTGCACGCCCTGAGTTAGTAACGAGGCGCCCAGTGCTGTCGCCGCCAACAGAGCGAAAACCCGCCCACGCGGCCAGACCGGCGCGGCCAAGATACGGAACTTCATTGCGGAAAACCCTTTCTGAACGGGAGCGCCCGAAACCGCTGCGGGCACCGAAACGTAGCCGTCCGGGCCGGCTGTCTCCTTGCCAATTGAGGCGGATACGTGACAGACCCTGCCGTCTTGGCCGATTGCACGCCTTCATACAGTGGCAGACGAAAAGATCAATGGCGGCGGGCATCTTTGCGACGCAAAGCGACCGGGTGTGGCGGCTGTGATAAAGCTTGCCTGTGACTATCATCGAATCAAATCGGCACGCTGCGTTGCGAATTTTCGGGTGGCGGCGGGTTCGAGCTTTTGCCTGTGCTGTCATCGGGATCTGGCTCGCGATCGATGCCTGCCATGCGGGCGGCAACCACGCCATTGCCATGCACGGCGTGCCGGCTTTGCCGGCCGATTTCACCCATATGCCCTACGCCAATCCCGATGCGCCGAAGGGTGGCCGGCTGGTGCAGGGCATTCTCGGCACCTTCGACAGCCTCAACCCCCTGATCGTCAGGGGTCTCGCGGTTCAGCAGATCAGGGGCTTTGTGATCGAGAGCCTGATGGCACGGGGCAATGACGAGGCTTTCACGCTCTATGGCCTATTGGCCAACCGCGTGGAGACCGATGACGCCAGGAACTATGTCACCTTCCATCTCGACCCCAAAGCGCGCTTCTCGGACGGCCGACCCGTGATGGCCGAGGACGTGCTGTTTTCGTGGGCTTTGCTGCGCGACAAGGGGCGTCCAAACCATCGCCAGTATTATTCCAAGGTCGCAAAGGCCGAGGCGCCCGACCCGCTCACGGTTCGGTTCGATCTCGGTGGCGCCAATGACCGCGAGCTGCCGCTGATCCTCGGCCTGATGCCGGTATTGCCCCGGCATGCGGTCGATGTCGCGACGTTCGAGGAAACCTCGATGTCGGCGCCGGTCGGTTCCGGCCCCTATCGCGTCAGCGCCGTCAAACCCGGCGCCAGCGTGACGCTGACGCGCAATCCCGACTATTGGGGCCGCGACCTGCCGGTTAACCGCGGCTTGTGGAACTTCGACGAGATCAGACTCGATTTCTACCGCGAGGCCAATGGCCAGTTTGAAGCGTTCAAGCGCGGCCTCTATGACTTTCGCGTCGAAACCGAACCGCTGCGCTGGCACGACGGATACGATTTTCCGGCCGCCCGCAACGGTGAGGTGATCCGCGATACGATCAAGACCGGGACGCCGCAGCCTTCGGAATTCCTGGTGTTCAACACCCGGCGTCCGGTGTTTTCCGATATCCGCGTGCGCCAGGCCTTGACGCTGCTGTTCGATTTTGAATGGATCAACCGCAATTACTTTTTTGGCCTCTACGCGCGGACCGCAAGCTTTTTCGCCGGCTCTGAATTATCGGCCTACGGCCGCGCCGCCGACGAGCGCGAGCGCGAGCTTCTGAAATCCTTCGCATCGCATATACCACCCGGTATTCTCGACGGCAGCTACCGGCTTCCCGTCAGCGATGGTTCCGGCCGCGATCGCACAACGCTTCGCAGCGCACTGACGTTGTTATCGCAGGCAGGCTACGATCTCGATGGCACCGTGTTGCGGCAGCGTTCGACCAAAGCGCCCCTCACCTTCGAAATTCTGGTGACGACCCGCGATCAGGAACGGATCGCGCTGGCGTTCGCGCGCGATCTGAAGCGCGCGGGGATCGAGGCGTCGGTGCGCGCGGTCGACGCGGTTCAATTCGATCAACGCCGGCTCAGTTTCGACTTCGACATGATCCAGAACAGGTGGGACCAATCGTTGTCGCCCGGCAACGAACAGTCGTTCTATTGGGGAAGCGAAGCCGCGGACATTCAAGGCACGCGAAATTACATGGGCGCAAAGGACCCCGCTATCGACGTCCTGATCGCGGCATTGCTGGAGGCGCGCGAGCATCCCGCTTTCGTCTCGGCGGCGCGGGCGCTTGACCGGACCCTGATGTCGGGTTTCTATGCTATTCCGCTTTATAACGTCGGCGAGCAATGGATCGCGCGCTGGAATCGGATAGAACGACCGGGAGCCATCGCGCTGACCGGGTATCTCCCGGAAACCTGGTGGCAAAAGCCAGCCCCTCAACCCAAGATCCCTCAACCGAAGTGATCCCGTGATTCAGACCAGTGCATCGCCAACGCTCGACGGATTGTTTCGACGTATCCTTGCACGGCAGCCGGATGCCCTAGCGCTGCTCGATCCGCACGACAAGCAACGCATCACCGGCCAACCGCCAAAACGCCTGACATACGCGCAAGCCGACCGCGCAATCTCCGCGCTGTCGGCTCATTTCATCGAAGCCGGGCTGCCGACCAATTCCGTCATCGCGATTCAACTGCCGAACACCGTCGAGTTCATGCTGACGGTGCTCGCCGCGCACCGCGCCGGGCTGATCGTCGCCGTGCTTCCGCTGCTCTGGCGGCAGGCGGAATTGACGGTGGCGCTCAATCGAACCGGTGCCCGGGCGATCGTGACCATGGGCAGGGTCGACGGCGTCGCTCATGCCGATCTCGCCATGAACGCCGCGGCCGAATCATTTTCGATCCGCCACGTCTGCGGCTTCGGCAACGACCTGCCCGAAGGCATGGCGTCGCTCGACCTTGCCATGGCCGGTGAATCCGGAACCGCACGCACCGTCACGCAGGACGGACGCAGGGCGGCGATCATTTCATTCGACGTGACCGCTGATGGTTTTCGCGCGGTCCCGCGCACTCATCTGAATTTGATCGCCGGCGGCCTCGCCCTCTTCCTCGAGGGCGGCGTGCCACAAGGCGCAAAGATGATGTCGGCATTCGCGCCGTCATCGTTCGCAGGCGTGACCTCATCGCTCCTGGTCTGGCTGCTGTCCGGCGGAACGCTCGCGCTGCATCACCCGTTCGATGGCGACCTGCTTGAGCAGCAGATCAACGACGATTCCTGCGATACGCTGATCGCACCCGCGCCGCTGGCGTTGCGATTGGCTGAGATTGACGTGCCCTCGCGCCTGCCGACGCTGCGCAATGTGATCGCTCTCTGGCGCGCGCCGGAACAGGTCGCGCCGAGTCCGCTGTGGACGACCCCGCAGGTGACGCTGACCGACGTTTATCTGTTCGGCGAAGCGGGATTGTTTGGCGCCTGCCGGGCTGCCGATGGCACGCCGGCACCCATCCTGCCAGGACCCCACGGCGCACCGCGCAAGGTCGCGGGCTCATCAGTCGCGGGCGAAACGTTTCTGACCCCAAGGGGAACCCTGGCGTTACGGGGACCGATGGTTGCCGCGGCGGCTTACGCCCCTCCGGCGCCTGCGAGCGACTCGCTGGTGTCGCAGCCGCCGCGTGATTTCGTCGATACCGAGTATGCCGCGCGGCTTGACCGTTCCACCGGAACGATCTGTATCACCGCGCCGCCGTCGGGCATCATGGCTGTCGGCGGCTACCGGTTTCTGTCTCAGGATCTGCAGGAATGGGCCAGGCGCCTTGGCCAGGGGGCATTGCTGACGGCGTTGCCCGACCGGCTGAGCGGCCACCGCCTCGCCGGACGCGCCCAGGACAACGCACGCGCCCGCGAGGCGCTCGCCGAACTGGGCCTTAACCCGCTGATGGTGGAAGCATTTCGCGATCGGACAAATCCGATCTAGTTGCCAAACCTCCGGGCGGCTCAGGCCGGAATCTAAGTCATTGATTCTAATATGCTTATGGGAAATTGACCTTAACGCGGCATTAACGGCGGCAAATTAGGATCGCGCATTCGGTCGATCTATCGATCGCGTGGATCCAAGTTCCAGATGTCACAGCAAGGCCCGATCATTGTCGTGTCGACCGCCGGGCGGCCGTCGTTCGCGACGGCGCTTGACGACGCGAAAATGTTTCCGGTGATCGACACGGCCTGGGTCGACGCGTCACGCGCCATCGCGCAGCTTCAGCCGGCTGCGGTTCTCGTCGCGACGTCCGCGACCGCTGAACCCGGCTTTAAGGCCCTCGCGAAACAGATTGCCGCACACAAGCCTTACCTGCCGCTGATCGCGGTCGATCCCCTGACATCGCTACCCGAAAACGCGATTCCGTTTGCCCAGTCCGGCGGCCATTTCGAACGTCTGCCGGCGCGCCTGCTCGCAGCGCTGCGGATCCGGATATTGCATGCCACCGTGCTGCGCCGGCTTGACGACGACCCGGCGCTACGAACGCCGCTCCCGGACTTCGATCCCGTTGCCGGCGCCACCGCGCTGCTGATCGGCCGTGGCGCCGCCTATCCCGCGCTTTCGGTGTCGCTCGGCGAGCGGATGGGAGTGGTCGGTGCGCTCAGCATCGAGGCCGCGGCGAAACACCTCAACGTCCGCGACATCGACGGCATCGTCCTTGGCGAAGGGTTCAGCCCGCGGGTGGTGGATGCATTCCTCACGGTGCTCGCCGAAGACACCCGCTTCCGCAACCTGCCCATCGTAGTGACGTCGGTTGGAATGACACCGGCATACGATCTGCCGAATCTGGAAATCATAGCCGGCGACCCCGCGCGCGTTGCCGCCAACGCATTGCCGCTGATCCGTCAGCACGCCTTCGAGGCCTATCTGAGCCGCACGCTGCATTCGATCGACGCCGGCGGCCTGCTCGATCCGCGAACCGGTCTGCTGACATCGGCGGCGTTCAACCGCGACCTCGCAACTGCCATCCATCAAACCCTGTCGCGCGGTGGCGGATTATCGGTTGCCCGCTTTGCCTTCGATCCAGCCCACGAGCGCGCCCGGTTGGACGCCGCGCGGATCCTGAGCCGTTTGATGCGACAAATGGATTTCGGCGCCGTTCAGAACGACGGCTCGATCGTCGCGGTGTTCGCCGAGACCGATTTGCGCACCGCCCATATGATTGCGCGGCGGCTTTCCAGCGTGATGCGCCACACCACGCACGGCAAACGCGACGCGCGCGTCGAGCCGGTGGTCACGCTGGCGACGATGTTGCCATCGGATTCGGCGAAGTCGCTGCTGGCGCGGCTTCACCAGGATGCGCGGCGCGCGGCGTCCTGAACTCAGATCAGAGTCGTAGGGTGGGCAAAGCCAACGGGTCGCGCGAATGCGCGCCCGATGATAAACTCCGCGTGCACACCAAAGTATTCAACGAAGGAGCTGGTGGGCACGGCGCAGATGCGCCTTTGCCCACCCTACGGCTGAACGTAATCACGCCGCCTTGCGGTCCTCGGCGAGATTGGCGAGCTGGCGCAGGATTTCGGTGGTGCCGGTCAGACGTTCCTCCGGCGTCTCCCATTCCTGGAAAAACACCACCTTCATGTCGGGCCGTACCTTCGCCGCCTTGCCATGCTGGCGGATGAAATAGACCAGCCGGTCCGGTTGCGCGAACTTGTTGTCGCGGAACGTGATCACGACACCTTTCGGCCCGGCATCGACTTTCTCGACGTTGGCGCGGCGGCAATAGCCTTTGATCGCGGCGATCTTGAAGAGATAGCGCACCTCGTCCGGCAACACGCCGAAGCGGTCGCGCAGTTCGGCCGCGAAATTGTCGATCTCGTCGTCGGTGTCGAGATCGGCCAGCCGCCGGTACAGCGATAGCCGCACCGCAAGATCGGCGACGAAATCCTCCGGAATCAACACGGGCATGCCGACCGTGATCTGCGGCGACCAACGATCCGCCGCCGGTTCGACCACACCGGCCTTGAGGTTGAGGATCGCCTCTTCCAGCATCGACTGGTAAAGCTCGAAGCCGACTTCCTTGATGTGTCCGGATTGTTCCTCGCCGAGCAGATTGCCGGCGCCGCGGATATCCAGATCGTGCGAGGCCAACTGGAACCCGGCCCCGAGCGTTTCCAGCGACTGCAGCACTTTCAGCCGCCGCTCGGCCTGGGCGGTGATCTTCTGCTGCGCCGGCAGTGTAAACAGCGAATAGGCGCGCAGCTTCGAGCGCCCCACCCTGCCGCGCAACTGATACAGCTGCGCCAGCCCGAACATGTCGGCGCGGTGCACGATCAGCGTGTTGGCGGTGGGAATGTCGAGGCCGGACTCGATGATCGTGGTCGACAGCAGGATATCGTACTTGCCGTCATAGAACGCCGACATGATGTCTTCGATGACCGTCGGCGGCATCTGCCCATGGGCGACCGCGACTTTCATCTCCGGCACGTTCTTGTCGAGAAAGTTCTTCACGCCTGCGAGATCTTCGATCCGCGGCACCACATAAAACGCCTGTCCGCCGCGATAGCGCTCGCGCAGCAACGCTTCGCGGATCATCAAGGGATCGTGCGGCGCCACGAAGGTGCGGACCGCCAGCCGGTCGACCGGCGGCGAGGCGATGATGGAGAGGTCGCGCACCCCCGTCAGCGCCAGTTGCAGCGTGCGCGGAATCGGGGTCGCGCTCAGCGTCAGCACATGGACCTCGGCCCGCAACTGTTTCAGGCGCTCCTTGTGGCTGACGCCGAAATGCTGCTCTTCGTCGACGATCAGCAGACCGAGATCCCTGAATTTTATGGATTTGCCGAGCAGCGCGTGGGTGCCGACCACGATATCGACCGCACCGTCCGTGAGGTTCTTCTTCACCTGCGCCAGTTCCTTGGCCGCGATCAGGCGTGAGGCCTGCGCGACATTGACCGGAAAGCCGCGGAACCGCTCGGTGAAGGTCTTGGCGTGTTGCCGCGCCAGTAGCGTGGTCGGGACCACGACGGCGACCTGCTTGCCGTCGAGCGCGACCGCGAAGGCCGCGCGCAACGCCACCTCGGTCTTGCCAAATCCGACGTCGCCGCAGATCAGCCGGTCCATCGGCCGGCCGCTTTCGAGGTCTTTCAGGGTGACATTGATCGCAGCGAGCTGGTCTTCGGTTTCCTCATAGGGGAAGCGTGCGCAGAACTCGTCATAGACATGCGGCTGCACCGGCATTTTCGGCGCTTCATGCAAATGCCGCTCGGCCGCGATCTTGATCAGCTCGCCGGCGATTTCGCGAATGCGGTTCTTGAGTTTTGCTTTTCGCGCCTGCCAGCCGCTGCCGCCTAACCGGTCGAGTTCGACGTGGGCGTGATCGGAGCCGTAGCGCGACAACAGCTCGATGTTCTCGACCGGCAGAAACAGCTTGGTGTCCGCCGCATAATGCAGCTCGAGGCAGTCGTGCGGTGCGCCGGATACCTCGAGCGTCTGCAGGCCGATAAAACGTCCGATGCCGTGCTCGACATGAACCACGAGATCGCCGGCGGCAAGGCTGGTGACCTCGGAGATGAAATTGTCGAGCTTGCGGCTCGCCTTTCGTGGTCGCACCAGCCGGTCGCCGAGGATGTCCTGTTCGCTGATGACGGCGACATGGTCGGTCTCGAAACCGGATTCCATGCCGACCACCGCCAGCATGGCCTCGTTGCGCGGCGTGGCCTGCACGGTGCGCCAGCTGTTGACGCTGGTGACGTTATTGAGCTTGTGATCCCGCAGCATGCTGCCCATGCGATCGCGCGAGCCCTCGCTCCACAGCGCGATCACCACTTTCTTGCGTTGGGCTAGCAATGCCCCGACATGCGCGACCACGGCCTCGAACACGTTGACGGAGCTGTCCGCGCGCTCCGGCGTGAAGTTGCGTCCAGCCCGCGCGCCGGCATCGACCGTGTTGGCGCTGCCGTCGGGCACGGCGAATGGCGTGAGCCGCGCCAGCGCGGTTTCATCCAGACGCCTGGTCCACTCGTCCTCGGTGAGATAGAGCCGGTCGGGCGGCAGCGGCTTGTAGATCGCGCCGCCGCCGGGATGCTCCATCGCCTCGCGCCGCGCCTCGTAATAGTCCGCGATCTGCTTGAAGCGCTCGCGCGCGGCGTCCTCGCTTTGCGGCTCGATCGCAACCGGCGCGTCGCCGAGATAATCGAACAGCGTATCCATCCGCTCCTGGAACAACGGCAGCCAGTGCTCCATGCCGGGATGGCGGCGGCCTTCGCTGACGGCTTCGTACAGCGGATCGTCGCGCTCGGGGGCGCCGAAGGCCGCGACATATCCCATCCGAAAGCGCCGGATGGTCTCGGTGACCAGTTGAAATTCCGAAATCGGAACCAGATCGAGCGAGCGCATGTCCAATAGCGTGCGCTGGGTTTCCGCATCGAAACTGCGGATCGACTCCAGCGTGTCGCCGAAAAAATCGAAACGCACGGGCTGATCGAGCCCGGCGGGAAACAGATCGAGAATGCCGCCGCGAACGGCGTATTCGCCGGGTTCGCGCACGGTGGAAGAACGGTTGTAGCCGTTGTGCTCCAGCCACGACACGATCGAGTCCATCGGCACCACGTGGCCGGGCGCGACCGACAGCGCCTGCGCCGCGATGATTTCGCGCGCCGGCACGCGCTGCACGATGGCGTTGACCGTGGTCAGCACGATCAGCGGCTTCTCGCTGCCCTCCAGACGCGACAAGCGCGCCAGCGTCGTCAGCCGCTGCGCCAGAACGCCGCCGTGCGGCGAGACCCGGTCGTAGGGCTGGCAATCCCAGGCCGGAAACTGCATCACCGGCAGATCGGATGCGAAGAATTCCAGCGCGCGCGCCAGCTGCTGCATGCGCGGTCCGTCGCGGCACACCACGGCGAGGCTGACCGCTGGCGGCCTCGGCCGTGCTGCCACCGCGCGTGCGAGGTCGGAAACGACGAGGCCCTCCGCGCCTTCAGCGACATTGGCAAAGGTCAGCGCGCGGCCGGGGATAAGCAATTCGGCAGGCGATCGTGTCGGCGATTTCATGCGTCGTGATCCGCCGATCGGAACGCCTTGATGCGGTCGAACAGGTCGCTGGCATATTCCGGCGCCAGCGGCACATCGCCCGACAGCGCGGCGTAGAGATCGGGGTCGGGCACCTCGATCAGGTGCTCCAACTGGGCCAGTTCGTCATCCCTAAGGCTCGCGATCTCGGCGTCCGCAAAGCGGCCGAGAATCAGGTCCATCTCGCGGGTACCGCGATGCCAGCAGCGAAACAACAGCCGCTTGCGGCGGTCATCAAGGCCGCTACTCGATCGTGTCGATCCCGTCATCCGCAAATCCCATCCAACGGCAAAAGCCCGGACGTGGTGCCGGGCGGGGTTGATATAGCGATCATGTCGCCGAATGTCAGTAGCTGTTCGCCGTGCAAATTCACAACCCAGTTGGTCGCTCGCAATGACGTCAATTCCAGACATGCATTTACGACCTCGCCGCGCCATGCGCCCGAGCCGTTGATGAATCTCTCGCCCAAAGAGGGCGTGGGGAACGCCGGATGCCCGTGGCACCCGCAGCCTCGTGTGCACTTGGTAGTGGTAGAACGCACACGAGTAACAACGAGTACCC
>Ga0193726_1001131_pt1 | contig 22553 bp, 22 predicted proteins | sample H2c1metaG_FD_144928 | JGI IMG/M metagenome (GOLD analysis project Ga0193726, IMG submission 144928) | Soil microbial communities from a riparian zone of the East river system, Colorado, United States - H2c1 | ecosystem: Environmental > Terrestrial > Soil > Riparian zone | place: USA: East River...
TACACGTAGCGCAGGCCCACGGCGAGCGCTGTCAGAACGGTCTGCGCGGCGGACAAAGAGGTAACATTGGCCGCCATGTAAGCGGCGATCTGCGCCGGGGTCGCGGTGACAAGCTGCTGCAGCAATGCCTGCGACTGCGCGTCCATCAACCGTTGGTGCGCGGGCGGGACTGGAACGGTGACGGCGCTCATAATAGGGTAAAGCTCCCAACGTAATCGAGGAAGGGAAAGCACGGGATTGATACAGCGTAGCTACCTGGCGCGCCAAAGGTCAGCGCGAGCGTGCCGCTTGCATCGCATACGCCGCTCAAGGTCGCATCGCCGCTGATCGCATAGGCCGCGCCTGCGGGCACGCCGCTTAAGGTCACGACGCGCGCCGCGACGGCTGAGGTAATCGGGCACGCCCCGCGAAGCACAACGGTTTTGCTAGAAGTATTGAAGCGCTGCGTGGACGCATTGAATGCGCCCGCAATCGGCACGCCATTGGACGGCGCATTCAACAGTGCCAAAGCCGGGAAAGCGCTGTACACAGGCGGCGTACCGGGTGTGCCGGGCGGCGAGCCGACTGGCGCCGGAACGCCCGGCGTCGCGATGCCTGGCGTTTCATCGCTTACCGTCAATACCGCCCCGACTAAAGCGCCCGTGGCCGGATCGTAGAAACTCCAGGTACTCATCGTTTGTATTCCCGCACTTTTATCATCGCTATCCCGGCATTCATCGTAAGGAACGTTCCACCGCCCGCTGCCACGGCTGCGACAAAACCGAGCGTGTATGTATTCGCGCCGATTGGCGGCGTGGCATCGACCACAGAGAGCATCAGCGGGCTCAAGTTCACCCAATTGCTCGCGCTCCACCCTGGATTTGTAACCGATGAATATGTCGCGATGGGAGAGGAAGGGATCAGCGTACCGTTTCTATAGATGCCAAGACTAAAACTCCAAGAGGTCAGCGCACCGTTGATGAACGCCGATGTGACCCCGCAAGATAGGTCAATTGCAGCCGGAAACCCGTGCCCTGTGATAATCAAAGCTATGGGCGTGATGAAATTTGCCAGCGGCGCTGCACCTACTGCCTGAGAGAATCCGGCTGCCGATACGCCGCCATAAAACGCGCTTGCGACGGAGCTGGCCGCATTGGCATCGAGCTGCGCCGTGGTCAGCACCGGGATAACCGCACCGGGTCCGAACTCAACCGAATTCACGCCGCCGCCTGGCAGATAGATCCCTATATCTGCAAAGAGCGTCAGCCCGCTCACCGTGACCGAACGCAGCGTCGCACCATTCTGAAAGTACCTGACCGTCGCACCGTCATACGTGATCGCAAAATAATCTGTCGCGGCAAAAGTCCCAAAGGCGCCGACCAATCCGCCACCCTCATAGATCGCGATTGCGCTACCCGACGCCTGCAAATTGATGGCGTAAGTCAGGTTCACAAAATTGATCGTGGCGGGAGGGCCGCCGCTCACCAGCCCGATCATGATGTCGTGCGCAGCGTCATTTGCTTTCGCAACCAAGTGGCACGTCGGGTATCCCATGATGCTGTATGCATCCGCCGTTAGCCAACTGCTGCTGCCGCCAGCGATCTTTGAGACGTTGGTATCCGATACCACGCACTCGCCGCGCGCGATGAACTGCTGAGGCGTCGCTGGCGAGTACGGCAGAAATGATATGTCGGTAAAGCCCTGGCCTGTCTCAAAGAAATCGCCGAACAGAAAAAGCGGCCCAGCGTTGCCGTAGGGCTTTTGCAAAATCAGTACGCTGTTGCGATACCAATAGAAATTAAAATTATCATAGGCGACCGCGAACACATCCGACGCAGACGCGGCGGCGCCAAAGTTGCCCAGGTTTACGCCGTTGAAAAGAATGTGGCATGTGCTGGATGCCGCGTGCGGATACCAGCCTGCGAGCGTATATAGCAGACCCGATGTGTCGCCAATCGTCGGGGCTTTGGACAGGCCAATAAATAACGCGTCGGTGCCTGCATTGATGCGCGCCGATACGATGCAGCCGTTTGAATAGCTCTCCTTGCTCTGAAAATTCTTACTTCCCCATCCATTGCCGCCGAAGGCGTTCGAGACGGCGCTTGTCCCCGCTGCGGCCACCGTTGCGGACATCGGCGATAGCGTGAAGGGCTGCGCCGCCGTGCCCGTTGGCGTGAAGTCGATGCCGTACACCGCATTGCCCGCATTGCCTAAAGCGATCTGTAGAAAGAGCACCAGCCCGGTGATAGGCACGGAGCGAATCAAAACACCGTTGACGTAATACGCTACGTGCTTTCCGTCGTAGACGATATTGAGCAGCGTGCTCGTAGTGTAGGCGCCGAACGTGCCGATCCCGACGCCGCCTTCATAAATTTGCAGCACGCCGCTTGCCGCCATATAAAACGCATAATTTAAATTAGCAAAGCTGTTGCTCGTGAGCGGGTTCACCGTCAGGCCGAGCATGGAGGCTTGGTTCGCGTCGCTCGCGCCCGCATAGCAGGATGCGGAACACGTCGCATAGGACTGGGCTGAATAGCACGAGGCATCCCACAAGCTCGAGCCGCTGCTCTTGAATGCCGTATTGCCCGCGATGGTGGCGCCCGCTGATCCCACAAGCGTCAGTGCACCCGGCATGTTCTGTCCCGCGTTCACATTCGCCAGCACATGCGAGTAAGCGGTGACAGCGCCCAATGACTGATAGGATTTTTGGAAAATGTTAAAGCTGCAGAATTTAAAATAAACGGTCTGGCCCATCATGCCGACGTCGAACGGCACGCGGAATATTCCGGCATCAATGCGCGCAAACTGACTACCGATTGCGTGCAAGCCAGCCGTCGACCCGTACTGCGCGCGGCGCAGCGTCGTTAAATTGTAGCTACCTAAGCCAGTCAGTGCGGCGTTTTGAAACGCCATTATTTCGCCGTCGACATAAATCAACGTGCGCAGGTTCGCGTAGTCCGCGCCGCTGCCGCTAACAAGTTGCAGGGTGGTCGTCGCTGCGTTCGTCAGCGCCAGCGAAAGCGTGTCGGCTGTGTCAGGATCGGCATGACTCGGCAAGCTCGCCGTCAATGCCCCGTAGCGCGCGGCGCCATTCACCGTACCCGCGTAAATGTATGCGACGTTATCTAGCGACATGTAGACGTCGCAGCCGCCCCACGATCCCGCCGCGCCTTGATCGACCGCCACCCACAGCTCATAGCCGCCGACCGCGCTCACCAACAGTGGCGGCCCGTTGAATATCAGCGGCGTTGCGACCGATGGTGGCGCCACGCCGTAGTTGCTCGCGAAGCCCTGCGCGGCCTGCCAATTATAAAGCGGCGCGGATGCGGACCCCACCAACATATCCTCGGCGGTGATCGTAATCAGATCGTTTTCGTCGTCGTCCACTTCGGTGATGCGCACTAATTTATTCGTAATGCCCAGAACCTTGTCGGTGATTGAGACCAAATCCATCGGCTCAAGCAGGGAATAATCTATGCGCACCTGAAAAATGAAAGAGCTGCGGATATACAACTGCCGCTGGAGGATGAGCTGTGCGACTTGCCGGGCGACCGGCGCGGTGGTGATCTGGTGGAAGCTCATCGTCGCCATGACGCGCACGCCATTCAAGGCGATGTCCTGCGCATCGGTCGCCTCCGCGATCGCCGTGTTATAGGCGTTGCTGCGATCAAGGTACTCGACGCGCACCGTGTTGTAGGTATCCGCGAGCGGCAAGCGCGAGACCACCACGGGGTCGGCGGTCGTGCCCGTTGTGCCGGGCATATAGTCATCGTCGGTAAATGCGAACAGCGGCGTCAGGTTCGGCGTGTACGTTCGACCGTTGCCCGTTACGCTGCTATCCGCATAGGGCACGATGTTGAGCACGCCCGCCGACATGAAGCCGTTGGAGTTCGTAAGCTGCAACTGCTCGGTTATAAAATCGACCGCCTGGCGCTGCGTGCTCTCATACGGGCTGATGAAAAAGCCCATCGCGATGCAGTAGCTTTGATAGGTCAAGGGGCCCGCGCCCTGGATGGTGCCGAGGGCGTTGAAGCTGGCGCCGTGATTCGGGTCCGTGCAGTAATCGACGAGAATCGCGGAAGGCTCCGCGTCGTTTATCGTCCCCGCGCTGAAAGGCAGCAGCCCCGTGACTTCAAAGGTGTAATTCGGTAGCGCTGCCGATGAACCGAGCGAATAATTCGCGACGGCGACGTAGGCGGTGTGATCGTAGGGGACAGCTTGCGCGGGGAAATTTGTGGTCAGATAGCTCCACACCGGCTGTCCGCCCGCGCCCGAAAAGAGCGTAAGCCCTGCGGCGGCGAGCGTTGTTAATACTTTGTCTTGAAAGACTTGACCAATGCCGGTGATCTGGCCTTCGCACAGACCCATAATCATCGAGGCCGTGTAGGTATAGGTTGTGTTACTGGAGCCGCCGCCGCCGCCCTTGCCACCGGCCTGCTTCGCCGTGTGCGCGGTCGCGATGAAATTTCCGTACCAGAGCAGCGTCAAGGGGATGCGGTTTTGCCCGTAGACGAGCGCTATCGCGTTGCCATAGCTGGATTGATTGACGGCGATGGAATTTAAACGCACGTCGGTCGTCGACTGCGTTTTGCTGCCGCCTAAGCTCAAGTGATCGCGCTCCAGTAAGACTCGAAACGATCCGCCAGCGTGCGCAGTTCGATCAGCTCGACGTTGCGCGAAGGCCGGTGCGCGTGAATGCCGACAAGCTCGCCGCCGCCTTGCGCGTCCGGCACGCTCACGATGATGACGCCGTGGCTCACGCACTTGCCGAAGTTGTAGAGCGCGACGTCGCCCAATTCCGGCGTTTCAATTTTGTGCGCGTGCTGTATGACGCCCGCTAAATAGATTTCTTCCGATTGGTGGAAGTACCACTCGCCCTCGTAGTTGCCGGGGTCGAAATCCGGTGCGACGATGCCGACCGATTTGTAAACCTCAATCAGCAGCCAGACGCAATCAACGCCCACGCCTTTGATATGTGCCTGATGGTGGTACGGGGTGCGCAGCCACGAAAAGGCCTCGGCGACGATTTGCGCGCGTAGCAGATCGGTATCAAGGGACATAGGTATTTATTCCGAGCGTCCCCGAGAACGACGACCCGGCGCCCTGGCCGCCCTGGCCGCCAACGGAAGGTGCGGGGTTCGATTGCGTGCCGCCGTCGTAGAGGGTTTCTGGTTGCGGCACGTAGGGCGCGCCGCGATAGTGGGGAAGATTCGAGGCACCGACGCCGCCGATGATGAATTTGCCCGAGCTGCACATTGCTTGCGATTTATCGCAGCCCGGCACGATGCTGTAGGTGTCACCGATTGAGGGGAGCGCGGCCCATGGAACGACTGCCGTCACCACGCCCGCCGCAAATGCGGAGACCGCATAGCTGGCCCCGTTGAGCACGCCAGAAGTGAACGTGATGACCCCAAGCGCGAAATACCCAGACGCTTGAGCCAAGGCCGACGACGTGATCGCGAGCGCACCGACGCCCCCGGTGATCGCGCCCGTGTAAGTATTGGCGCTCTTGACCAAGGTACAGCCCGCGTCGAATAGCGCATGCACGCAACCGGTTTGCAGAATGTTGCGTGGCATTTGCACGTTTAACACCTGCACCAGATCGTTGACCGTGATGTCTACGGAGAACCTTCCGGCCTGCACTTGATCGACGATGCCGACGAACCACTTGACGATGCCGGGCGAGGTGTCCATTTGCGCGCCCGGCGCGGGCGCCAAGAAAAATCCTTTCGATATCGTGATAATTCCGCCATCAAATGCGCCAGCCCGGCACGCGCTTAAGAATCCCGCGCCGCCCAGCGTCACGGGGCCTGCGGGGTTATCGGGCTGGGGCTCGATGGTCAGGTCCACCGACTGCACGGCTAGGCCCACAGCCTGCGTGAAAGCGCTGCGTATGATTGACAGGCCAGTGAGCCAGGTATGGCCGCCGACCGTGATCGCGGTATCAGCGTTGGTGAAGTAAAACGACTGCGCGAGATTCGGTAGCGTGAGGGTGTAGAACTCGAACTTAATAGATTGGCCGCCCGCCAAAATGGCGAGCGTGGCGGCGCTGGCTGCCTTCACTACAGCTTGACCTGTTTCAGCGTGACCTTTTTATTTTCCCAAAACTTGTTCATGAACTGCGAGGCAGTGAACGAGTCATCATCGAAGCGGCAGCGGTAGAAGAACGAGCCGGTCCAAGTGAGAAGGAGTCCGACTGTGTAGACGACGGTGCTCGCGATGATGCCTGTCAGACCAAGCGTATAGTCGGCCTGGGTGATCGGCGCGGCGGCGGTAAACACCGTCGCGGTTGGCACCGATGCATTCTCTAGTTGCAATCCGCATGCGTAAAATGCAGCGAAGCCCGCAGCCCCAACATAAGCGGGCGCCGCATCAGCGGTGGCGGAAGTTACAAAGCACGCAATAGCGGTGCCAGCGCTATTCTTGGTCGCGGTTATCGAGCATTTGTACCAACCGGTGCCGCCGCCACCAGGGGCAAGGCTGCGGCCGATAGAGACGCGAATGTTCGACCAGTTAGCACCGCTGATATTTGAGGTGCCGATTACGCCAGTGAACACGTTGAAATAGCACGAAGCGGTCTGACTGCCCGTTGACTCCTGCATCAGCAATTGCACCCAATTGCGGTTTGGGAACACATAGGCCGAAAATGAATAGTCAAGTCCTGTGGTCGCGGGCACTACAGCCGCTTGCCCAACGGTGTGCTGCACATTAGCGGTGGAGGTTTCAGATAACAGCGTCGGAAAGAGGACGGTGCCTCCGAACGTGGTGAAGGTTCCTGACACCACCGCGGTAAAATTCGATAAGACCCACGCCGCATTCGTGAGGTCCATATTGCTAAGCAGATACAGCGTGCGCGAAGTGGCCGACAACGGCTCATTGATTCCGAATCGATTCAAGCTGAGCGCGGGCACGCCGTTGAAATTCTGAATCAGCTCCGCGCCGCCCGGACCTCCCGCATTTTGATAGGTCACGGTAATTTGGTAGCTATTAGACACGCCGTCTGTGGTAGCAAACTGCATCGCGGCGACGGCGTTGAAAGCGGGATCGGAAAATAGAAACGTGTCCCACTTACCCTTGCACGCCATGAACAACCCGGACAGCGCTTTCAAATCGCTCACAGTCACGTAGTCGCGGAGCAGCTCGTATTGCAGCTCGAATGTCATGAGCGGGTATTGCTGATAGGCAATGCGGGATTCTTTGCCGGACAGCGCGGCTTGAAGGCCGGTGTTGTAGCCGGGCGAGCGCGTGTTGCCGAAGGTCAAGCCCGGCAGCACGGGATAAACTAGATTGCCCACTTAACCTGTCTTCGCCATGAATCGGCTGTTGAGCTTATTGAGCGACGCGGATACCGCGCCCGCGTTCTGGTTCATCCATTTGACGAATGAGGGGCCGTCCATTGCGCTGACTTGAATCGAGGGGCTGAAACTGCTGCCGCCCGCGCTGCTGTTGTTATCGGCCAGGCCGCGAATCACATCCGCGTGCTTCGCCGGGAGAATCATTTCCTTAGCATGGGTCTGCATCAGCGGGTTCACGCCTGCCGGAATATCGTAGCCGCCCTCAGCAGAGCCGAAGGCCATGACGCCCGCGTAGGCCGCCGCCGCTTCAATGGGTCCTAGAATCCAGCCCACATAAGGGATCGCCGCCGCCGACTTCCACGCATTGCCCGCCGCGACGCTGGCGGCGTCCTGTTTCTGCGCCATCGTCGAGGACTTGCTGATCGCGTTCCCGGTAATGGCGTTGATGAGCTGCTGCGCGAGCACTTTCGCCAGGCTGTCGACCACAGCGCCGGTGACATCCTGAAACATTCCTTTCACCGCGCCGCTGATCGTCGTCGTGCCTTTCAGAAAACCCGAGATGGTGCTTTGAAATCCCGACTGCATGGTGGCGAACATCGCCTTATATTCTTTGTTGGAATCGGCGACGGATTTGGCGCGCAGCTTGTCCATCGCGGCGTCGTGCTGGACTTGCAGCGCCAATATTTCCTGATTGGTCTGCGCGAGCTTCGCGACGTTCTCGAATGGGTCTTGTGCGAACAGCGCGAATTTCTTTTGCAGCGCCGCGACCTTTAACTGATAGCGCGCGTCCTCGAATTCTTTTTCTTGCGCTAGTAGCGTCTGGTCGCTGGTCTTGCCGAGCTGATTTTCGAGCTGCGCTTCGCGCTCGGCGGTGTCGATTTTCGACAGCTCCAGCGCGTCGGCGGATTTCGCATAGGCTTCGTCAATCGCCAATTGCTGCGACTTCATCTGGCGCTCAATCGCCAGCACGTCGCCCGCCGCTTTGCTTGCTTCTTTGCTGCCCGGCTGGGCTTGCGCAATCTTCGCGGCGATCTGAATAGCGAGCGCCAACTTGGCTTGTAGATTATTTTTAAATGCGTTTTCTTGTTCCTTCAAGTCCGCGATTTCCTCCGTGTACGCGGCTTTCGCGATGGCGCTTTTCAGCTTGTTAGAATTTTTCTCAATCTCCAATCGCTGCGCTGAGCCTTCCGCCGCGCGGCTTATGTTGTCGTCCCAAAACTGTTTCTCTTGCGCGAGCGAGAACTGAATGAAAGTGCCCTTGGCGGTTTGCGCCGTATCCCATGCCGCTTTCTTAGCGGCGAGTTCGGCGTTCAATTCCTGCATCAGCGCGGCGAGCTTGGCGGTCGCGGCCTTGGCGCGCTCGCCCGAGGAATCATCCGTCGCGGTCACGGGCGGCTTGGCGCCCGCCTCATCGAGCAGCGCGGCCTGCGCTTTGTTGGCGCCGTCCTGCAAAATCTTGAGCATGGTTTCTTCATGCTTGCGCGCGTGGTCCTGCGCATCCTTCGTGCCCTTGTCCCACGCCGCCGAAACAGCGGACCACTTACCCTCGCCAGCGAGCGCGCTGAACATCGCGGCGGATGTGGCGCCTAGTCGAATAAATCCGTCCGCCATCATTTCAATAAATTCGACGATGCCCTCGACCCCGACTTTGATAACGGTCGAGACGCCAATAAAGGCGACGGAAATCACGCGCAGAACATTAGTGAAGAATTCCATAGCGGTCATGGATTCGCTGCTCTGCCCGAAGACCGCCATGATGGCGCTGCCTATCGAGGCGAATATGGAACCTAGGCCGCTGAGCAGCGCCTTCGCGTTATCCCACACGGCGCTAAACGCGGTGCCGAGGAATTGCACGGCGACGCGCATGATCGCGACCGCTTGCGGGCCGACGCTGCCGAGCCATTCGCCCATCGAGGACAGAACCGGCATCAGCGCCTCAGCGACGACCTTGCCGACCGCTTCCATGACTTCGTGCGAATCAACCAGGGCGTCGCGATAGCGACCCACCGCCGCAACGTTCTCAGTCCCAACGGTCAGGCCCAGCGCATCGGCTTTGACTTGCGCTTCCTCCATCGCTGCGCGAGTCAGGCGCAATGCCTCTTGAGCGGCGAGCCAGCCCTTACCGTAAATCTTCACGCCCTCGACGTTGCGATCCGTGCCCGCCTGGACCTTCATCAGTGCTTCGTTCACGTCCAACTGAATGTCGAGCGTGTTGCGGTAATCGCCGTTGCTGTCGCGGGTCGCTACCCCTAACGCTTTGAAGGCGCCCTCATTTTTATTGAGGGCCATCGTTATTTTTTGATTGCCCGCAGTCAGTTGTTCCTGCGTGACGTGCGTAGCATCCAGCGCTACGCGCAATTGCGATGCCGCTGTGCTTGAAATACCGAACTGCTTACCTAACGCGACCGAGCTGACGGTGGCATCGACGGTCGAGCCGATTATTTCTTTGAAGGCGGCGCCGCCCGCCAGCACCGCGGTGAAAGCGAGAAACGCGCCCTGCACTTTCTCCAGCGTCGCGTTGATCGACTCGAAGCTAGCCTTTATAGACTCAGCCGCTTCTTTCGATTGGATTTTGGCCGCTTCCAGCGCTGCACCGAAGCCGGTATCTTCCGCGCCTATGCCAATTTTTACATCATCAGCCATGGCTTAAACTCACAGTGGCGAGGCGCCGGGAAATTCCGCCAGCGTCGCTAGTAATTCGTTGGGTGTGCCGGGCGCTTCCGCTATGGCCTTGGTCTCAATCCCTAAGTAGGCTTGCACCATGGCGCGCAGCGTCGGGTGCGTGCGGCAGTATTCGGTCCAAGCTTTCAGGCGAGGCAAGTCCCAGTCATTGCGAACCTGATCCCACGATTGCCCCGTGGTCGCGATCAGGTGGCAGAAGACGTGTGACCAATCTACGGAGGACTGCTCGCCTTGGCTTTTTCCTCGGCGGCTGCCTTGCGGCGCACGCCCGCGACGTCCATCACGGCGAGCATCACGTCCGCCATATCGGAGACGTCCATGATTTCGCCCAAGCGCTCGCGCGTCATATCGGGATAGTTCCGATTGATCGCCGCAAGCGTCACGTCGATGACGGTGCTTACCGATGCGGGGTCTAGGCCGCCCTCGAATGTCTTCAACCGATGCTGAAAGATTTCGAGATTGCCCAAGGACAGGGGCGGCACTAAATAATTAGTGCCGCCTAAAATCACCTCAATACCGGGCAGCATCACGCATCCGACGTCGCGTAAGTCAGCACCGTTCCCGCTGCGTTCGCGAAGGCGTCGAACTCAAACGAGGGAATCGCAAAGTCATCCAGCTTCGTCGAGAGCCCGAGCTTCGTGCTGATGCAATTGGGCAAGCTGATGGTCAGAATCTTGCCCGAGTACGGCATCACGAGGTCAGCCTGGAAGGTTGGCGCGTAGCCCATCGGCAGATTTGCCACGTTACCTACGCGCGCGGTCGTTGAGGTCGCCGCATAGTTGTAGCTTATATACATGCGCAAGCCCACATCCGCCGCCGCGAACGTATAAGAGCCCGCTGCCTCCATGTACTGCCCTGTGGCGGGCGCGCTGACGACCCGCACCAGCGGCACGCCCGTAGGCCCCATCACGCCTAGATCGTAGCCATAGGTGCCAGAGCTGGGCGGCACGACCAGAATCAGGAACGTCGTAATCGGAACCGGCGTGCCGGTCGTGTCGATCAAATCGGCGTTGATGCCCGCCGTGAGTGCTTGCCCGAATAGCAGCGAGCCCCATAGCAAGCCGTTGATCTGCGCCATTGCTGCCTTGCCGGTGACCTTGCCCTTGCCGCGCCCGATGGCGAGGGGGAACTGGCTGCTGCCGTAGAGCATTTTTGTGTCAAACGAAATGTCCACCGCTACGTCTTGCAGCGCGCCGAATCTGACCGGCGTTGCAAGCGCTATGGGGTTGCCGAAGGCGTCTTGCGTGGGCGTGCCGACGAGGCTGCCCGAACCAAATACATACTGGGTCATAAACTGCTGCTCCTAAAAAAGACGTTGGGAGAAAAATTACGACGCGAGGCTGGCGCTTGCGGTCGGTGTTAAATATTTGACGAGGAAGGTCAGCTCGACGATCAGCGCTGTGAGGTCCGCGACCTGCATATCCCAGCGGGTTGTTTTCTCGATGCAGCGCGCGGCGAGGCCGCCCAGCGTTGTGTCTGACTGAATCAGCCCGGTAATTTGCGCAAGGTACGGGTCGGCGACGGAATCGGGCACGACGCCGCGCACAATGAGGGTTAAGGTCACATGCAGTTCGCGCAGCGCGATTTCGTTCGCGATCTTGACGACCTGCTCCTCAAGCGGCTTCAGGACAAGCACGGCGCCTTCGCTGCGCGCTATCGCCGCCTCGCGCGAACGGAATACTGTCAGGCCGGTAATGGCCCCCACTTGCGCCGCGATATAAATCAAAATATTTTCCCGCGCTGTCGACATTTAATTTGCCTCCAGCACGGCTCGGCTGAATGCGCCGTCGTCAAGTGTGTTGACCGTCAGGACCGTATAGGCGACGGCGGCGATACTGATTTGCGCACCGTACAAAAGGCCCGGCATATCGGTGGTGCGAAAAGTTATTTCGTACTGATCCGAAGACACCCGGTCAGACAAAATGTCCTGGCCTGGCACATCGAATAGAACAGTGATGGAGGCGCCGCCATGAATGGCGGCGACGCCAAAATCTGCCAGGAAGCCCGGCAGATTTTCCGCGAACATCAGAAGCTCTTAGCGCGGCAGAGTGCGGTTGCACTCAGTACGACGGGGCCGGTTACCACAGTGCCGAGGACGCGGACCCACCGACGCATGGCAGTGCGCAGGACCACAGCTTTTTGCGGCGTATTGGCAACCGACGCCCCGAAGGTGCCGTTGCTAACCGTCGCCAGATTGGTGCCTACGTTGTCGTCTGCATCCTGAATCACGGCCGCAATCGAGCCGGTCAATGCGCCGATGTTGAGCAGAAACAGCACATAGCCTTCCAGCGGGACCAGATTCAAATCGGTCCAAGCACCCGTAGCGGCTGCGGTATTTGCCGCCGATATGGGTGCCAGTAAGTTGATAGCGATGGCGGCGGAGGCTTCATTGTTAAGCATAAGATTTTCCTTTCGAGTGTTGAGATGGGGCAGGACCGCCGCTGACGAGCGGATGCACGTCGGTGCTCGGATTCGTATCTGCGGCAGGCGGGCTCGCCACATCGTTGTGCGATGGGTCTAGGTAGATCGCGCGGCCATTGCCGACGAACTCAGAAGCGAGCAAGGACGGAAGCGTCAGCTCTGCCCCGACTTCCTGGACAACGCTTTTGATGTAGGTGGACGCGATCATTTTCACGCGACGGGTAGATGGGTTGTTAGCCATATGTGTTTCGTACTCCAGAAATGCAAAGGCCCCGCGAGGGGGCCTTTTGCACAATCGACGTTGAGGAAGTTTTAGGTGACGGTGGCCGCGTATCCGAACGCCGCGCCGTAGCGCACGCCGACGTCCACCGAGGTCAATGCCCGCACGCCAATGATTCCCGCTTGGAACACCGCGTATGGATTCACCTCAATTGCCAGCACGCCCCACTCCGCGAGGATGACCTGCGAGAAGTCACCGAACAGCAGGCTCGCCGCTGGCATCTGATTGGAGCTGAACGCCCCGAAGCCCGCGACCTGCCCCGTCAGCATGTTGCCCACCCACAAAGGCGTATCGGTATTTGCAAAGCGATTGCGCCCCATCAACAAACCCGCAGTCGCAGGCGGCCCGACGTAGGTGCAGCCCTGCGCCAAGAGGTTTGCGCCCGCGAGCGCCGCCTGAAACTGCACCAGGGTCGGATAGTTCGTCGTGGTGCCGCTGATTGCGGCAACGCTGGTCGCGTTGATGATGCCGAGCGGTTGACCCCCTGAGCCAAGTCCGTTAATGCCTGCCTTGTCGATTGCCAACGCTGTGACCTTCGCCAAGTCCGACATCACGATTCCTTCCGCCGAGGGCGAGGACTGAATCATCAACTGTCGGCTGATCGTGGTGTAGGCACCGACGTTATGCGGCGACATAGCCAACTGGCCGAACGTCTGTTCGGTTTCAGTGATATTCGTAGCATCATCCGCCAGCCAAAACGCCGACGCCGCGCCGACCTGCCGGGGAATCGTGACGTTGCCGATGAGCCCTGACATGCGCGTGCATCCGGCCAGCAACAGCACCGAGGAATTGCGCATCAGCTCAATGAAGCTCTGATTCACGGTATCGACCAAGTAGCCGCCGTTCGCTCCGCCACCGGCTAAATCCAACGGCGCGCGCTGTGCCCGCATTGGCATCTGTCGCGTCTGGATTTCATACGGCACGTAGAATGCCTTCGCGCTCAAGTTCTGATCGTTGGTGCGCTTAAGGATTTCTTTGTGCGCCTCGTACTCCAAACCCGCGTGCTTCCAATCGCCGGTCAATATGGCGTTGATCCCGCGAAATATTGAGAAGCGCTTCGTCTCATCCTGCGACAGCCCCAGCTCGGCGAGCGACTTGGTTTTGACTTCGCGCTGCGCGCGCACATCCAGCACGCCCAAGATTTCGACGCCCACTTGCGCATCGCTCAAGCCCTGGTCAATCCATGCCTCGGCCTGCGCCGGGTCGATTTTGTGGCGCGTCGCCAACGTGTTGATTGCTTTGATACGAACACGCTCAAGACTGGCGCTGTCCGTTCCTGCTGTTGCTAGGGCGGCAAGCCGCGCAGCCTCGATTTGTTCCGGGGTCATTGAAAGACCTCTATCGTTGGTGAATTAATATTTGCCGCCGCGAGTGCGGCGGCATCGGCGTCGACCTTGGCCTGCGCCTCGGCGGCAACGCGCTCGACTTCTTGGTCGGCGAGCAATTTGATTGCCGCCTCTTGCTCTAGGGTTCGTTTAGCTACCAGCGCCGCATCTGCAATCGTTTCTGATGCGATCCGCACGCCGTGCTCGACGAAGCGCTCGGCGGCCCGCCCTACGCCTACGGTGGCGTCAGCGGGCACTGTGCAAATTGAGATTTCCATGCCAGCCCACGACGTAACCAGAAAATCGCCGGGCGTCGAATCGTCGATGTCATCGACGCTGTACATGAAGGACACGTTGCGCAGAATCTTGTCCTGCACCATGCCGAGCACTTCGTTGCCGCGCGGCGTATTGGCGAAGCGCACCTTTGCGTGGCCGCGCTTGTCATCGCCTATGCTGGCGTTCTCGACGACGCCGATTACGTCGTCCATGTTGTGGTTGAACAGCAGCGGCGCGCCGTTGTTGAGGCGGTCCAAATTTCCCGCGCCGCGCTTATGCGAAAGAATCTCTGTGCCATAGAAGCGCGGCACGCGCGCCTCAGATGAGAAGGTCAGATCGACGGTGCGCGCTTCGACGTTGACCCCGCTCGGCTCTAGGGTCACGAAGCGTTGTTGCGGTTTTAATTTCATACTTTTTTCCTAGTGAATTTTGGAAGGAGGCGCAGCCGGGGACGCATCCGTGACGGCACCTCCTCCGGGTCGGGATCGGCGGCGGGCTCTGGCAGGTCCGCGTTTTCGGCGTCGATGGGATCGCCGCCGCTATCGACCATTACCGGCTCTAAATCGGTATCGGGCGGCACAGCGCCCGGCGCCCCTGGCACGCCTGGCACGCCGCCGACTTTCGGCGGTGCAATCATCTGCGGTGCGTTGGGATCGCCCGCGACCGAGCCCTTGGTCATGGCTGGGATGAACACCTCGGGCGAGGTGGTGAATTCGAGGTCGAGGTTCTGCATCGCGTCCAATTCGCGCCGCCGCTCATTGAGTACGTCTTCCAAATCCTGACCAGATCCGGTGGCCGCGACGACCGCGCTCACCGTAGTGAAGCCAGCCGCGACGGCTTCCTGGTAGGCTTTGATTTCCTTGACGGGATCGACCCACGTCCAGCCGCGCGGCTTGAACAGCGCGTCCTCATATTTTTCCGGCGCCAGTGCGTAGTCGGTGACGCTGATCGTCTTAAGCGCGCTCGCATAAATCGCTTGCTGCAACCAAATTTTGTGGATCGGCAGGCGGAACGCGCGGATGTACCAGGCTTGGTGCACGCGAAATAAATCGCGGTCATCAATCACGCCCATACGCGAGGATGAGTAATTGCTCTGGCTGTAATCGCGCGACAGCGATTCGTAGCTGATGCCGGTGCCCGCCGCGACTTCGCGCAGCATGTAGCGCATGAAGCCGTCCATAGCGGCGTTGGGACGATTCGGCGATACGAAATTTAATTTCTCGCCGGGGCCTAAGCGCTCGATGGCGCCCGGCTCCATCGCCATTTGCTGCGTGCCGTCTGGCTGTTCCTCGCCGAGCGAGCCGTCGGGGTCCGGCGTTTCAATCGTGGCGAAATAGTTCGCCGCGCCGCGCGCCGCAACTATCTCCGCTTCCGAATAGCCGTCCATGTCATTCAAGCGGCGCGCCGCTGTATGAAGCCAGGGCTCGCCGCGCGATTGCGGCCAGCGGTCAATCACATACAAGTGAATAATTTGCGCAGCCGGAACGCGCTCATACATATCTGAGCCCGTGGTGCCGAAGCTCGCGCGTATGTCGCCGGGGTGGCGCCGCCGCAGCCAGTACGCTTGCGGGCGTCCGAAAGCATCTTGCTCAATACCAAAGCGCGTTTGTCCGTTGCCGACGCCTTCCGCGCTCGGCTGGAAAAATTCATCAGCCATGCGCTCGGCTTCTATCAATTCGAGCGCAATCGGAATCTTTGAATCACCGAAGGCGCTCAAGTGAATGCGAACGATGCACTCGCCCGCGTCGAATACCTGGCCCATCACCGCGCGCTCTAGATCGTGGAAATGTAGTGCGCCGCCCGTGTGGCAATTGCACGCCGCTTCCCAGCGCGCGAACTGCGTCTGAATGTCGTCGTTGATGCGGTTGTTGTAGTCGCCCCGGCTGGTCATGACCGCCGCTTGCAAGCCGACGCCCTGGCCGATGACGTTGTTGACGATGATGCCGTGCGCGCGCTTGGCGTAGCTGGCGTCGCGCACCAATTGACGCGAGCGCGTGCGCAGCGCCGTCAGGCTGGTCGCCAGTTCCGTGTCGGCGGAAGTATTTAAGACCGACCAGCCGCTGTTTAATCGCGTGGGCCGCGCTGCCGCGTACATGCGCGTAGCTGTGCGGCCCGATGGCTTCGGCGCGCTCAAGCTGGCCCACGCCGCGCGCAGGCCCGCTAAAAGCTTGGCGCTATCCACGGTCGAATCTCACATAGAGGCGCTTGCCATCATCCAAGCCGTTCGCGATGCGCTCCGCGCGCTGCTCATGGAAGACCCGCCAGGCAATCAGCGAGCGGGATTTCATCAAATCCAGCGGATTCATTTTTTCGAGGGAGCGATTGCCTATCGTGTACTTGGCTGTGTCGGTCAAGATGCGACCCGCCAGCAGCGTGTCGATGGCGTCCAGCAGCGCGCGTGCCGGTGTACGCGCGTCGATGGGCGTCCCTACGCTTAGATCAGGCGTGACTACCATCCAGCCCTCGACCGCCGTGCTGCGCACGCCTGCGAGGGTTGCGTAGGCCTGCCACCGATACTTGCCCGGCACGATGGCGGCGGTGGCCGCGAAGCTAATCACGAAGGTATCGCCGGACGTGGTGATCGCGGCGCCCTTGATCGAGAACGCTGCGGTAGCGTTCGCGAAATAGTAGGCCAGCGTGTAGCCCTTGCCAGCCGGATACAGCCGCAGATTTTTTGTCCACTGCCAGGTATCGCCAGCGACCGCCGTTTCTAATTCGTCGATGATCGCCTGCGGCGACAGCCACCAGGACAAGGCGGATAAGTCGTCAAGCATGTTCGGGGCTACCAGTTGTTAGTGAAGTTCGGTCGGCGCTGCGGGCGCATCACTTGCACCATCCGCGCAGGTTTCGGCAGCATCGGCGGCGGTGCTTCAATGGGCGATTCAATCGGCGCCGCTGGCGGCGCCGTGTCGCTCGCTGGCGCTGACGCGGCGTCCTTGGTCAAGCGGGCGCGCGCCTTTGCCCAATCCCCAGCACGGAAGCGCGGCAGCCCTAGCTGATGCGCCGCCGCCAGCGCATACACGGCACAGTCGAGCGCTTCGTTGCGGCGACCATTCGGCAACAGCCACTCTTGCGTAGCGAAGCCCTTGACGTATTTCGTCACAAGCCGCTCGGCGGTCAATTGGTCGTAGAAATCCTCGGTCAGCGCGCTCGATGTATGAACGTAGCCGGGACCGGGAAGCGCGATGTTGATGCGCGCATAGATCACTTTTTTCGCCGCCGTCGATCCGACCGGCCAGAGCTTCACGCCGCCTGTGACTAATCTGCCGCCTTTGGAAATGTCGCGAAGCTTCGGCTTGCCCATGATGGGTTTGTCGGCGTAGCGCTGGCCTTGAATCGCTAAGATTTGCTGCAAGCCATACGGCGTGCGGCGCATCGCATTCAATCGGCAAAAGGTATAGACCTCTTGCGTGTGCATGCCGCCCGAATCAATGCAGACGGTGCGCGGCACAACCTGCGCGCCCAGCTCGTGGTCAATCGGGCGCTCCAAAGATTCTAAAAGCTGGCCCCACACGACTTCGCGCGCCGGATCGCCGTCCAATCGGTCGCGCGCGACGATCCACGATTCCTGGCCCTCGCCGTAGGCCCAGTAATAAACCTCTAAGCGATCCCCCTGCACATCGACGCCAGCGGTCAGCATCAGGCCGCCCGAGGGCACGAAGTTCAAAGGGTAATTTTCCGCGCGCTGCATCAGCACGCCCGGCTCGACTTCATCCTTTGAGCTTTCCCAGACCTCGCCTAAGCAGGTATTGACCCAGGTTTGCAATCGCGTCGGATTATCTTTTGCCGCGAGGAATTCTTTCGCGATACGCGCCAGGCTCGACCACGGCGAGTACAGCTCGCTAATGTGGAATCCCGCGACGCCTCTGAATGGCACCGAAGCGCGCCACTCGCCCGTCGCAACCCCTTCGACCTTTTGGCCCTCGCTCCACTCCGCCGCGCAGTGCGGGCAGAAATAGCTCGCGCGCTCCGGTTCATTCGGCGGCCACTTCACGTTCGCCCATTTGAGCGTTTGCATTTCCGTGCAGTGCGGACAGGGCACATAAAAATAACGCTGATCGGATTCGGCGAAGGCCGCCTCGATGCGGCTCGCGCCTTTCACCGTTGGCGTCGATACCTTGACGCGCTTGCGGTTCCAAAAATTGTTGGTGCGCTTCTCCGCCAACGATATCGGGTCGCCTTCCGTGCCCGCGCTGATCGGATACTTATCAATCTCATCCGCCAGCAGTACGCGGATCGGGCGCGACGCCAAGCTTGCCGGCGAATTGGCACCGGCTAGCGTTAGCTGCCCGCCTTGGAATTGCTTGTGCAGAACCGTGTTGCCCGAATCGCGCGAGGTCGCGCGCGCAACCTTTTCGCTTAAGCTCGGGCTATCGCGCAGCATTGGCGCGATACGATCTTTAGAGAACGCCTCCGCCATTTCGACGGTCGGCTGCAAAAATAGAATCGGGCACGGGTCGTAGTCGATGAAGTAGCCGGAAATATTATTTAAGATTTCCGACTTGCCGACTTGCGCCGACGTCATAAACACGACGTCCTGCACCATCGGATCGTTCACGACGTCCATCATTTCGCGCTGATACTCAGCGCGCGCCGTGCGCCATTGGCCCGGCTCGGGTGATGCCTCGCTAGATAGCTGGCGTCTCGCGTCCGCCCATTGGCTCACCGTGTACGTCGGCGGCGGCGCTAGCACCTTCCTCATCGTCAGCCACAAGGTCTTGAACGCCCTCGTATCCGCCGCCAGAGAGTTCGATAAGGGCTTGGTCAATGGCGATCTTTAATCGGTCCACGATGTACGCGGGGTCCGATTTATTCGTAAGTTGTGGCCCCTCCGTTGAGGGGATTGCGCGCAAGCGCTGGCGACAATTCGCGAGCATCTTTGTGACGCCATCGCGCACGGCTTCTAGCTCTAGTAGCTCGCCGCGTCGCACTCGATTTTCGGTCTGGACCTTTTCCGCCTGCGCAGCGACCAGCTTTAATTTTTCCGCCGTCATGCTGGCGCCGTCCGCCGTGCCCGCTGGACCGCGCCGCTTTAGTTCCGCTTGTAGGTGGCGGATATACCAAAGGGTAATTTTATTTAGGTCGTACTCATTGCGACCTATCTTCTCGGGGAAACCGGACTCCCTTGCAAGCTGGCCGACGCGCTGCACGCTGACATTCAGCACGCGCGAGACGGTGCCTACATCGACGGGTGTCATCCTGATACATTCCAAAACAGCGCGCCCTTCGGTGCTTGGCGCTCGAATACTTCCCAGCCCTTGGCGTCGTAGTTACGGGCGCTGGGGAATGGCGCCTCACCTTTCGCGTCGGATTCAAAGGGCGCCGGGTAAATTATCTGTCGCGCCCTGCCGGTATCGCTGTCCTTTTTGCCGACGATCACGGCGACGAAGTTCGCCTGCGGCCACGCGCGCTGTAGCGAGCGCGTCAGGACGCCGCTGCCGGTCACGCTCCAGACTTCCGACGGGGCTACTTGCAGCGAGCGCGCCGCCGCCGCTATGGATTCAATCGAGCGCGGGTCTTCGACGCCGAACGGGATCAGATACGCCCCGACCTTCGCGGCGTAGTCGCGCGCGCGGGCCTTGACGACGTTCAAATAGCCGTGCGGAACCATGACGACCTTTGCCCCTGCCGCCTTGGCTGCCAACGTCAGCGGGTGCGGCGTGCTGCGCTTCGCTGTGAATACGGTGGCCCTGCGGCCTGCGGCCATGGCGCAAAGCGCTAAGGCGACCTGTGCGTAGCCCTGCGCCGGGCTCGCGTAGACAAATTCTTGAGCGTCGCTGCTGTCAATCAACGGCATGATCGCGCGCATCTTGGTGCCGCCGCGCAATAGATCATCACGCACCACCAATCTGCCTCCATGCTCGCGCACAATTGGCGCGGCCAGCATTACAGAATCTCACCATACTGCGCCGCTGGATCAGCGCTCGCGTCGGTCGCTGGTGGCGCTTCGTCGCTGGCTTCCTCGGGCACCGCGACGTCGACTTCGCCGCATGCAGCGGTCGCTACCTTCGGGTCGCCCTTGATAAATACCAAAACATTTTGGTGCGTCTTGCCCAGCTTGCGCGATACGCTGAATTGTCGGCCTACTCTGATCGGTAGCGAACCTATGGCGGTCAGCAAGATCGCCTCGTTGTACAGCTTCAAGCCCGCGTCAATGAATGCCTGGACCGTATCGCCGACGAAATTGTAGTAAGCGCCGTCGTTGCCGCGTACCTCGCCGACCACGAAGCACGCGAAGCGGTCGGGCTTCAACATCCGGCACGATGCCGCAATGATGTCGCGGTAGGCCGCGCGAAATTCTGGATAGGCCAGCGTTGATAAATCTTTTGGATCGTCGCTGTAGACTTCTAGGTCCGCGTAGGGCGGGCAGCTAAAGAGGAAGTCAGCCTCGACGCCGAAGCACAGCGTCTCGATGTGGCGGCTGTCGCCGCAATTCCAAACGGGCGCCAGCGGATCGTTCGCGCAGACCGTGGTGGCCTGCGCGCGGTTCGCTAGCACTTGATGCTCGCTCAGCTCATTGCCGATGTACTGACGGCCCAGCTTGGCGGCGACGATGCCGCGAACGCTGCCGCCCGCGAAAGGGTCAAGGATGGTGCCGCCCTTCGGCGTGAACCAGCGGTAGGCAATCTCGCAAAGTACGGGGTCGAAGATTGACGTCCCGCCCTGCCATTGCGAATTTGCGCCGCTACCCTGTCCGGGAATTGCGCGGTGCTGTGCTTGCCGCTGCGACGCATCGCCGAACGCCTTGGCGTAGCGGTACGGGTCCGTCGTTGTGCGGTGGGTCAGCCCGCCGCGCAGGTCTTCCGTCTCATCCGCCTCCCGCTTCGCGCGGGCGGTATAGCCCCCGGTGTTGCAGACTTCGGAGAAGCCCAGCGTATTCTCGCCGCGCCCCAATTCGCTGCGAATACCTAGCGCGATCCAGTCGCGTTTGCGATCTTGCCACCAGCCCTCGCGCGCATTGAAGACGCTAAACGGCGGAATCAGAAAGCGCTCAGCCAGCGAGCCGTTGCCCGGCGCCGTCTGTTCGCCCTCGCCTTCCGCGCCCGGTCGCATGTCGCCTAGCAATCCGGCGAGTTCGCTTTCCTCGAAGCCTACGTTGATGAGGTCGAAACCACCCAGCGCTAAGTCTTTCAGCTCGGTCGCCAGCATGCCGAAGTCCCAGCCCGCGTTCATTGCCAGCTTATTGTCAGCGATGACATAGGCGTGCTTCTGGGCGTCGGTCCAATGGCGCGCGACGATCACGGGTACATCGGCAAGCCCTAATTTCAGCGCCGCCTGTAGTCGTCCATGGCCTGCCAGAATGGTGTCATGTTCGTCAATTAGAATCGGGATCGTAAAGCCCCACTCGCGGATCGACGCCGCGAGCTGCGCGACTTGTTCCGGCGAATGCGTGCGGGAATTTCGCGCGTAGCCGATCAGCGTAGCCAGCGCCCTGCGCTCCGTCGTAAAAGGCGGCGGCGAAAGCTCGGCGCTCATTCTGCTGTCATCACGGCCCGAAGGTCGTCGTAACCCACGCGACCAAGCTGAGCACGTCTGCCGCGTTGAGGGTGTTCGGCATGCCCCGCACGTTGAGTATGCAAGCCCCGTTTGAATCGACGGTCGCGGCCAGTAGTCCGCTCGGCGCGCTCCATGGCGGCGGCACGGTTGCTGCGGCGGCGAGTTCCGTGGCGGCGTATTCGGAGGCTTTACTCATGGTCGTCCTTCAACAGCTCATTTGAAATCGTGTCGTCTTCCGCCACGTCATAGATTGGTGCGTGAGCAGCGCGCGGCGTGGCGCGCATTTCCAGCGGCATGCCATAGCAGCGCCGGTAAGCTTCGGCGTAGGTCATGCCGCTGTCGTGGAAAGCGCGGCCCGCCTTGCCAGCTTTAAAAATTGCAATTCGCACATGCTCGCGCCGATATGCGCGCGAAGAAACCGGGCCGAAGGTATCGCCGCCGCCCGCAAATTCCCGCACGAAGCTGCGGTCAATATCTTGAGCGTTGTAATTCATTGCTTTGCAAAATCTTGCGGCTGTAAAATAAAAACCGCTGTAATTTTTTTCTGCCTAGCCCTTTTCCGGGCTTTGAATTACCCGCGAGCGAGCGGCCCTCTAAGTACCTTTGAAATTTGCGCCGTATAGCTAAAGTTTTTTCGGCGCGCTGTAATTATCATTTGCTAAGCCGCGCCGCTTTGCTTTCTTTACTTGGCAGTACGCAGCGCTACAGTGATAGCCCTATCGAACTCTAATGGGAAGCGCTGGCGTGCCATCCTTGCACCTACTCCATAGAAGTCGAAGCGCGCACGATATGCTGGCG